>Ga0308400_1000381_pt1 | contig 17424 bp, 10 predicted proteins | sample HotsprSampOS1265_FD_203451 | JGI IMG/M metagenome (GOLD analysis project Ga0308400, IMG submission 203451) | Hot spring phototrophic mat microbial communities from Octopus Spring, Yellowstone National Park, Wyoming, United States - 20060914_OS12-65 ...
GTTCTTCGTTGATGCGTGTCGTCTCGAGCATTTGCAAAATGCTGGTACCACGAATAAACACACGACGGAGGCCTGCCGGTCGGCTGGCTGCCAACTGACCGCTACTGATCAGCCGTTTTACGGTACTCAGACTTACCCCTAGTAGACGGGCAACCTCCTCACGTGAATAGACTGCATCAGGGTTAATTCCTTCACGGCGTGCCATTGTCGCTCCTTCTGATGTTTGCTCTTGCCATCGTGAAGTGTAGCACAATGGAACAACTTGTAGTTGACGACTGCATATGGGGCTATCTAGCTACGCTGGCGTCTCGCTCTATCCCTCTTGCACCATCGACCATTTGATACGCTACCACGAGGAGTGTAGATGATGACGGGAGGAGGTTCCAACGTTACTCTTTCTTATAACGGGGCGTAAATAATGCCAGATAGCCATGCCATCGGTGAACCAGTAGCCGATAGACAAGAAGTGCTCTGGCAATAAAGCTAAATTAGTCCAAAGAGTCGATAGACGACTAATACACACACTACCGCCAGACTGATACCGGCAATGACCTGCATCAGGGTGTGGTTGCGGGTGCGTAATCGCGCCCATCCCAACACAATTGCTGCTGCCCAACACACGCCACCAAGCGCGGGCAGGTAAATGCTTGCCAGCGTAGCACACGAGCCAATGCTGGCCGAGTGAATGCTAATTTTCCAGAAGAGGTTGATCAGAAACGAAAGGAAATTCATCACCGCAACTGATACAAGCATGGCTAGCAGCGGTAATGGGGCGTGCAGTGCCCAGAGAATGGCTGTGCCGATCAAGACATTGGCCATTCCAAACAGATACAGTTCGTTGCGCTGAGTACGTACTGAAATGTCATCATCGCTATAAGCCCCCTGCTGCAAGCGAATATTGAAAAAGATGGTCGGCGGTACGACGTGCAGGAGGGCGCAGAGGAGCGACCACCACAGGCCATGGATACGGTTATCGTTACCAAGTACCCCAACGATGAAAATACTTACGATCCCGAGTGGTACTGGGTGTAATATCTGTGAAATCCGGCGGGCGATAGCGTATCCTCGCCCTGGTATTGCGCCTCGACTCAGTGCTTCTGCGGTCAGATCGTTCGATTGCATCATATTCATAACCCTCAGCGAGCCTGCTTTATTGTTGCAAGCTCACGATAAATAGCGACAAGCGTCTGGCCGGCTTGCTCCCAGCGGAACGATGCTGCCTGTTGTGGGCCGGCGGTGCGTAGTGGCATCGGGTTGACCAGCGCAGTGCGGATGCCGGCGGCAATATCCTCTGGATCGAGCGGATCGACGAATATGGCAGCCGATCCGGTTACTTCGGGTAAGCTGGATACTTTTGTCGTGACTACCGGCGTTCCACATGCAAGCGCTTCAAGAACCGGGAAGCCAAACCCTTCGTACAGTGATGGATATACGAAGGCTCTAGCTAAATTATACAATGCCGGTAAATCTTCATCAGCAACAAAGTCGAGGAAGTGGACACGATCACGCAGGTGGTATCGTTCAACAGTGGCAAAAATGTCGTCGTAGAGCCAGCCGCGCTTTCCGGCAATCAGCAGGTGCAGGTCGGGATGTTCTGATTGCAGCAGCGTAAAAGCTTGTAACAGTCGTACCAGGTTCTTGCGTGGTTCGAGCGTGCCGACGAAGAGCAAAAAATGTTCGGGTAAGCCCAGGCGTTGACGAACCGCCTGTGCCTCGGCTGTTGGTATGGGGCGAAAGCGCGTATCAACTGCCGGGTAGAGTAAGCGGATGCGCCGGTTGGGAATGCCGTACAGACGACCAAGATCGCTAGCCGTTGCTTTTGAGTCAACAACGATCAGATCGGCCCGTTGGAGTGATCGTGGGACGGCGGTACTCAGGTAGCGACGGAGCTTTGGCTCGGCGCAGCCTGGTTCGACCAGAAAGGTCAGATCGTGGATGGTAAGAAGGGTACGTGCCCGGGTCGGTGGTAATACGAAATCGGGGGCATGCACCACATCGAGCGGTCCGATCAGCCATTCAATCCGAAGTGGTAAACGTACACGTTGCCAGAGAATGGTCAGGAGTCGTGGAGTGATCGGGAGCGGTCGTAATCTGATATTGTGATACGTGGCTGCGAGTTGTTGCGCGTAGTGAACAAATGGTCCTTGCTGATCAAGACCGGTAGCCGCATAGAAGAGCTGAAATGAGAGTTCGGGATCAGACTGAGCGGCTGCACGTACTAATTCACGAGTATAGCGACCTATTCCGGCGCCCTGCCAGATGCCCGCTGTATAATCGATACCGATGCGCATGGCTTATTTTCGTCGGCTAAACAGGTAGAGGATGAAGCCAAAAATCACGATGCTCCAAAAGTTGATCAGTCGGTCTAGCAGCGTAACAGCACTGCCTAAACTAGCCGCGATCCCAAACAGTGTCAACACGACCGTAATCGTTCCTTCTACCACCCCCAATCCGGCCGGTGTGATGGGCAGTGCGGTCAGCAGCGATGAGGCCAGGGCGACAAAGATGATCGCAGCCAGGGTTAAGTTGAGGCCGGTATGATCCAGTGACTGAATGACAAACCAGAGCCGAAATCCTTCGAGCGTCCAGATTGCAGCGGTGAGCACAAACAGCCGCGGTAAGATGGCAGGGGTAAACGATGTCAGAGCCGAGTGCTCGAAGTTACCGTACACGCGGTGCAGACGACGCGGAATGAACCAACGGATTTGCGGGCCAAGCCAGCGCATACCGATCAACCCGCTGATAATGATAATGACGAGCAGACTGCCGAACCCGAAGACGATCTGGGTACCTTCGGGCATTTGAGGGCCAAACGTCAGAAAGCCAGAAAGGACGAGTAAGCTGAACAGACCGATCATATCGAGTAACCGTTCAGCAAAAATCGTTCCGAATGTTGCCGAAAACGAGACATTTCCATTCTGTTTTAGCAGATAACCGCGATACGCATCGCCTAATTTTGCTGGCACAATACAGTTTGCGAACCACGAAAGATAGATATATTCGATCAAAGCCGGGAATGAAGCCCATGAGCGGCGGCCATCTTCTACTGGTACCCCGGCGTTGATCAAGAGCATACGCCAACGGAGTGCACGTAGCGGAAAGGTGAGGTAAAAGACGATCAAACCAGTGCCGAGCAACCATGGATTGGCCGAGCGCATATATTGCCAGGTCTCTAGCAGGTCGATATCAAGGCTGCGCACCGCAAAGACAATGATAGCAATGGCAAGGCCGAAGGAGATCAACGTTCGTGGCTGGCGCAGACGCTGACCAAGCGAAAACGTTTCTCGATCACCATCATGCTTTCTACTATCTTCAGGTGTTCCGGAGACCGGTGTTGGTTGATCGCTCATAGTCAGGTTAGCCTTCCCGAACCTGTCAGGTATTTTTTTCGTTAACCGTTGTCATGATCGTACTCGATAGTACTGCTCATGTGCAACCCGATCAGGTGTCCTGATCACGTTCTATGCAATACCACTCCCAAAATCTGCTTAGCCCCTCTTCAATAGCAACCGTTGGCGAAAAGCCGAGGAGCTGATTGGCTTTCGTTGTATCGGCATACGTGATCGGTGGTTCGGTGGCCGGTAATGGCTTGATCTCGATCTGGGCCGGATAGCCGGTAATCTGTTCAAGCAGCGTGACAAAATGACACATTTCGACCGGTTGTGAATGGCCGAGGTTGAATATTTCGTAGGCGTGTGGTCGATCAAGCGCATGAATAACACCATTGATAATGTCATCGATATATGTGTAATCACGGAATAGCTTTTCGCCACCATTGAACAGGGTAATTGGCTGACCACGCACCATTCGGTCGACAAACAGGTATGGCGTCATATCAGGGCGGCCTCGTGGACCATAGACGGTAAAAAAGCGCACGACGCTGGTTGGTATCCCGTACAGGCTATGAAAGGTATAGGCCAACACCTCGGCTGCTTTCTTCGTTGCAGCATACGGAGATAATGGTCGGTCGGTCGGGTCATCTTCGCGAAACGGGACGCGATTGGTCTTACCGTACACCGATGAGGTAGAAGCCAGGATCAGATTTTCTACCCCAGCGCGCCGTGCTTGTTCAAGGATGACCAGGCTACCGCCGACATTCACTGCTTCGTAGAGCTGTGGATTGGCAATTGATGGGCGTGGGCCGGGCATCGCTGCCAGGTGAGCTACAAACCGTGGCCGATAGCGGGCAAAGACCATTGCTACCGTATCGGCGTCGCGGATGTCACCTTCGATGAGGGTAAATCCTGGTTGTTGCATCGCCCAGATGAGATTGCGACGCTTACGGTTGGGATTGTAGTAGTCGGTGAAATTATCCAGGCCGATTACCTGCTCACCACGTGCCAGTAAGCGATCAACTAAATGGCTTCCGATGAAACCGGCCGCACCGGTGACGAGATAGGTCATAACTCCTCTTTGGGTTCTGGTGGTGTGGTGTCGCTCGTATCAAGTGTTGCTAGTAAAGCGATCACAACACCGAATTGAATACCCATATTTAAGACGTGCAAATTCTCAAAGAGATTGTGACCGTTCAGTGCACCCACTACACCTGTTCCACCAAGGATGATCCCGCGTATCAATCCATGGTACGTTTGTCGTGCTGCTCGGATGATACAATACCAGATGCTGCCGATAAAGCCCAAATATGCGCTGAGTCCGAGAAGACCACTCTCGGCGGCGATGTGCAGGTAGTAGTTGTGGGCATGACCTCGAGAATGATACCATGGCTTGATCCAGGTCGGGGTTGATCCACTGTAGGTCGGGCGCTCGTAGGCGATACTAAAATTGCCAGGCCCAATCCCCAAGAGTGGTCGTTCCTGGAGCATCCGCCATGCCGCATGCAGGTGAGCCATCCGTTCGACAATGGCGAAGTTTGAGGGTGTAATTTCAACATGACGGGGATCGAATAGGCGCAAATTATCGGTGATTGACGTAATGCGATTGCTCAATGCTGGTGGCAGAATCCCACTTTGCAGCAACAGAATGCTACTTATGCTTATCAGCAATACGGTTATTCCGGTGCGGATAACCATCGTGCGTCCGTAGCGTCCGGCAAAGACGATAGCCGTTATCAGCCCACCGATTAGGGCACCGAGCCATCCACCGCGTGAAAAACTCGTGAGTAGTCCGCCAAGCAGGCTGCCGGCGGCAATACCGAGTGCACAAAGGATAGGCCAAAATTGCGAAGGGCGGGGGCGGGTTTCAATCAGAGCCACGATCAGCCCGACCGCCAGTGGCCATGCCTGATTCATGTAGCCGGCAAACGAATTGGGTTGCCCGATAGTACCGTATGCCCGTACTCTGCCCCCAGCGATGGCAAAGCTTTCAGGCCCGATTCCGGTGAGAAACTGTCCAATACCAATCAATGCTGTGATGCTAGGCGCGACCAGTAAGCTCGTTATCAATACTGTTCGTCGCCAGGCTATGCGTGATGGGTCTTGGAGCACCCAAACAGTTGCGGTATAGATGAGCAGTACCGTTGTCCAACGCAGCGTCTCTTTTAAGGCTTCGCTCCGACTCAATGGTGTTGTAGCCGCCGAGAGCGCTAGCATCCAGATAAAGATCACCAGCGCAATACCAGGAGGTTTCAGGGCAGGCCAGGGTTGGCTGAGCTGCCTGAACAGACTCAGCAGCACCACGATCAAACAGGCCTGCGTGACACTCAGTCCGCCAGGGAGCGTGACTAATTGCTGAAAGGGAACAGAGAGGACGGCCAGTGCAACAGGCCAGACCGGATCACAGATTGCTAATCCCAGAGCGGTAAGACTCAGCAGCCAGCTCGCTGCCACCAGCGGCGGGGTGAAGGCGAGGAGCAGACCTGCTAACCCCGCGCCGATCAGCCATATCCATCGTTGATCCGCTCGATACGCTATCGAAAACAACTGCATTACCAGGCACCACGACCGGACAGAATTGCCGGAATGACCATCATCAAGATGCGGAAATCGAGACTCAATGACCAGTTCTCGGCGTAGTAAATATCAAGCCGCACCTGCTCGTCAAAGGAGATTTCACTACGTCCCAGCGCTTGCGGAAGGCATGCCAACCCGGGAAGTACTGCCAATCGGCGATGATGCCAGGGTTCGTAGCGAGCCACCTCCTCCGGTAATGCAGGTCGTGGGCCGATCAGACTCATATCACCGCGGAGTACATTATACAGTTGCGGTAGTTCATCAAGGCTGGTGCGCCGTAGCCAGCGCCCGATCCGCGTTACCCGTGGATCGGCGCGTATCTTGAACAAGGGGCCATCAGCTTCATTGTAGTGAAGCAATTCCTTGCGCCGTTGTTCAGCATCCGGCACCATCGTGCGAAACTTGTAGCAGGTGAAGAGTTTCCCGTTTTTGCCAACCCGTTGCTGGCGAAAGATAATTGGACGTCCTGAGTCGAACCAGATGAGAAGCGTAATAACAATTGCCAGCGGAATCGTGATCGGTAAACTGATCAACACGACCGAGAGATCGAACATTCGTTTCAGAGCCAGGTTCAGGCCTTGAAGTTGAACCGCTTTTGGTTGGAGCAGGGGGATACCGCTCAAGTGCATAATGTCAACGCGGTCGAAGCTGAGCTGGTATATGTCGGGGGCTATCTGATATTCAACGTCGAGTTGCTGGCAGCGGGCGGCCAATTCGGGTAATCGTTCGTATTCCCAAAATGGTAGGGCAATGATGACATGTTGAATGTCCTGTTGGAGGACGACGGTTTCAAAATCGTCGAGATCACCGAGGTATTGAAAGACACGTGCTCGATTACCGGCAATAATTGGCTGATCGCTGAGATAGCCAACAAGCGTATAACCGATACCCGGTGAAGCAGTCAGTGATTGCATGACCAACTGACCGAGACCAGTGCCCCCTACCACCAGTACTCGTTCACGGCCAAGACCACGAGACCAAAACCAGTGACGGATGCCAATGAGCAACAGACGCCAGCTCAACAACAAGCCGATGATGGTGATGGCAGCAAACGCAAAGATTAAGCGAGAGTAGAAGAAAGGCCGGTACAGAAAGACCACCACCATCAGCAGTGCGATCATTGTAATCACACTCCCGGCGATGGCAGTGGTCTCGTCGAGCAGGGTCATGCGACGGCTGGGACGATAAAATCCGCTGCCGATAAAGCGTAAACTCAGGAGGGCCTGAAGAATGAAGACAATCGGTAGAAACGCACTGAAGGGAACCAGGTTCTCAGTAGCAACTTCGGCGATAATCCGATCAAATGGCACCGGCCAGCTTACCTGATAGCGCAGCAGGTATGCTATGCCGAAACCGGCAAAGATGAGCATCTGATCGATCAAAAACATACCGACGGCCGTCCAACGCTGCTTGCGGCGCAAACGTTGTCGGCTCGTTCGTGACGCACGCTCTGATGCTGGTGGATGTTCAATCATGCGCAAGTCTGTCTGCCTGTTTAACCATCAACAATGACATACCTGGTTCCCAGTGCAACTATTTACGGTGAGGTAATGTCATGATGATAGGGGTGAGAGTCTCGTGCCGGATCACGATGATTCTGACCGGCGATGTTCGATGTAGAGCATAATACCTGGCGAGGCTGCAATAAGTAGCATGAGAGCAATCAGGCTTATCCAGAGCATACGCGGCTCTTCTCCCTCTTCTGTTCTTTCCACACAATTGTGACTGCGCATCATGACGCAGCGCTCTATCTTACCATAATCTGCCGGTCTTGTAAGCTGATAAAAAGCTGATAGACGGGACAGCTTTTCTGTCCCGTCTATCGTTAGTGATGGTGGATTATGCCGCACGAGCAGCCGCAGGCTCTTCGGTACCTTCGGCAGCAGCCTCGATTTGAGCTACCGCGTCGCGTGGTTTGACCTTCAGGAAACAGGTACGGTAGTGATCCCAGCGGGCCAGAATTTCACTACCGCGTGGGCTTTTTGTCAGTGCAACATGGCGGCGGATCAACTCACGGACCCGTTTTTCATCCCGGTCGCTGAGCGGTCGAAGCTCGACCAGTTGTGGATTGTAGCGCTGGGCAAACGTACCTGCTTCATCGAGCACATAGGCTACACCGCCAGTCATACCAGCGCCGAAGTTGCGTCCGGTTGGGCCGAGCACAACAACGACCCCGCCGGTCATATACTCGCAGCCGTGGTCGCCAACTCCTTCGACCACGGCCGTTGCGCCGGAATTGCGCACGGCAAAGCGCTCTCCTACCCGACCAGCGGCATAGAGTTCGCCACCGGTTGCGCCGTAGAGCAGCGTATTCCCGGCAATCACGTTCTCGTGCCAGACGTATTGTGCTTCAGGCGGTGGTGCGATAGTGATCAGCCCGCCAGCCATCCCCTTCCCGACATAGTCGTTTGCGTCGCCAATGAGATGGAGTGAGACACCGGGGGCGTTGAATGCCCCAAAGCTCTGCCCGGCATGGCCGTGGAAGGTGATGGTGATGGTATCAGGTGGCAACCCCTTATCGCCGTAGAGTTGCCCGATGGCACCTGCCAGACGTGCCCCGACCGAGCGGTCACAATTGTTAATCGTATAGCGCAGTCGTACAGGGCCACCTGCCGCTAGTGCGTTGGCAGCGTCGATCATTATCTGATCGTTCAGACTTCGCTCAGATGGTAGTGCGTTGGGCTTTCCGCCATGGCGAATTGGGCCTTTTCCAACGAACGCTGCTGCGCCGAGAACTGGTGTCATATCGAGCATATCGGCCGCTTCGATACCGGTACGGCGCTGGCGTAGTAGATCAGTACGACCAACAGCCTCATCGATTGATCGCAGGCCAAGGCTAGCCAGGATCTCGCGTACCTCTTGGGCCAGATAGCGGAAGAAGGCCATGACCATCTCTGGTTTGCCGGGGAATTTCGCCCGTAGATCGCTGCGCTGAGTAGCAATTCCAACCGGGCAGGTGTTGTTGTGACAGGCACGGGCCATAATGCAGCCTTCGGCCACCAGTGCTGCCGTACCAAACGAAAACTCATCGGCGCCGAGCAGGGCGGCAATCACCACATCCCGCCCTGTCTTCAGCCCACCATCTGCACGGAGCCGTACTCGCTCACGGAGACCATTCATTATAAGTGTCTGTTGGGTTTCGGCCAGGCCCAATTCCCATGGGATACCGGCATTCTTAATGCTACTCAACGGCGATGCGCCGGTACCCCCGGCGTGACCACTGATCAGAATGGTATCGGCATATCCTTTAGCTACGCCGGCAGCGATGGTACCGACGCCGGACGTCGCTACTAGCTTGACCGAAACGCGAGCGTTAGGATTGACCTGCTTGAGGTCATAGATCAGTTGTGCCAGGTCTTCGATGCTATAGATGTCATGGTGGGGCGGTGGGCTAATCAGCGCCACGCCGGGTACTGTATGGCGAATCCGGGCAATCTCTTCATTTACTTTATGGCCGGGCAACTGACCACCTTCACCTGGCTTGGCGCCCTGAGCCATTTTGATCTGCAACTCACTGGCACTGGCCAGATAAGCCGGTGTCACCCCGAAACGACCAGACGCAACCTGCTTAATACGCGAATTACGTTCATCGTGGTATCGTTCTGGCGCTTCACCACCTTCACCGCTGTTTGCCATCGCACCCAGGCGGTTCATCGCGATTGACAACGTCTCGTGGGCTTCAGAGCTGGTCGAGCCATGGCTCATCGCCGCCGTCGAAAACCGCTTCACAATCGACTCTATAGGTTCCACTTCGTCAATCGGCACCGGTGGGCCGGCCGGTACAAACTCTAGCAGGTCACGCGGTTCGGTAGGGGGCCGGTTATTGACCAGATCGGCATAAGCCCGGTACGTGGCGTAGCCTTCACTACTCAGCGATGGGCCGGTGCTATCACCATTGAGCGCATGTGGGTTGCGCACCGCCTTGTGAAGCGCGTGAACCACGGCTGGACTAAAGGCGTGGTATTCGCCATCCTTCTTGAATTTATAGAAGCCGGGATGCGGCAGACTCACCCGACCGGTCTGGAATGCGCAGGCGTGGCGGACGGCCAAATCACGAGCAATACGGTTGAATGAAATGCCACCCATACGAGATGGTGTACCGGTGAAGCATCGTTCAATGACATCATGAGCCAACCCTAACGCCTCGAAGATCTGAGCACCACAATAACTGTCGAGGGTTGAAATACCCATCTTCGACATAATCTTGAGCAGGCCCTTTTCCAGGGCGTGAATGTAGTGGTGCTCGGCTTCTTCGGCGAGTGCAGAGGTGCGTGGCTCATCGGCATAATGACCGATACCATGTTCGGCCCGCTGCCGTACTGCATCCCGTTCGAGGGCAATCCGACGCACACTGAGCAGTGCCAGGTAGGGATTGATCGCCTCAGCGCCGTAGCCGATCAGGGTCGCTATGTGATGTACTTCACGGGCTTCACCGGTTTCAACCAGCAAACTGACTCGCGAGCGTAAGCCAGTACGGATCAGATGGTGGTGAACAGCGCCGGTTGCCAACAGAATCGGTAACCCCGCATGATCAGCGTCAAGCCCGCGGTCGCTCAGAATGATAATTGCCGCCCCATTTTGAACAGCAGTCGCAGCCTCGGCGCACACCCGATCAAGAGCCTGCAACAGGCTTTCTGCATTGATGTGCTGAGCGGGGAAGAGGAGACTGATTGTTTCCGAGCGCAGCAACGGATCGCTATGGGTGCGGATTGCCGCCAACTGCGCATCTGTCAGGATTGGAGATATAAGTTGTAACAGGTGAGCGTGTTCTGGCGTTTCGAGCAGAATTGAGCGGCGACGACCAATACCTACACTCAACGACATAACCAACTCTTCACGCAGTGGATCGATGGGAGGATTAGTTACTTCCGCGAAACGCTGCTTGAAAAAGTGGAAGAGTGGTCGTCCCAATTCTAATTGCGAGAGTGGTGGTATCGGCGTGTCATCACCCATCGAGCCAACCGGTTCATGACCGGTCATTCCCATTGGCTTGAGAATCACGTTCAGCTCTTCAGATGTATAGCCAAACGCCATCTGCAATGGTTGCAAATCCTCTTCGTTCTCAGCCAAAGTGGGAAGATTTGCAGGTAGATAACACAAATGCTCTTTGAGCCATTCGGCGTAAGGGCGACGTCGCGCCAGCAGGGCCTTGACTTCGCTATCGGTGTAAATCTTTCCTACCCTGGTATCAACCGCCAACATCTGTCCAGGGCCGAGTTTGCCTTTACAGACAATGCGGGTTTCTGCGATAGGCACAGCGCCGACCTCTGAACCTGAGACAACCAATCCATCATCGGTGACGATGTAGCGGGCCGGTCGCAAACCGTTACGGTCAAGGGCGGTGCCGACAATAATCCCGTCGGAAAATGCCAGGGCAGCTGGGCCGTCCCACGGTTCGATCAGACAAGAGTGATACTGATAGAATGCCCGCAGCGTCGGCTCGATGTCGGGTACCTTTTCCCAGGCTTCGGGCACCAGCATAGCCGTTGCATGCCGAATATCTCGCCCGGCCATCACCAGTAATTCGAGCGTGTTATCTAGCATAGCCGAGTCGGAACCATTCTCGTCGATAACCGGCAGCAGTTCACTCATCGATGGCGCACCGCTGGGTAAGAAATCATCTGGGAGGGTAATGGCTTGTTCGCGGGCACGCATCCAATTGACGTTGCCCTGCAATGTATTAATCTCACCGTTATGGGCCAGCATACGGAACGGTTGTGCCCGCTCCCAGGTTGGAAAGGTGTTGGTGCTGTAGCGCTGATGATAGACGGCAATGGCGGTCGTAAAATCAGGATCGCGCAGATCGATATAAAAGTCGGCCAAGTGCGAGCCGAGAAGCAGACCTTTGTATACAACGGTACGTGATGAGAACGACGGAATGTATGCCGGTAAGCTGGCTTGGCGGAAAAGCCGTTCCATCATCTTCCGGGCCAGAAAGATGGTGCGTTCAAAGGCCTGGTCATCGAGTCCTTGTGGCCGACCAACGATAATCTGGCGGATCGTTGGCATGGCTCGGCGGGCGCGTTCACCAAGTACTTCGGGATCAATTGGTACGTCACGCCAGCGAAGCAATGGTAGGTGATACGCTGCTAATGCCTGTTCGACAAGCGAACAGGCCTTGGTACACTGGTCGGGATCGGCGGGGAGGAAAAGCATCCCCAGCGCGAGATCGGTATCGAGCGCAGATAACCCAACTGCGGCTAACTCTCGACGCAGCAAACGGTATGGAAGCTGGGTTAAGACTCCAGCACCATCACCGGTGCGGGCATCGTCGGCTACGGCTCCACGATGTTCAAGCCGGCTCAAGGCAGTGAGTGCCAGCTCAAGAATATCGTGGCTGTCCCGACCATTGACGCGGGCAACAAAACCAACACCGCATGCATCGTGCTCGAAGCGCGGGTCGTACAGTTGGGCAGGGTCTCGCGCAGGAAGGTACATTGCTCGTTCCTTGGTTTCTACTAATACAGCGAATCCCAAAATACAGTAAAAGGCGCTCACCATTCCTCAACTATGAGGAGAAGGGTGAGCGCACTCTCGTTCTTTACATCAGAGTAAGATAATGCTGTTCACCGTGTCACGGTGACAGTACAATGGCTACAGAGCCGTTCTTAATTTACTTAATGATGTGATTCGGATACTCTTAGAAATGTGTCACACAACGCCATTGGGTGTGACATCATTTCGATGGATCGCGCCAAACATCACTGTTGTGGTGGAATTATTATCCGATATTTTACAGCATCTTGGGCAAGTGTGTCAAGTGATTTTGTACGAAAGTACCAACTGTTTCGTAATATGTTAATGCATGAACAGAGATCAAACCGATCTGATTGCGAGCTATTGTATTGTGAGGTTCCTACATTCCGGTAAGACGTTGTAATTCCTCTACCAGCTTGCGGGCCTGTGGTGAGAGGTTGGTTGGTAAAATAGCACTAACAGTCACGTACAGATCACCAAAGTGTGAACTGTGCATCAAAGGCATTCCCTGACCAGAAATGCGGAAGACTCGCCCATTCTGTGTTTGGGGTGGGATGGTCAACGTTAGTGTTTTGCCCGATAGCAGGGCAATTGTTGTTTGACCGCCGAGCAGCAAGGTGTACATACTTACCGGCACAGTCGTGTATAGATCATTCCCCTTGCGCTCAAAGCGGTCGTGTGGTTTTACTGTCACCACCAAATACAGATCACCGCGGCGTCCGCCATTTAGGCCTGGGGCGCCTTCGCCGGGGACACGTACACGCTTGCCGGTATCGATCCCGGCGGGGATTTTGACCGTAATGGTTCGCGGTGTGCCATTAGGGTTAGAAAATTGCAACGTGCGTTGTGTGCCGTTGTACGCCTCTTCCAGGGTCAGCTCAACTGGCTGTTCAACATCCTGACCGTCGAGCTTGACCGAAAAGCCGCTACCGGTGGTTCGGCGTTGACCAAACAACGTCTCAAACAGATCGGCAAAATCCTCGCTCTCATAATTGAAGCCACCGAAGCCGGTTTGTTCGTACCGTCGAAAGTCGCTGCCAAAGCGGTCGTACTTGGCGCGCTGCTCTTTATCGGATAACACCTGATAGGCTTCGTTGATCTCCTTGAAGCGCGCTTCGGCCTTTGGATCGCCTGGATTGACGTCAGGGTGATATTTGCGGGCCAGTCGTCGGTAGGCCTGCTTGATCTCTTCATCGCTGGCGTTGCGACTTACTCCCAATACCTGGTAATAGTCCTTCATAGATTTGCCCCGCGTCATGTAGAAGCTGAAGCGCAGGATACCGACGCTTCGCGAAAGAGGTTATTTTTGATTGTAGAGAGCGTTATCTGGATCGTCAAGCCGAGCTGTGTTAGATATGTGTATGAACTTGCTTCGCCGGATCCTTGTTGGTGTGTTGATGATGTCAGTCGCTGCACTGATTCGGGGTGAGTTGGGGCGCGGTATCGCCGTGCCCCTATTGCTGGTGGCCAGATGTGGTCTCAGATCGTGATCAAAAACCTGGGCTTTTGATAAGGCTCGATAATGGTACACAATAGGAAACGCTGGCGGGCAACGCATGCGTCTCCGCTCCTCCGCTACACGATGGAAAAAGGGTTTAACGTTTTCATGGCCTGTGCTGCGGTGCACGCCTGGCGGTCCTCACCTTCCCCCTAGCCCCCTTCCTCTCCTCCACGGGGAGAGGAAGGGGGAAGGTGAGCATAGCAGTGGTGATTCTGTGCCGGCGTCTGTCAACGGTACCGATTCCACCAACCAGCCTCTCCCGCAGCGCGGGAGGGGGGCCGGGGGTGAGGGCTGCCCGCAGCGCTCGGCACCGCCTGCTTGGCAGAGGGAACGGACAGCGGATGGAAGAACAGAACGTTGGCCCCCGAACACAATGGTTGCAGATGGATGGTACGCGCCTCGTAAGCAATCCTAGTTTTTGATCAGGCTCTCAGATCGTGGGATTTGATCCTTTTGGAGGCACACGATCTGGCAAGGCGGTGACGTTTAACGAACTTCATTTCCCGAAGCGGGATTTTTCGGATAGACTCTTAAATTCAGATGGCGAGTAAAGCAGTTGTATCAGGTATTCGGCAGTGGTATCGGTTTGGTATAACAATTCGTTAAGTATTGTTAATTAGACATTAAGTGTTCTTGGAAAGTAGAAAATATAGTCTTATTACTTGCAAGAATCGCCAATTTACGGTACTATGTGCATGCCCATTTTTGTTCAACATCGGCTTGCACCTTGAGGTTTGCACGTCCGGCTTGACCGACCTGGCTATCGGTTAGGTCACGGTTGTGGTCGCTCGTTTATTGAAATGGAGATGAGACCATTATGGAGAAGATCTCACGTCGGCGGTTTCTCAAAGGGACGATTGCGTTAGGAGCGGGTGCATTGCTGTCGATCTACAGCGATGGTAGCTTTCGGTTGGCTTTAGCGCAAGAGAATCCTGTCTTCCGCATGCGCATTCTGCACACTAATGATCATCACGCCCGGATTGAACCGGTCTTCAGTGGCAACAATCCGGTTCATGGCGGAGTCTCGCGCCGCAAGGCGTTGATCGACAAGATTCGTCGTGAGACAGCGCTGCCAACCTTACTGGTCGATGCTGGCGATGTGTTTCAGGGGACGCTCTACTTCAATCAGTATAACGGGATGGCCGACCTCGAGTTCTACAACGCGATGGGTTACGAGGCCATGGCGATCGGGAATCATGAATTTGACAAGGGGCCACAGGCATTAGCAGATTTTATTACTCGGGCCAAATTTCCCGTGTTGAGTGCTAATATCACGGTTGCGGCTGGAAATCCGCTTGCCGGGCTTATTAAGCCACGCACAATTATCGAGAAAGACGGCAAGAAGATCGGTATCTTTAGTCTGACGCCTGAAGATACTGGGGTACTTTCAAATGCCGGTTCGGGCATAACCTTTACCTCTGCCATTGAAGCTGCACGTCAGCAAGTGGCGGCTTTAAAGGCAGAGGGTGCATTCACAATTATTGCCTTGACCCACGTAGGCATCAACGTTGATCGCCAGATCGCTCGCGAAGTCGGTGGTATGAGCATGATTATCGGTGGTCACTCACATACGCCTATGCGGCCGATGAATAAGGTAGACTTCCCGCCGTATCCTGAGTTGATTGCAGGCCCAGATGGAAAACCAGTCGTAGTCGTCACGGACTGGGAATGGGGCCGCTGGCTGGGTGATATTACGGTTGCCTTCAATGCTGCCGGTACAGTGATTGACCTTCAGGGTAATCCAACCGAGGTTCTACCATCATTACCAGCCGATCAGGGGTTCGAGAACCGGATTGCTGTGTTCCGTGGTCCAATCGATCAGCTTCGTGCCCGGGTCGTTGGGTCGACTGCGGTTGACCTCGATGGCAGTCGCGCCAATATCCGCTCGCGAGAGACCAATCTGGGTAATCTGGTGGCCGAGGCCATGCTGGCAAAAGCGCGGAATGCAGGCGCAACGATTGCAATTACTAACGGTGGTGGCATTCGTGCTTCGATCCCGGCTGGGCCGATTACCGTCGGCCAGATACTGGAAGTATTGCCCTTCGGCAATACGCTGGCATTGGTTACTCTCACAGGCGCACAGGTTGTTGAAGCACTGAACAACGGCGTGAGCCAGGTTGAGAGTGGTGCTGGCCGATTCCCGCAGGTGGCCGGTTTGCGCTTCACTTACGATCCGTCGCTACCAGCAAGTAGTCGAGTGACCAGTGTCACGGTAGGTGGGGCAGCTATTGATCCCAACGCCGATTATGTGGTGGTAACGAATAACTTTATGCTGACCGGTGGGGATGGCTACAGTGTCTTCGCTCGTGGACGTAACCAGGTCGATACCGGCTTCATTCTGTCTGATGTGGTGGAAGAGTATATTGCTGCGAACTCGCCGGTCAATCCGGTGGTTGATGGCCGGATCGCGATTGGCGCTGCGCCAGCGACAACGCCGGCTCAGCCAAGTGTGCCAACACCGGCAACACTGCCTGCTACCGGTGGTGCCTTAACGCCGCTGGCCTGGCTGGCTGGGTTGGGTGCAGCAGCGCTGGCCGGTGGTGCAGCATTGCAACGCACGGCGCGTAATTCACCAGAGGAAGCAAGCAACCCGACAGAGGAGGTTGCTGAGGAAGTAGTGCATTAAGTGGCTGATGCTCCCCACCTTTCTGTCGCTCCCGCCCTCTTCTTCGGGAGAGGGCGGGAGCGATTTCGGGGGCAGTGCGGAAGTACGGACCTACACAAAACGGGCGGGTGTGGCACCCGTCCCGACAATGACTATCTAAGGATCACGTTCCTCAGAGGCTTCCTAGAGATCGAGACCACCATCGACCGGTAACACTTCACCGGTAATGAAGCTAGACTCATCAGAGGCAAGGAAGAGATAGGCGTAGGCCATATCTTCAGCCGTACCCAGGCGACGGAGCGGTGTGCGATTCTTGAACTCATCAAGCACCTTTTCAGGTACGTGAGCAATCATCTCAGTCTGGGTAAAACCGGGGGCAACCGCATTTACGCGAATCCCGCTCGGCCCGAACTCGCGTGCCCACGTCTTAGTCATCCCGATCACACCGGCTTTTGATGCAACATAATTGGTCTGCCCAAAATTGCCGTTGAAGGCTACGATAGACGCAGCATTAATGATTGAGCCACCACCGTTCTCAATCATGATCGGCGCCACGTACTTAGTGCAGAGCCAGACTCCCTTCAGATTGACGTTGATCACCTCATCAAACTGCTCTTCAGTCATCTTGATCATGCGGGCGTCGCGCGTAATACCGGCATTGTTGATGAGGACATCGATTTTACCGGCCCATTCAACAACTGCTTTCACCATAGCTTCAACCGATGCCGCCTGTCCGACATTCACGGTGAACGCTTTCGCGTCGCCGCCGGCTGCCACAATATCATTGGCTGTTTTAGTGGCTGCCTCCTCATTAATATCGGCGACCGCAACCTTTGCCCCCTGCTGACCAAAAAGCAACGCGGTCGCCCGACCGATTCCCTGTCCGGCGCCGGTGATCAAAGCTACCTTTCCGCTGAGTCGCATGGGTTTCT
>Ga0308400_1000389_pt1 | contig 17201 bp, 19 predicted proteins | sample HotsprSampOS1265_FD_203451 | JGI IMG/M metagenome (GOLD analysis project Ga0308400, IMG submission 203451) | Hot spring phototrophic mat microbial communities from Octopus Spring, Yellowstone National Park, Wyoming, United States - 20060914_OS12-65 ...
TTTTTGCCACTTTTTAGCCGATTTGAGACGGGGTAGACGGCCGAGTAATGGTATGACACCACTCCACACCCATCCCCGCCTCAGAAAGGCTAAAAAGGGCTAAATCCAAAGACTGACATTTTGGCAGTGGTATGTTTGGGGTATCTTTGTATGTACTTGGGTCGCCACTGGCTCTTCTCTGATCTCATACCAGCGCCCTTCGGGGCGCTTTTCACTTTGTCCCTGTCGGGGGCGTGGTGGATTGTGTTGGCACGATATTTGCATACATTTGCGGCATGGACAAGCCCTTCAAACTGAAACTTTTCGGCGACATTTACGCCGAGGAGACGGCAAACAAGACCCTAAAACTTTACAAGAGTGGCGATGTAATCTCACCGCACGAGTATGCGTATGTGTGGAGACTATCTCCAAATGCCTATGCGCTGTGTAGGGCAGATAAGGAGAGGCTTGATATTGTGTTTAGCAGTGGACTGATGCATTTTGGAGCGTTTTATGCTCATCCCATTGGTGCGGTTGGAGAGAATGAAGATAGATACCTAATTGCCTCTCTTGTTGCCAGCGGGACGCTGATACTTGATGATACGGGTCATTATGTACTATTTGTATCTGGATACCCTCGCATTACTACGCTTTATGATGAGTTTCTGATTGTCTATCACCCAGATGGCGTTATCCCACACGCTCAGGTCTATGATTTAGATGGCAGGCTCTTGGTTGAGGGCTTGCCTTTGCAGGCCAGAGAGGAAGTTCGTAATAGGTTGCAAGGCCAGTGAGCTTGGCACGATATTTGCTTTATGTTCTGGCGTATGCGGTCTGGCCTGAAAGCCACAGCGGTGAAAAATCTAAAACCTAAGTATATTTACCTATGCCGAAGGTAAGGGGACGAATATTGAAGTTGTTCGGCGATTATTATGCCGAGCCCACTTTTCATGGCACATTTGTCATTAAGGAGAACGGCATTCTTAAGTCGCCGCACGAGTACGTGGGTATTGATATGATTTCGCCGTGTGCTTATGCCTTTACAAGAGCGAGTGAGGATAAGGTTGATATTTTATTTTGCGATTTAACATGGCTAATGGGCGTTGAGGATGTTTATGAGGTAATAAAGTTTAGTGGCGGGGCGAATGCGCCATCCATAATAGCGGCCGTTCATGACGATGGGATTGAGTTAATGATTGATGATGGGCGCCCGCTGATGTTTATTCACGGCTTCCCACATTACACTGTGCTTGACGAGCGCTTTATAGTTGTATTTGACCCCGGAAAGCGCGGGCCTTATGTAAGGATTTACACTCTCCTCGGTGAGTTTGTGGCAGAGGGCTACTTGTGGGAGGCGCAGAGAAAGGCGTTGCAATGGAAGCCACAAAGAAAAAACAAAGACGAAAACCCTAAAAACTAAGAGATATGAAGAGAAAAGACAAAAAGGCCAGCGAAACGACGAAAAGGTATGACGCAAGCCCCTCTTTATTGGAGGCGTTCAGGAAGTTATTGGCAGGACTGCACCCTCGCCTTCCTGCCTATTTTTATGGTGGGAGCGGTATATTAGCTCCACTGCCCGTTGATAAAGAGGGTGAAGACAAGATGGCAGAGTTAGGGCTGACAAGATTGGAGCCAGATGGGCATATTGACATGGATGTCTTATTGGCTCTCCACGAAGTCTTTGCATCCAACTACGATGGATTATGGTGGCCTTACTACTCCCAGCGAGCGGTGCAGATACTAAAGAAGTCGCTTGCAAACAAAAACTCTAAACTAAGCCAAGCACTTGCTAAGGCCTATGGAGAAGAATAAGAAAAACAAAATAAGAATCTGGGCACTAATACTGCTCGTAGGGCTAGACTACTTTTTCCTATCTCGGATTTGGGCACTAATAGTCCTGCTAATTGCTTGCGTGCCTGTTAGGGACAATTGGCACATTTATTGCTTGGCCTTCGGCGTGCCAATGCTTTTGATTAGCTTAGTATTTGGTATCATGTTGGCAATGAAAAGAGAGGGCGACGATTTTTATTGGGACATAGATATAGACACAACAGACACAGACATAGAAGAACAAAATACAAAATCTGAGCGTCATGAGTAGGCAGTATATCAGTGCATCTAAAATAGCGCAATTCTTATACTGCCCATTTACTTTTGAGTTGGCGGCGGCAGGCTACGAGCCTATTGAACCTTATTTGCCTGCGGTCGCCGCTGGAACTGCATTCCATACGGCGTTTAGGTATATGTACTTTGGCAACTCCCCAGAGGGAGCGGCCGATGCAGCTATCGCTGTAACTGAAATAATAACAGGCCATACCATAGATGTCAAGGAGCGGGAGGCGCTCGTCAGGAGGCTACAGGCTCTGCCAAAATGGCTCCTTGAGGCGGATGAGGTAGAGGTTAGGCTGGAAAAAGAGATACCTGGCACGGAAATTGTAATTACAGGCTACATGGACGCTGTGGTCGGGGATAGGATAGTAGACCTAAAAGCCGTATCAAAAATGAAACACGAGCTTCCGCCAACCTATCAGATACAAGCCCAGATTTATATGTACATGTCAGATAAGAGCAAAGCTTCCTTTATCATGCTGGGGCCGAAGGGTGAGGTGGCCGAGTTTGAGGTTGATAAGATGCCGAGCGAGGTTGTGGCCGAGATGCTGGAATACTTTGCTCGGTCTATGGAGCGGGATTTTAGGCCTCCATCTGGTCTGACAAACTTTGCCTGCGGCAAGTGCTCATTTCAGTATGTATGTCCATTCTACAAACTACTGAAACAAACACCAAAAAGAAGATAGTTATGACCAAGATCGGGACAAAAGAAGAAGGACTCCGCTTCGTGCGGGAAGCGCTAACAAAAGCGCAAGTAGCAGACGACGTAAAAGGTAAGGTAATCGCCGTCTTCGTCGTATCAACATCGCCTTGGTGGTTTGCCCCACCTGAGTACATTGAGTACTTAGTCAGTCAGCTCATCACGCTATTTACCTACAAGTTTGAGGACGGACGCATGAGCATACCAGCTAACATGGTGTATTTGATGGCGGCCGAAAAAGGTATGCCCTCCATCTTGTTACACTGGCGTGTTTATCTATCCCTTTATGCGCCGTATGTAAAGTGTTGGAAACTTGAAACTATAAAAGACAGCGAGGGTAAGCCTATTGGTATGGTGGCGGTAATCATAGATAAAGATGGCGAGGAATGGCGATGGGAGCGTTACTATGATAACCTTCAATTGACAAGTCGCTGGAAAAATAAGGAGCTAATGTTCGCCAAGACTATACTAAAAGAAGCGCTTGCTATCAAGTTCCCTCACCTAAACCTGTTACCTCCATTATCAACGGTTGAAACTTACGATCCAGACGATTTAGACGATCCTAATCGTACCCCTGTTGCCTCGGTGTCGTCTATACTGTCGGTTTCTGTGTCTCCGTCGCCTGAGCCAGCAGATGAAAGTCGGGTTCATTCGCAGCCATCCGAGAAGACCTCCACACCTAATCCTAACAATCAATATAAAAGCTCGCCAGAAATAGTAAAGCGACTCGCTGATGTCCCGCCGCCAGATAATAAGAAAGAGAAAATAAGCGAGGCCGACATTAGCAGGGAGGTGCAGGACAAATATAAAGAACTAGTAGAGATAGTCGGCGACGAGGAGGCGTTGAAGACAATAAAGAGTATAGTTAGTAGTCTGGGAGCGCAAAGGTTTGCAGACCTTGATATACACAAGAAGCGGGTGGCGATAAGTATGATTAATAGTGCTATTATTGCGGCGAAAAAACAAAAACGGGAGGAATATGAGTGAGCGAAGAAATGGATACGGGGTGAGTTCCTATACTCACCCCTACGCCGCTGAGGCGGCTTTACGGGTCATGCTTAGCAATGTCAGGCGAATGGATGGTAACAGATGGTCGGCGCGATGTCCAATACATGATGATAGAGATAACTCTCTCTCGGTTTGGTTTGATGGGAATGTGCTCTCGTTTAAATGTCATGCCAATTGTGACCCGAAAGCCGTTACCGACGCTTTGTACGCTAAGTATCCAGAATATGCCGAGCTACTTGGAAGGGCACCAAAAACAAGAGATAAAATGGAGAAAGAAAAAATGGAAAAAGAAAAAATAGCAGACGATGCGCGACGATGGTATATAAATTATCTTGCCGTTCCGCCAGATGTTATAGCCTCGTTGCCTATTACATTTACAGAGAATGAGGTTATATTTCGCTTCCCCGGGATAGACAGGGTTAAGGTAAGAATAAAAGGTGAGCGTGGAGCAATATGGAGAGGTACGGGGCATACACCAGATTTATGGCCTTTGCCAGGTGAAAAGGTTGGGGAGGATATAATAATCACAGAGGGAGAAAGCGATTGTATAGTGGCTCGTGCTCTTGGGTTAGAAGCCTATGCTATAACTAAGGGTGCGGCCACTGGACTTTCAACCCCTGTTTTAATTGCCTTACGTAGGCGGGGGGCGAAGAGGATTGTGGTCGCAATGGATGCTGATAGCGCGGGCAGGCAGGCGGCTTCTAAGATTGTTATAGCAGCTCGTCAGGCGGGTTTGGCAGCTATTGATTTAGACCTAGTTGCAGAAGGGCTTATAGAGCCTCTTTATGGCCAGAAAGATATCCGCGATGCTTATCTAAGCGGCAGGGGATTAGATATTGTAGAGGTAGTCCGTCATTTGTTTTATAGAGCTGACGAGTCGCGGCCGCTCCAACCCCGTAAGTTGTCTGACATAATGACAGAAGATACACCGACCGACTTTGTAATCGAGGGTCTTCTTAGGTCTGGTGGCACTACTATACTTATAGGCGAGCCTAAGCTTGGTAAGTCCCAAATGTCGCTTGATTTAGCGCTTGCCGTATCACGTGGCGAAGCTTTCGCTGGATTGGCAACTAAAAAGGGTCGTGTTATTTATTATGCTCTTGAAGATGGTGAGGATATAATTAGGGATAGGATAAAAAGTCGCGGACTTACTGGGCTGGATGAGGATTTATATATTGGCACGACCCCGCCAGTTGTTGAAGATAGTACGGCTTTATTAGAGGAACATATAGACCTATTCCAGCCTACTATGGTAATCATTGACACCTTAAGAGCCATGTCGGTTTCTACTGGTAAGAGTGAAAACGAGGCATCATTTGCTGATAGTATATATCGTATAGCTAAGGTTGCAAGAGAGCGTGGTGTCGCTGCTATTATAGTTCATCACACGGTCAAGGCAACGACTGGTAATCCGATAACCGACGCAAGAGGGACATCAGCGATAGCTGGGGCTGTGGATGTCGTGGCTGGTCTATACCGCCGCGATGATGTAATGAGGCTTGCATGGCGAGGCAGGTTTGGGTCTGGCGAGATAAGTCTGACACAGCATCCTAATGGCTCATTTAGTTATTATCCCTCTGTGCCGCCTCCTAATATGAGCAATGAAGAATACATGGCAAAGGTTGAGGAACGCCTTAATCAGTACTATCAGGCCTGCCTGAAAAACGCAGGCAAAGACGGCCGTATTGATGTGAGGAAAGTCGTTATTTCTATATGGGGTATGAAAGATGGTAAGTTTAGAGATGGCTCGTGGGACAAGACATATAAGGCCCTTGATGAGCTTGTTAAGAGACAAAAGTTGCGCAAGCGAGAGCGACAGTATTATATAGTGCCCGTTGAGAACAACGAGCCTCCAAAGCCCACCTCAGGGCCAGAGCCACAGATAGATAACAAAATGGAAGAAGTAATACAACAAAATATGCCAAGCCCCGAGGTTGAAACTAATAATAATCTCAATGAGGATGTAGTAACTTTGAGTGAGGATGTGGGCACAAATGAAAATAATGTGTCGCATGAAACATTAGTTCAGCGTTTTGTTTCCGCATTACAAGGCAAGATTATTGATACCACTACACCCGATAACAATCAAAACAAAACTGATAAGCCTATGAACACGGAAAAGAAGAGGTCTCTATTAAGAGAGGCCAAGCGGGTTATGGATGCCACCTTTTTTGGTGGTGGCGAGCTGGCAGCAAAGACAAGAGAGCTTATTAGGGAGGCCTATGCATGTATGGCAAGTAGCAATCTTACAGAGGCGGCACAAAAACTTAAGGAAGCCTATGAACTAGTAAAGGCAGAGAAAGATCGTGCCGACGATGACGATCATGACAAGGCAGTATATGCTGTTGATTTAGGATTCTTCCTCTATGCCTTTGCTAATGCCGATGAAAGGCTAAGGAAGATAGCTTGGGATATATGGGATGCCAGAGATGAGTTTCGCAATTGGCTTTATGATGCCATCAAAACCGCTGAGCGAGTTTTGTCTATGGCTAACGATGGTGTGGAGAAAGAGGCAGCTATAAATGAGTTAGTAGTAGATGAGGAGCTTGTAAGACTAAAAGAGATACTGCTTAGGCATAATGTATAAAAGAAGAGAGTCGGAGATACAGGCGGCCATTGTAAAGGCACTAAGTCAGCTTGGCTTCTTAGTTATTCATATCCCTAATCAAGCAACGAGGGGAAGGTATAGATATTCTGGACTTTTGCCTGGCGCCCCCGACCTCATCGTTATAGGCAATAACAGGATTTACTTTATGGAGGTAAAGAAACATAATGGTAAGCAGTCGCCATCACAAATGATTGTACAACAAATGATAGAGGAGCGTGGGTTTGAGTATTATGTAGTGAGAAGCGTAGACGAAGCCCTTTCTATTGTCGGCTATGCCACGTAAGGGCAGAAGAACGCCCTACATAGCCTCATTAGATAGAGATAGGACTAGAAATGCGTTTGTTCATCTTACGCGCCACAAGGAAGATTATATAGTCTATGAGAATGGTAAGCCGCTCGATTTCAGAGAGGCAGTAAAGAGATTTAAGGCCACTGGCGATGATAGGTGGGTAATGCATATCTTGGCCTCCAATCTCGGATACTTTGTCAACGCGCTGGCAACCGTTGTGGCTAAGTATAAAGTAGACCCAGCTGATTATGTTATTCATGTGTATGAAGGATTGAAACGCTCAATGACAAAGTGCGACGCCGATAGGGTAAAACTATCTTATTTGTCGGGTGGGGTTTTTCTTTGGTGTAGGAAGATAGCCGACTTAGAGATAAGAGAGCGTAATAAAGAGGTAAATATAAACCTTTTAGCTTGTAATGAAGAAGATGGAGATTGCGAACGCCTATCTAGTGTGGATATAGACATATTGTTGGCCGAGCAGGGAATATACGAGTTACCTTTGTATGATGAGGATACATACCCGACACGCCGTAAGTAACATCAAGTTACAGACAAATACCGATGTTCCAAGACGATATGTGGGCGTTCTTTTTAAGTTTGGCGAGCTTTCTGCCAATATGACAATGGTAGACCAGAATGCAACTATTAGGGCGGCTGGTGATGCCATTCTTATTGAGCATGAATACCCAACAATAGATAAATATAAGCCCATCGGCCGTGTCTTGTCTTACTATGTTAAGGATAATGCGCTTCTTATTGACTTTGAGATTACTGACCCAGATATTATAGACCTATCTACAAATGAAACTAAGAGCGCCCTCTCGGTTTCTTGGTTTAGCGATGATTATGAGGTCAAGTCGGCGCCATTTGGGTCGTATATTAGTTTCAACGACATTGTTATTTATGAGGTCTCTCTTGTAACTAACCCCGCATTTAATACCTGTATAGCGACAAGCGAGGATGGACTGACCTGTCTTTCTCCCTCGGTGCAATCTAAACAAAAGGAGCGTTGCTGTAATGGCGGATGTGGGTGCGGTGGTAGCGGCGGAAAAAGAAACTCGGTAACTTTGTATGATATGATAGCGAAACACCAAGAGGTTACTCGTGAGGAGTTTGATACCTTACGAGAGCAAGTTCAGCAGGCACTTGACGCTATTTCGGCGCTTGCTGCGGAAATTAAAGAGCTAAAAGGGATGATTGGACAAGTGCCTGAGGAAGTCGTAATGGAGCTTGAGCAAGCCAAGAAGAAACTCGAACAGGTCGAGCTTACGCTTAGCAGCCAGGCCAATGATATAGCTGGCGTACTGCAAGCAGCCGAGAAGTTGCTCACAATTACCGAGCGAACCTATAAGAACCTTCCAAACCTTCTACGGAAATGAAAGGGATAGAAGAAAGAATAAAGGAGCTTGAGGCGGCTTCCGAAGATTTGGAGCGCTTTGTTAAGGCGAAAGCATCCGAAGATAAAGATAGCATCGTAAAACAGCTTGCCGCCCGAAACGCACTTGGTAATGTAGCACGCATGCTAAATGTGGCGTTGAAACAAGAGAAGATGGGTGCAATCCCGATGTCGGCCAAGTCTATTTTTACTGCCTCCGTATTTAAGCATTCTACCCTTGGCTCGGCTCGTGGTATTACTTCCGAGTTTGACTATTATCAGCCATCCGAGGCCGATATACGGGGTGGTCAGCGTTTTATGGATCGGTTCGCCAAGTCTTTCGTTGGCACTAATACTACTGTACGGAGACTTCGTCCATCTTTTTCTGGTGCAGGCGCAGGTGATGTGAATGAAGGCGAGCCAAAGCCACAGCGTAATTACACCTTTACGCAGGATGATTATGCGTTCAGCAAGCTTGCGGTTACCGATACGATAACGCAAGAAATCTTACTTGCTGACGCTGGCGAGAGAGCAGCTAACTTTATTATTGATGCTCTTGTAGAGCATGTAAAGGATGCACTTAATCAACGACTAATCAACTATCTTGGCACTAATGGTACTGCTTTCAATCCAGCGCTCTTTGCTGGCCTGCTAAACATCCAGTCTGGTAGTGCTCGTTGGCACGACCTTATCACTGCCGCCCAACACCAGTTTGAGCGTAGATTTGCCGACCACTTCCTGAATATCAAGTTTGGAGACATCCTGCTCGTTCCATATAATATTCACTGGGGCATCGTGCAAGACAGAAAAGGAGCTGGGTTTGATTTGTATTATGAGATGTCGCCGGTGGAAAACCTTTCCCTTTCGTCTATATGGAAGGATTACAACGGGTCTCGGATAATCCTAACGCACACCGAGGGGCTAACTATTGAGCTTGTTGACGATGTCCAGCTCTATTACAACCGAATTGCAGATGCGGCCGACGAGCGCAACCTATACAGAGTAACTGTTGAGGTTTACTATCGCTTCGTTCCAGCCAAGCTCCCGCTTCCAGCGATTGTAATAGACAATCCTGTCGCGGCCCTACAAGCAATTGCACCATAATATGCGTGAGCTGTTTAAGGAGATACTTGAAAGAATAGATAATAGGCTGCCGAGTTACTTTCTAGTCAAAGGGGGGCGGCTTGAAGTTGCCCCCCTCGCCGCCAAGGAGTATAATAATTTAATATCTAATGGCTATCAGCCTGTTGTTGAAGTTCAGTATGAACAACTTGATAAAGAGGTTCTTGAAGCTCTAAATAAACTACTAAATGGGCTTGGTAACAGGGCACTATTACTTTATCCCCTCGCTGTCTCTGCAATCATATCACACGAGGCTATCCGTAGTGGCTCGCCGCTCAACAATGCGCTATATGGAAAGAAAGAAGAAACGACGAAAACTGTGGAGGACAAAGAGGTGAAAGAAGACAAAAGACAAAGGAGGCGAAGAGAATGAGTTTCCTTAGTATTCAAGAATTGCTTAATCGGCGAGTATATACAAGACAATATGACAGAGATTTAGACCCGTTCGGCAATATAAGCCCAATTCATCCACTACACCCAATGCGAAAAATGGAGACAGTAATTGTCTCTTCGCTTCGGGAGATGGAGGAGATAGTTCAGGTTGGCGTTGATATACCTAACTTGGTCGGAGATAATGGTTCATTTAATTATGCAACCAGCGCCGATACCGACCCTAAGCCCGAAATAGATATTCGTATAGAAGAGGTTTCTCTTGGGATTTTTAGGTTGGCCACTACTACTACTATACCAGTAGAGGTATATCAGGCCCAAAACATTAGTGAGGCCATCAAGGGCATACTAACAAGGCGGATAGATGTGTTAGAGTCTCAGTTTTGGGTACGTATATTTAATCTTGCTGGTTTCTTGCTCCCAGTCCCTGCGGCGCCACAGACATTTAGAGAGATTTTTGCCCTGTCTAAGGCATTCTTATCGCGCATAGTACCAACTAACTCATACGACGTCCTTCTTAGTCCTCTCGCATTCGGCGCCGCCGTCTTCGAGAATATGTTGTCGTCGTCTATAATATCCAGCCATACAGAAAATCAAATTGCTGCTGGCAATATTCAGCTTATACCATTTGCAGGTGAAAGCTGGACGACATTTGAGCTTATTTCGGTATATCCAAGTATTCTTCCTACTCTTTGCAAGCGCTATATATATGACCGCTACTACGATGAGATTGTGGTAGATGAGTCTGAGGACAGAAACTATCGTCGCATAACCGCCGAGCGTTATTTCTTGCCGCTAATACCTCGTGATTACTACTATAATCAAGGTGGGTATTTTGCGGCTCCAATAGTTACTATTCGTAGCAATGCGGCTATAAGTAATATAGCAAACTTCTATTCGGCCAACACGCTCAACAATCTAAACTATGTAACAAGCGTAACATAATGCTTATTACGCCCGCCGACTTTACTGGTGATTATAGGCTATTCAATGCTGATAATCTTGACCCCGATGTAATTATTGCGATTGACGAAGCACAGGCGGAGCTGGCTAGAGATTTATTTGTTAAGGGGCACGAGTTCATCATAAATAGTTCGCCTTCTGATCCACCTAATCTTGGCCTTCGTGTGCTTGGGCTACACAAACTATTTGTCCCTTGGGTATTTCTCCGACTTGAACAGGGTATCTTGGGCGCAGGAATAAAGCGTACATCAGATGTGCCTGGCCGATCTCGCTTTGCGGCAGGTGCATTCTTTGCGATTGCTCGTCATTATAGTTACTTCCTCGGTGAATGGATGCCTTATGAAGGATTTATGGATGCCGCAGTTACTTCACCAACGCTTCTAATCGTATCTATTACCGCTTCTCAGATTATAGCGCCTAATATGGAGCTTGAAATCAATGGCAATGTTTATTCTGTCGTTGCTTCTTCTACTGGTCTAATAACAATAAATCCTGCACTTACTGCTGGACTAACTAATGTTAGATATAGACAAATTTCAATGCGGATAGACAGGAAGTGGCGTTACCTTTGATAGATGGAGTGGCTACGAAATCTTAGGAGCTGGCTCAAAGCCCTCAGAGAGGCGAGAAAGAAAATAAATCCGAGCTTATCTACTATAAATCCAGTCATAGGCGAGCCGATAACGTCTATTAGTCCAGAGGAGGCGCTTCGGTCTATACCTACGCTTGCCAAGATACATAACCTGCTTGCTACGGCAGTAAATAGACTAAACTTTCATGTTCGGGTGCTTGGTCAAATTATTGACGACCTGAGTTATACTTTTGACTACTACTCTGGTGCTGCCTTTGCTGATTGGTATGTCGCTGGGTATGCGATATTTGACACGAACCTAAGATACATACCAATATCTACACTCCCCGATATTCATGTATCTGACGATGTTATTGTAGTGCATAATGTACGACGACCAATACAGACTGCTCAGCCGATACTAATAGCTGCGTATGAGTATTATCGTGCTCTTACGCAGGCCATGCGTAATCTGGGCGCATGGAACTTTGCGGTACTAAGTGGAGAGGCTGTACGAACTAAGTCAGACTCAGAGGCACTACGGGAGATGCTGAGCGACATGCGCCGCAAGGCGGGTGTGGGCGGTATAGAGTTTTTGGCTATACCTTTTGAGTTTCGCTCGGTTACACCTGAGATGCCTAATCTTCAACTGGACAAGATTTCTACGCTCATTAATCGTGAGATATGCGATATTTATGCTATTGACAGCTCTCTGCTGAACGACCCAGAGAATAAAACATATAACAATAAGTCTGAGGCACTAAAAGGCCTTTACACACATGTCCTCCTGCCCGCCTGCGACCAGTTCGTGGAGGCTATGACAAGAGCATTTTCGGCTGCTGGCTATACGTATACCTTCCACTACTCCACTGGTGCTATGGAGGGGCTTCTGGATGACAAGCGAGGAACGGCCGCAATACTGATGCAGGCCTACTCCATGGGGCTTGTCAAGGAGACGGAGATTAGGGCGTTCTTCAAGGATATGCTGGGTCGTTACGCTGAGCAAGAATAGGAAGGCCGAAATTGGTCATTTTTAGCCGATTTGAGGCGGGGCACACCCCTTTCTGGTATCTTACCCCTACTCGGCCGATTACACGGCCTGAAATTGGCTCTAAATCGGTAGCCATTTCTGGTAACTTTGGATGCGATGACTAACCTCGAGAACGCAGGCCACGCTGTGGCCGATCCAACCACTACTTTGATAGTGGTTGTTATCGCCCTCGGTGTTGTTATTGCAGCCAACACCGCATTAGAGGTACACAGGAACAAAGAGTATAGATGGTGGTATGGAGTAATAAAGATTGCGTTTTATTTCGGGTCTTTTGCGCTTACTATGGTTACTGGTGGTGCAGCGACGGCGATTGCAAGCGTTAGTACTTTTCTCGGCATGGAACTAAGCAAGCTTGCTCAGCTATTACACGTCAACGGCCTTCATGGGCTAATAGGCAATGGTAACGGAACTCGTAAATCGGATAAGGCGGATAAGAATACGCCATAGCATTGAGCACATAGGCGGTAATATATATACAACATGCCCGCATTGGTGGGCGTGGTGGCTACCTAATACACCCCACGTTTGGAATTTCTATGACGATGAAGGAAACGCTCACTCATGCTCTATTACTTATGGAACTGAGCCAACAATAATAACGGCCTCGGGTAGTATAGTGGGCGGAATATGGTTCGGTGCACCAGATGTTTATCTTGTTCATGGTCAAGAGTTAGATACTAAAACTAAAAATGCCGAAAGGCCGACCTTATTCATACTATACGAGCATCGGGCAGAAGCAGAGCAACTTTCATACCCAAGTGGAACAACCTCGGCCTTACTTATTATACCACAATCGTCTAAATGGTCTGCCGAACTTTCATCCTCTATGCACCGAGGGATGATGTCAGCAATACAGGATATAATGAAACGAGCACTAATAGATATTATTGATGCAACTTGGGTTCCTACTTATAACTCTAACTTAGCTGGTACTGGACAAGGTTTGCCTGGCGAAGCAAACTCGCTTGTTATGACGCTTAGATGGCGATCCTATACATAGGTAACTTTGTATGATATGGCACTGCAATGCAGATGCGGGCAACCCGTAGAAGCCTTTGGAGTTCCATCTTGTTACACCAAGATGGCTCCAGTAGTGAAGCTTATCTTCACTACGAGAGTGAGTGAGCTAATAGACGATCCATCAGTCGACCTTGTACTTAGCCCTGCTAATACAAAGTTCCCCGACATCTACCGCTTAATTACGCCTCGTCTGGACGATGTTTCTTCGGAGCGTCCAGAGGCCGTTACCGAAGAGATCGGTGCAACGACGTATTATGTTCGGGACGCTGCCAGAACAATTACGGCCACTGTGGGTCAGCTTCCTACAGAATGGGCGCAAAGAATTGCGGAGCTCAGATGTCAAGCTAATCTAGGAGTGTTTTTGGTTGATGCCAATGGGACAATCTGGGGTAGAAAGGTAGATACGACTACTGGCGTGGCGGGAGCATCCATCCCAGTTGTGCCATCGTCTATTGATGTTCAATTTGCATTCCCAACTTATTCTTCGGTACAGAAACATGTAATAAGGTTCCAATTGCCATTTACTTTGGCCGATTATGAGATTATTCCTCTGTGGAACGACCCCGATGTGCTGAACTATTCTACACCTCAACCAGTGGGATTTAGAGCGTTTCAGCAAGGCGGCAACTGGGTAGTATTCCTATTCTCCAAGTATCATACCCCTAATGGCACAATAGTCATTCCTATAACGGGCGTTAGTCCTCTGGCGGCTATTGAAGTCAGAGACTCGTCTGGCTCTTTGGTGGTGGCCTCTGGCGCTACCGACTTGGGTAACGGGAGGTATCAGCTAAACAACCCGCTGACATCGGGTACGCAGTACATTCTGGATTGCACGGCGGTAACTAACCCGCCGAGATCGCAGTTTGATTGGCCATCCGTTAGAGTGCCGTTCCGTGCGTGAGAATAGAGGCGCTGATAAGGCGGCTGCAAGATGCCGTCAATGCATTGCGAGGCGATGGCATACCAGAAATTGGCGTAGTCTCGTTCAAAGCTCTACCTCCTAACGGACAAAGAGCTGAACAAGTAGAAATAGTTTCATCTGCGTTCCGACAGATAGAAACAATGAAAAGGGGGCTGATAGGCGCAAAGTCAGCCCCTATTCCATATTCTGAGCGCTATCTGAAATGGCGCATAAAGAAGGGCCTTGGGACTACGCCAACATGGACACTTGTGAGGACGGGCGTGCTCTATCGGTCTATGGGCTATTATGTGAAGGGCGGCGAGCTTTATGTTACTTACGACAGAAGTAGGAGGGCGGCCGTCAAATATCTTAGTCAGCGGGCTGGGTTTCATGTTCTTGATGTATCAAGGGCCAATCTAGTAGAGATGGCGGCACGAATACAAGCCCGCAGGCTGCTAAACTTCATCAACATACTGAGGAGGGGCTATGGCGCAGGATAGTGATAAGCTGGGCTATAAAGACTTCTTTGATGAGGCGCTCTTTACTCCTGTAATAGAGAATGTAAATGCACTAATAACATCTTTACAGGCCCTTCGTGATACTATAAAGGCTGGCATTGTGCCGTCGCTGAACGAATTAAGGGTGGCTATCAATGCATTCACTAATAATCAGAAGGCTGGGGCGGAACAGGCTCGTAAGATAGCCGAGGAGCTAACTAAGACCTCTGCGGCTGCCAAGGCCTACTCTAAGATACAAGACGAAATAAACCGCCTGACAGCTAAGAAGGCGGCGCTTGAAGACGAAGCCGCCAAAGTCGCAGCCAAACTTCGGCTAGAAGTAAGAGAGGCTGAGAAGGCACTAAAAAGATATGCGCAGGCGAGTACAGCATCGGCAAGGGCGGCGGAAGCATTAGAAGTAGCTGAAAGGGCGCTGAAAGGCCAGATAGACGCCAACGTAACCTCATATTATCACCTTTCTGACGCTCTTGACGACCTAAGAGAAAGATACAAAAGCCTTGTCTTGGCTGGACAGGCAAACACCGAGGAGGCGGCTCGGCTACGAGATGCTATCGTACAGCTTGATGCAAGGATAAAGAAGGTGGATGCCGAGGTCGGACAATTCCAGAGGAACGTGGGGAACTATACTAAGTCGTTCAAAGATGCGATGACTGAGTTCCTCGGTGCCTCTGGTAAAGCTGGTGAGGCCGTACTGGCACTTACCTTCGCCACCGAGCGCGCCAGAGATGCGTTTGTAGCCGCTGGCGGTGGCATAAAAGGCTTCTTCCGTGCCATTATAGAGGGCACTAAGGCACTACGAGGCGTTGGAGTAATGCTATTACTGGAAGGCATCGCCAAGCTACTCTCAGTCGGCAAAGACATAGAGGCGTTAGAGAATGCAGAGAGGAAACTAAAACTAACAAGCGAGGAGATAAGAATAAATAACGAGCTTGCTGCCATAAAGCTTAGACTTGCGAACTTAGACGAATCAACAATAAAAGGTCTTGCTGAGAAGGGCAGATTGCTTGCGGCTCAGGCAGATAGAGAAATAGAGTTACTTAGACTTAGGCGTCAGTATGTACAGGAAGAGCTAAGAAGGACAGAGGAAGAAATAAAAAAGAACATAGAAAGCCCTCTAAACAAGTTGCTCACATTTCTTGGCAAGGCCATCGGCTCTATTGTGAAGGCACTATCTTATATACCACGTGGCCTTGCTGAGGCACTAAGAGCCGTTGGGGCCGATAAGGCGGCGGAAGGTCTGGCACTTGTGGCCGCTAAGGCCGAGGAGGCAGCCGCTGGAATAGAAAAGATTTTCTCCTCCCTCGGTGCTTCTGAGGTTGCGCAATCCAAAGAGAGGCTGGCCGAGCTGCAAAGAGAACTGAACGAGCTAAATAATAAAGAGAAAGAACTCCTATCTCAAAGACAAAAAACGCTAAAAGAGATAGCAGAGCAACAGCAGAAGATTATAGATGACGCCATAAAGGCGCTTGATATAGAGATAGAGACTGTTGGGACAGCACGCCAGAAACTAAAAGAAGAATACGAAAAGAAGTTTGCCGCATTGCAAGCCACGCTTGAAGAATATGAAAGGCGTTTAGAGGGTAGTGTGGAGGCAATAGAGCTAATAAGAAACAAGTATGCGGCCAAAGTAGAAGAACTAAAAGCCGAGATAGCGAGAAAAGATGAGGAGATAGTAAGGGAGGCCGTAAAGAGGATAGATAACATACGACGCACACTAGTACAAAACGCTCTTGACCTTAGGATAGCAGAAATAAACGAGCAGTTTGATACACTAAAAGAGCAACTTAGGGCTTCGCTTGCCGAACTTGGAGAAGAAGGGGAAGAGCTGTTTATTGAGCTGGAAAACAGGAGACAGCAAGCCATAAGAAGAGCAATCTTAGAGGCCGCCGACAAGGAAATAAGGCTTCGTGAAGAGATAGCAATTGCAAGACTCGATAGAGAGCGTGAAAACTACGAGAAAGAGGAGGACTTTGTTCGATATAGAGAGAAGAGGCTTGCCGAGCTACAGATAGAGTTTGCCACTAAGCGGTTGGAAACGCTACGCAAGTTATTAGAGGAGACAGGTGATGAGACAATAGGGTTAGAGATAGCCAAGACGGAAGCGCTTATAGCACAGGCTGCGGCCAAGCTAAAAGAAATAGCCGCTCGTGAAGCCAAAGAGGCGCTAAAAGCGCAGCAGGAGATCGTGCGTGAATACATAAAAGCTATTGAAGCTGTTAGCAATGCTCTAAATAGTTACATATCTAAGATTGAAGAGCGTCAAGCGAATAGCCTGCAAAGACAACAAAATACACTTAGGTCAAGAATAGCTGTTTATGAGGGGCTTGCTAGGCAGGGCGCTCTGGCGGCCGACCAAAGTATAGCCGAGTTAGAGGCTCGTGAAAGCGAGCTAATAAGAAAGCAAGAGGAGCTGAAAAAGAAAGCCCAGCGTCGCGAGATGGCGCTGGCAGCAGTAAAGACTTATGTCCAACTACTTGATAGGAATGCACCTTCACCATTAGCACAGACAATCCGAGATATAACGGCTATTAGTCAGTTTGTGTCTCGTCTTCCGACCTTCTTTTATGGTACTGAGTTTGTTCGGGATGGAATTCGTA
>Ga0308400_1000390_pt1 | contig 17177 bp, 11 predicted proteins | sample HotsprSampOS1265_FD_203451 | JGI IMG/M metagenome (GOLD analysis project Ga0308400, IMG submission 203451) | Hot spring phototrophic mat microbial communities from Octopus Spring, Yellowstone National Park, Wyoming, United States - 20060914_OS12-65 ...
TATTCAAGTGTGAAACACCTAAATCCCCGCCAGGGGATTACAACTCGAATCCGCCTTCGCCGATGATGAAGATGTCGTCGTCCATACGTGTGAAACACCTAAATCCCCGCCAGGGGATTACAACTCGTCGTAGTTGACTGTCCACTCACCAATCGGTTCGCCGACGAGTGTGAAACACCTAAATCCCCGCCAGGGGATTACAACTAGAGCGACGCCAGAACCTTATACAAGTTCGTCACCTTCCGTGTGAAACACCTAAATCCCCGCCAGGGGATTACAACTATCTCGATATCAGCGTATCGCCAAACGTACTCGCTTGCCAGGTGTGAAACACCTAAATCCCCGCCAGGGGATTACAACATCTACGCACGTTGACCTGACGTTCCGGCGATGCACATCGATGTGCGTGTGAAACACCTAAATCCCCGCCAGGGGATTACAACAGTATTCGCCGACGAGTCCTGCAACAAATTGATGATCGTGTCCGTGTGAAACACCTAAATCCCCGCCAGGGGATTACAACCTCGTACCAGTGAACGTTGTGGCCTAACGCGGCAACACGGCGAACACGTGTGAAACACCTAAATCCCCGCCAGGGGATTACAACCAACCGTCTGGCTCTGTGCGTGACACCTCGATGTACGTTCCCTGTGTGAAACACCTAAATCCCCGCCAGGGGATTACAACACAACCGGACCGACTATGCCTTGGCCACCATCCGTGGGGTGATAGGTGTGAAACACCTAAATCCCCGCCAGGGGATTACAACTCCGGTATGTGCGTTCCGACCAGCATCTCGTAGTTGGTCGGTCGAGTGTGAAACACCTAAATCCCCGCCAGGGGATTACAACAGGAGACTTACATGACCATGCTCCAGGACTTCGCAACTGACATCGTGTGAAACACCTAAATCCCCGCCAGGGGATTACAACCCAATCAAAACAATCCACCCAATCTTCAACCTGAAATTGGTGCAAAGTGTGAAACACCTAAATCCCCGCCAGGGGATTACAACAGATCCCGTTGCGGAAACTCGTACCAGTGAACGTTGTGGCTGTGTGAAACACCTAAATCCCCGCCAGGGGATTACAACTGAAATCGAATCTCACTCATCGTCGGAGCTGTGATATGGTCGTGTGAAACACCTAAATCCCCGCCAGGGGATTACAACCACCCCCCTTCCTCCGTGCTGCTCCACCGAGGTAGATAAGTGTGAAACACCTAAATCCCCGCCAGGGGATTACAACCATTCCTGATGAGCTCCTTTCTCGGAGGTTGATGAGATGACATCATGTGTGAAACACCTAAATCCCCGCCAGGGGATTACAACTCAAGCTGCTCCACCTCGGTGTCGTAAGCAGCATAATGCTGCACGATTGCGTGTGAAACACCTAAATCCCCGCCAGGGGATTACAACCTCGTTGAGCGTCAAAACGGGTTGCCCCGCGAGGCGCTGGAGTGTGAAACACCTAAATCCCCGCCAGGGGATTACAACCCTTGTCGCAATCCACGCGCCGATCGCGCGCTCTTGCGCTTCGAGTGTGAAACACCTAAATCCCCGCCAGGGGATTACAACTTGAACCGGTGATGATACGTTGACGCGCATATGTTCTACTGTGTGAAACACCTAAATCCCCGCCAGGGGATTACAACTCGTAGTACGGCGTCAGATTGAGCCGCTTCGCGCTCTGACGCACCAAGTGTGAAACACCTAAATCCCCGCCAGGGGATTACAACACGTATTCTCGAATATGTCGGGGCTTTACAACGCGCTGCTGGTGTGAAACACCTAAATCCCCGCCAGGGGATTACAATCCCCTTGTGGCGGATCGGAGGTCGGACGAGCGGCCCGCACGTGTGAAACACCTAAATCCCCGCCAGGGGATTACAACGCGAGCGCAGCCGGGTAGAGGACATCCGACGCGTCTACCATAACGTGTGAAACACCTAAATCCCCGCCAGGGGATTACAACCGAACCCACTTCGACACGCGAACCGGTTCACCCGTATCGTCTTGTGTGAAACACCTAAATCCCCGCCAGGGGATTACAACTCCCAGCAGCAGCGGGGAGCCGCCATCGAACGGCCAGTGTGTGAAACACCTAAATCCCCGCCAGGGGATTACAACCAAGGCGTTCAAGTATTTCCTGCATCGGCACCCCCAAAAAGTGTGAAACACCTAAATCCCCGCCAGGGGATTACAACGTACCATCCGCGGATGGCGGACGCCGGGACATAGGCATGCATGTGTGAAACACCTAAATCCCCGCCAGGGGATAACAATCGGAAGGTCTACGCGATTTCATCTGGGACGAGACCAAGGTGTGAAATACCCGGGTCGTGATCAAATGAACATCTCGGACAGAGCCAATTCAGGAGCATTGCGATAGAAGCAGGATAAAGTAAAGGCTGCGCTTGATTCTGAATTGCGATTGTATGCTTTCCTTGCCAAACGATGGCGTCCTGCCTACACAATCGAGCGTTCCACCACCCATCGCTTCGGAATGATGGAACATCTCGTTTGTCCAAACGGTTTTTCAATGGCATTCAGGCATATCGCCGTGTTTCCATCCATGCATCTCACCCTTTTTTCTACCCCTCACTCACACGAACTGCTTGCATCCGAGGAAGTGACGGAGGAAGCGATGGATGATGCGCCGCCAAAAGCCATGCTGCACCTTCCGTATCCGAAATATCGGCAGGAGGCGTCAACACCCGTCATAAAAAACCATTTGTATCAACCTAACACTGCCGTTTGCGCCCGTTGACCTTTTTTCCCCCATCTCAGCCGCGCCCATCGCCTGCTTCGGTCGTTGTGACGGATTGGGAGTCCAGGACGCTGATGGATGGCTCCAGGTCGCGATCCAGCGCGTGTCGCGCCAGTTGCCGCAGCGGATCATTGATGGTGACGCATCTTCCATTACGAAAGGGTCAAAAGAGGAGTGAACCGAACTCATTGGCGGAACATCCTTCGGAAGCAGGCGCTACTGGCAAGTGGTGCGATTGTTGGAGTGCAGCGCGTTGACAAACACCCGCGTGCGCTGCGCGGTTGCTGTGAAAAACGCACTGCTGCAACATGACGGATGCGGAGCGGAAAGATAACGTCGCTGCGCCCCTACGGCTCATGTTTGCCGTTAAGTCAATGATGCACGGCATGCTCTTCCATTCGCCGCACCTGCCGATACGCTGGCGTCCACGTTGTTGCATTGATGCGCGCCGCCTGTTCTTCGGCGCTGAGCAGCGCTGCCAGCCCGGATCGTACAGCCTCGGCGGCGACTGCCTGCGCCACGGCGCGTGAAACGTCGCGCACCTGGGTGAGCGACGAGTAGAGTGACGCCGTCGGGTCCTGGTGCGCTGGTGAGAAGGCGCTGAGTGCGCGCGCGGCAGCGATGAACATTGCGTCTGTGACACGCCTCGCGCCAACAGCGATGACGCCCAGCCCGACGCCGGGGAAGATAAAGACGTTGTTGCACCGCCCGATTGTGAAGGTGTGACTGCCGTAGGTCACCGGCTCGAAGGGGCTGCCGGTTGCAACCAGTGCGTGTCCTTCCGTCCACGCGATCAGGTTAGCCGGAACCGCTTCGCTCTTCGACGTGGGGTTGGAGAGCGGGAAGATCACCGGACGCTCGACATGCCGTGCCATCTCGCGGATGGTGCGCTCGTCGAATGCGCCGGGTTGCGCCGATATGCCGATCAGACATGTCGGACGCACGTTGGCGACAACGTCGTACAGGGCGAATGTTTCGCTCCCTTCGCGCGTCCACCCCTCCAGCATCTCGTAGGGTTGGGCGTAAAGCATCTTCACCGCTTCAAGACCGGTGCGCCGGGTGTGAACCAGATCGCGGCTGTCGATCAGCCAGATCGTTCGCCGCGCCTGTTCGAGCGGGATGCCCGCTTCGACCATTATGGCCACAATCTGTTTAGCAATGCAGTCGCTGCCGAACCTGCGCCCAGCGTGACAATGCGCTGATCCACCAGCGGCACGCCGGAGATCTCAACTGCAGCAAGCCACCCTGCCATTGTCACTGCACTGGCGCCCTGAATGTCGTCGTTGAAACTGAGAATCCGGTCGCGGTAGCGGTCAAGCAGGTTGCGCGCGTTGTCCTTGGCGAAATCTTCCTATCGCAGCAGCGCGTGCGGGAAAACCTTCTCCACTGCCGTAACGAACTGCTCGATAAAGTCGTCGTACTCTCTGCCGCGCATCCGCTCGTGATGCCACCCCAGGTAGAGCGGGTCGTTAAGCAGCGTGGGGTTGTTGGTGCCGATATCGAGCACAATCGGGAGCATGGTTGCCGGATGGATTTCAGCGTAGAGTGAGTAGAGCGTCAACTTGCCGATTGAAATGCCGATGCCGCCCATCTCCTGGTCGCCGAGTCCCAGGATGCGCTCACCGTCGGTGACCACAATCACGCGCACTTGATCGGCGAAGGGCCAGGCGCGCAGCATCGTTTCGATCTGATCACGGTGCGGATAGCTGATGAACCGACCACGCGGGCGGTGGAACAGGTGACTGTAGCGCTGGCAGGCGACGCCGACTTCCGGCGTGAGATGATCGGCATCATTTTGGTGATATGCTCAAGCAGCAGACGGTAGAAGAGCGTCTCATTCCGGTCTTGTAGATCGGTCAGGTAGAGGTACCGATCCAGATCCCTGATGCACTGCTGGTAGTTGCGGTAGACGCGCGCCAGTTGCTCTTCGATTGGTCGAGATGTGGTACGGCAAAAGTCCCAGCAGACCAAGCCAGACGCGCTTTTCTTCGCTCCAGGCGCTGCCCTTGTTCAGCACCAGCGTGTTGAGTACATCGTTTCCGGTACGGTTGGTCTCGACGGTTCTTCCCTCATCAGCGAACCGGATGCGGATCATGGCAGCCTCCGAGTCTCAAAAAAGAACGACGGCACGCGTTGTGCCGTCGCTTCGCGATCTGGCTAGTGTAAGGTATCATACGCTGCTCATCGGTCTGCGCGAGTGAAGGAATGCAAACGAAGAGAGAATATTTATGAGCGCACCGGTTGCGCTTCCTCCTCAAGCGCCAGGGTGCGCCGCAGTTCGACGATCTGATCCCGCAGTGCAGCGGCTTTCTCGAATGCCAGGTCTTTCGCAGCCTGCTTCATCTGCTTCTCCAGTTCCTTGATCAGTTTGACGATCTCATCCTTCGGGATTGGCAGTTCTGCTGGCGCTTTGGCGACCTGGTAGACGCCGCGCTCTTCGGCGACCTTGCGCACCCGGTCGGTCAGGTCGCGCACGGCTTTAGAGATGCCGACGGGGGTGATGCCGTGTTCGCGGTTGTACGCTTCCTGAATGGCGCGTCGCCGGTTAGTTTCATCAATCGCGGTGCGCATCGATTGCGTGATCGTGTCGGCGTACATGATCACGGTTCCCTCAATATGTCGTGCTGCGCGCCCAATGATCTGAATCAGCGCGGAGTCGCTGCGCAGATACCCTTCTTTGTCGGCGTCGAGAATGGCGACCAGCGATACTTCCGGCAGATCAAGCCCTTCACGTAGCAGGTTAATGCCGACCACGACATCATACACGCCAAGCCGCAGATCGCGCAGGATCTCGACCCGCTCCAGCGTCTCGATGTCGGAGTGCAGATAACTAGTGCGGATGCCCATCTCCTTGAGATAATCCGCCAGGTCTTCCGCCATCCGTTTGGTCAGCGTCGTGACAAGCGCACGCTGCCCTTTCTGAACCCGTCGCTTGATCTCCCCCACCAGGTCGTCGATCTGCCCTCTGGTTGGACGCACTTCGACAATCGGATCGAGCAACCCAGTCGGACGGATAATCTGTTCAACGATCTGCGCCGAGTGTTCGTACTCGTAAGGTCCTGGTGTCGCCGAAACGTAGATCGCCTGGTGAATATGTCGCTCGAACTCATCAAACCGCAGCGGACGGTTGTCGAGCGCCGATGGCAGGCGGAACCCGTATTCGACGAGCGTTTCTTTACGTGATCGGTCGCCAGCGTACATACCGCGGATCTGCGGCAACGTAATGTGCGACTCGTCAACGAACAGAATGAAGTCGTCGGGGAAGTAATCGAGCAACGTCCAGGGTGTTTGCCCGGGTGCGCGGCGATCAAGGTGGCGCGAGTAGTTCTCGATACCGGAGCAGTACCCGACCTCGGAGAGCATTTCGAGATCGTAGTTGGTGCGCTGTTTGAGACGCGCTGCTTCAAGAAACTTGCCCTGCTGTTCAAGCTCGGCGACACGCGCTTCCAGTTCCGCCTGGATGTCGGCGATAGCGAGTTTGAGCGTTTCGGCGGTTGTGATGAAATGTTTCGCCGGGTAGATGTCTACTGCCGTCCGGTTGAGCAGCACTTCGCCGGTTAGTGGGTCGAACTCGGTAATGCGCTCGACTTCATCGCCCCAGAACTCAATCCGCAGCGCAATCTCTTGGTTGGCGGGAAAGATATCGAGCGTATCGCCGCGCACACGGAATGTGCCCCGGTGAAAATCCATATCGTTGCGCTCGAATTGGAGGTCAAGCAACTGGCGCAGCAATTTGTCGCGGTTGCGCACCTCGCCGACACGGATTGGAATAACGACCTGCCCGTACTCATGGGGCGAACCGAGACCATAGATTGCCGACACCGATGCAACGATCAGAACATCGCGCCGGGTGAAGAGTGCCTGGGTTGCAGCGTGACGCAATCGGTCGATCTCTTCGTTGATTTCGGCTTCCTTTTCGATATACAGGTCTTTGCTAGGCACATACGCTTCAGGTGTGTAGATATCGTAGTAGGAAATAAACATCTCAACCGCTGCATCGGGCAGCAGTTCGCGAAACTCGGCGTACAACTGGCTGACCAGTGTCTTATTGTGCGCTATGACCAGCGCCGGTCGTTCAAGCTGGCTGAAGACATGCGCCATAGTCAGCGTTTTACCGGTGCCAGTTGCGCCAAGCAGCGTCTGATGCTTGTATCCAGCGCGGATCCCAGCAACCAGTTGAGCAATCGCTTTGGGTTGATCGCCCGCTGGCTGGAAGGGTGCTTCAATGCGAAACGACATGCCTCTAGGTCTCCTCTGCTTGATCCAGGTGACAATGCACGTCTAGCGTGACGTCAACGTCGCAGCGTCGGAAGCCGAACAATATGCTTCCCCTCTTCCGCAGCAACAGCGCGTCAACGGAATACCAGCGTTCGGCAGAATGAACCGTGTGTGATGATCAGGGTATCCTTTTCATTATACTCTGAAAAGACCATGCCCTGGGTGCGCGCTGCTGGGGAAGCGGAGACGTCCGCACCCCCACGGGGTGGTCGTGCCTGGGAGCGCGCGCCTCTGGCGCGCATGCAGGCGGGGACGCCCGCGCACCCAGGGGGTGACGGTGCGGGAGCGCGCGCCTCTGGCGCGCATGCAGGCGAGGACGCCCGCGCACCCAGGGGGTGACGGTGCGGGAGCGCACGCCTGCGGGCGGGGACGCCCGCGCACTCCTTAAGGGCGGACAGAACGTTTGAGCAAAGATACGTTTTCTGCCATTGCAATGCCCAATCTGCTATTCTGTCTGCCCCTACGCACTTCACTGGCATGGGCGGGTTCCAAACCTGCCTGCCATGGCATTCTGATGCTGCCAGAAATGTGCATCGCACATATTTTCTGTCTGCCCTTGAACGCACACCCAGGGGGTGACGGTGCGGGAGCGCACGCCCGCGGGCGGGGACGCCCGCGCACCCAGAGGGTGACGGTGCGGGAGCGCGCGCCTGCGGGCGAGTCTGCAGGAGGGGACGCCCGCGCCCCTACGGGGTGACCGTGCCCTTATATTTTTTGGGAAGCCCCCGTATGCCATCTCCCGTTTCAGGCATCAGGATGCCTAGCTCCCCCTTCTCCCCATGTGGGAGAAGGGGGCAGGGGAGATGAGGGGTAAAAGCGCACCCGAATGCACCTCCGGCGCGCAGAGAGGCAGGAACGCCCGTGCACTCAGGGGGACTCCGCTCAACGGCGCGCCAATCGATGCTATAATAGAACATCGGTACGAGAAACGACGTGCAAACGGAGTGGAGCAACGTATGACCCCTGCCGAGCGCCGCGCTTTTGAGCGCCAGTTGCAGCAAGAGTTCCCCGGTCTCGAGTTGCATGCCTGGTATCGCCAGTACCGCAGCCTCAAAGCTGCGTATCCCGACGCCATTCTACTCTACCGTCTGGGCGATTTTTACGAGACGTTCGACGATGACGCCAAACTGGTTGCCGATCTGCTCGAAGTGACGTTGACCCACAAGGAATTCGCCAGCCAGAAGGGGCACGACCAGAAGCAGCGTTGCCCGATGGCAGGCATACCGTACCACGCGGTCGAAGGGTATGTGGCGCGGCTCGTCGGCGCGGGGTATCGCGTCGCCATCGCCGAGCAGATTACCGAGACCCCTTCCAGTCGCACCGATACACGCCCGCGATCGATCTTCGCCGCTGGCATCGAGCAGACGTCGCTCACCGGTAGCAACCGGATGGTCGAGCGCAAGGTGGTGCGTGTGATAACGCCCGGCACGATCATCGAAAGCGGCATGCTCCCTGCCGAGCGCAACAACTACCTTGCTGCCCTGATTGCCGATCACGGGCGGATCGGGCTGGCATACGCCGACCTGAGCACTGGTGAGTTCGCCGCCATCGAGTTCAGCGGTGAACGCGCAGCGCAACAGGCACAGGGAGAACTGACGCGCATCAATGCAGCCGAAATCCTGGTTCCCGACCGCGCTGACCTGCGTCTGCCCGGTCTTGAGCCGTCCAGCGCTCGCCTGGCGCAGGACCTGGAGTTCCTCACCCGCGAAGAACGCGAACTGCTCCTTCCGGGGGAGCGGGTGGCGCGGCGCGTTGAGCGCGAAAACAATGCGCGCTGGGCGCACGGGCGCGTGACAGCCTGGCCCGAACGACGCTGGGATCTGCGTAATGCGTACGATACGCTGCTCCACCAGTTTGGCATCCGTTCGCTCGCCGGTTTCGGCCTGGAAGACCGTCCACTGGCGATCCGCGCTGCTGGCGCTATCGTGCAGTATGCGCGCGAAACGCAGCAGGGAGCAGTCGCGAATCTGCGCTCGATCCGCGCCTATACTCCCGGCGACGCGATGTTCCTCGATCCGCAGACTCAGCGGAACCTCGAATTGCTGGAAGGCGCCAGCGGAACGACACGCGGCTCGTTGATCGGTGTGCTCGACCAGACGCGCACGCCAATGGGAGCGCGCCTGCTGCGCCGCTGGGTCTCGCAGCCGCTGTGCGATCTGAATCGGCTGCGCGCCCGTCACGATGCAGTGGAGCACTTCGTCGCCGATGCCATCCTGCGTGCGTCGGTGCGCGAAACCCTGCGACGAGTCGGCGACATGGAACGGGTCGTTAATCGGATCATTCATGGGATTGGGGTAGCAACGCCGCGCGATATGGCGCGTTTGCGCGATGCTTTGCGTGCGCTTCCTGAACTTGTTGCTGTGCTCGGCAATTGGACGCCGCCGCCAAGCGAGATCGATCTCACCGGTGTGCGCATTCCCCCGCCGTCCGCAGCGACCGATCCGGTATCGCTGCCGGAAAACGGCAATGAGCGCATCGAACCAAACCAGACGTCGGCGGTCAGTCTGCGGGCACAGCGTGAGGCGCGTCGGCGGGTGTCGGCGCGCTACGCCGATGATGACCTGTTTGGGGAAGAGGAGCAAAACGTACCGTCCGTCAGGTCGTCGAACCAACCTGCCAGAGTGCGACCTGTTGCAGACAACAAAGCCTCTCCGGTCGCAGCGTTCGTAGACGACAAGGCAACTGAAACACTAGCGCTCGATCCGTGCGCCGATATTCTGGCATTTCTGGAGACCGCAATAGATGACGAGCCGCCTGCGCTGCTTGGTGCGTCCAACTATCTGCGCGCAGGGGAGAACGGCGAGCCGCCGCGTCGCGTTATCCGCCCCGGTTTTGAACCGGAGATCGATCAGGTGGTGGCAGCAAGCCGTGATGCACAGCGATGGATCAGCGAACTTGAACCGAAAGAGCGCGAACGCACCGGGATCAAATCGCTGCGCGTCGATTATAATCGTGTCTTTGGTTATTACATCGAAGTGCCCAAAACCTACGCCGATCAGGTGCCGAAACACTACATCCGCAAGCAGACGCTGACAACCGGCGAACGCTACTTCACCGATGAACTCAAGCGCTACGAGGAGATTGTCGAGCAGGCACAGCAGCGTTTAATTGATCTCGAACGACGCGCTTTTGCGCGGATCTGCGATGTGGTGACCAGCGCTGGATCGCGGTTGTTGCGCACGGCGCGCATGATTGCAACGATCGATGTGTTTGCAGCGCTGGCGGAAGCGGCAGTGCGCGGCCGTTATGTGCGTCCGGAACTGTACGACGATACCCGTCTGCGGATCGTCGGCGGGCGGCATCCGGTCGTCGAGCAGACCCTTGATGAGATGTTCGTTCCGAACGATATCGAGATGGACACGGAGACGCGCCAGATCTGCCTGATCACCGGTCCCAATATGAGCGGCAAGAGTACGGTGTTGCGCCAAGTGGCGCTCATCGCCCTGATGGCGCAGATTGGGTCATTCGTGCCTGCCGATGCCGCCGAGATCGGTGTAATTGATCGCATTTTCACTCGCATTGGCGCCCAGGACGATATTGCTACCGGTCGTAGCACATTTATGGTCGAAATGACTGAGACTGCGGCGCTGCTGGCGCAGAGCACCCGCCGCAGTCTGATTATCCTGGACGAAGTCGGGCGCGGCACTAGCACCTACGATGGCATGGCAATCGCGCAGGCGGTCATTGAGTACATTCACAACGAGCCACGTCTTGGATGTCGCACCCTCTTCGCAACTCACTATCACGAACTGACCGACCTGGAACGCACCCTGCCGCGCCTCAAGAACTACCACATGGCGGCGACCGAGCAGGATGGGCGAGTGGTGTTTCTCCACGAACTGCGTCCCGGCGGCGCCGACCGCTCGTATGGCATTCACGTGGCAGAACTGGCGGGCATCCCTCAATCGGTCATTCGTCGGGCGAGTGAGTTGCTGGCGGAACTGGAACGGCGTGCGCCGCGCAGTGCGCCGTCGGTGGTTCCTGCACAGGGCGACGACTGCCGATCTGCGGGACATGCGTCATCGTCCGGCGCTGGCGCAGCGCATGGCGATCAGGGGCGCACGCTTCCCGATGGGCAACTCTCTCTCTTCGAGCTGGCGCCCGGACCGGTGATCGAGATGCTGCGCCGGATCGATATCAATCAGCTGACGCCGCTCGAGGCGCTCAATAAACTGCACGAACTGCAAAAACTGGCACGCGCTGGCGGCGGGTGATACAGGTCACCAGATGAATGGGATGATCTTCTTCACTCGCTTCTGGTAGTCGGCGTACTCCGGATATCGCTCGACCAGCCAGCGTTCCTCACGGCACGATTTGAGGTAGAGGAAGACTAGCAGCGTAACGCTCAATACCAGTGCGACAATGCTGCCACGCAGCAGCGACCAGCCGAATGCACCGATAATAATCCCGCTATAGATCGGGTGCCGCACAATGGCATATGCGCCATGCTGCACCAGTCTGCCATCGTCGCGCGGGCGAGGGAAAGGGGTCAGATTTGCGCCAAGATGGATCAACCCGGCGCCTGCCAGCATTGCGCCGCATCCACATAGCACAAAACCGACAACTGGTGCCCATCGCCCTAGAATCATCGACAGCGCCGGCATTCCTGGCAATTCCTGCGGCGCCACCACGAGTGCGAACAGCAGGCCAAACTGAGCGGTGACCCACCATCCGCCTCGTTCGATAAATGTTTGCATTATGATCTGCACCTTCTGTATCATGTCAGGCGTTGTCAGAACAGAACATACCCGTGATGGTCGCCAGTCTTCGTCCTTGATCGAACACGCTGCTGTACCAGCGCCAGGCGACTGCTAGCACGGAGAGACGCATGGATAGAGATACATATGCCAGCGCATTGGAGCGTGCTGTTATTGCTGATGAGCGCACCGCCGGACGGATCTTTATGCGCGGACGCGACCGCGCGGCGCTGCTCCATCGCCTCTCAACCAACGACATCGAACGACTGAAGCCGGGTGAAGGGACGCTGACCGTCCTCACAACTCCGATTGGGCGGATCATCGATCTGCTGACTGTTCACGCACTGGACGATGCGCTGCTGATCGTGACCAGTCCCGATCAGGGACCGCCAGTGTTCGGGCATTTGCGCCGCAATATCTTTTTCAATGACCAGGTGACCCTGGAAGCAGCCGGGCGCACCCACGCGCAAATGGCGCTGTACGGACCACAGGCGGCGTGCCTGATCGCAGAACTGACCGGCGCTGCCATTGACCTGCCACTCCATGGTATCACGACAACCGCCATTGCGGGGGTACGTCTGCTGATAGCGCGCCGCAAGCCGATTGGCGGTAACAGTTTTACGCTGTATATTCCGTCCGACGGGTATGATGCCGTCTATGCTGCGCTCCTTGCCGCTGGTGCAACGCCAATCGACGGTGACACGCTCGATGTGCTGCGGATCGAACAGGGATACGGCGCATTCGGGCGCGAGTTGAGTCAGGAGTACATTCCGCTGGAAACCGGCTTGCTGGACGCAGTCAGTTTCAGCAAAGGATGTTACGTCGGTCAGGAAATCATCGCGCGGATGGAGAGTCGCGGTCGTCTGGCGAAGCGCCTGTGTGGTCTCCGGTTGAGTCAACCGGTTGCCTCGCCCGCAAAACTGGTCTGTGACGGCAGAGATGCTGGTGATCTCACCAGTGCTGCGGTATCGCCACGGTTCGGTCCCATCGCGCTGGCATATGTGCGCACAATGTATGCTGAACCGGGAACGGTTGTCGGAGTTGAGGGGACTGAAGCGACTGGCAGGGTGATCGAACTGCCGTTTGCAGCGTAAACACTGAGACGCGTACATCCAGCAGTCTTATACTTCTTCACCGCGCAGACGACGCAGTTCGGCTTCCAGCGCGCGCAATCGCGCTTCGGCTTCGGCGCGGGCGCGGGCTTCAGCTTCGGCGCGCGCTTCGGCTTCGGCGGCGCGCGCTGCTTCGCGGCGCGCTTGCTCCTCGGCTTCGCGGCGCGCCCGGGCTTCGGCTTCAGCGCGTGCTTCAGCGTTCATCCACGCCTGCGCTTTCGCTTTGGCTTCCGCCAGCGCTTCGGCGACCCGCTCCTCTGCCTCGATCACTTGCGTGACCAGGTCGGCGTAGTCCCCCACTTGCCGCCCCTGCTCATCGAAACAGTACACCTCGCCGTCGCGCACCCCGATCCAGACCCGCAGCGGCGCCAGCCATAGCCACCCGCGCGCATCCGGCGTCATCGCGCGGTACGCTGCGCCTGCGCGCTCATACCCCAGCACCCGCACCGTCGGCGTCCCGCGCCGCTCGACGGCGTCGACAATCACGTAGTACGGCACGCCTGCCAGGTCATAGTGGTCAACCTTCTCATAGAGGTCGAAGCGGCGGGTTTCGGGGGAGGTCACTTCGACAATCAGGGTTGGGCGCACTCCCTCCTGCGCCACATCGAAGGTGCTCCAGTTGCGCACGGCGGCGACGCCGAAGATGACCATCAGGTCGGGACCGTGGGGGCGCAGGTCGGGGAGGTCCCAGGCGATGCGCACATCGCTGAGGACGACGGCGTCGGGGCGGTCAGCGACGCAGGCGAGGAAGACGTTGGCGAGGTAGCGGACGCGCCGCTGATGGTCGTAATTGCAGAGCACCTGGTCGCCCTCCTCAGGGTGCAGCAGGTCGATGAGGCGCAGGGGTACAAGTTCTTCGTCGAAGCAGCCGTCGCCGAGGGCGCGGCGCACGATGCGCCACCCGTAGCGGAAGGGGTCATCGGGCGGCGTGTCGGCGGCAGTGACAGGAGCTGGTTGTGATGCAGCAGTGGTCATAGTGTGTAATATAGCACGGGAGAAACGGGCGCGCAATGTACCCTGGTTATCGAGGTAACGCGGGCGTCAATGTGCGCTCTGTGTCTGCCGTCGTCAGTGCTGTTCACCGCGCAGACGACGCAGTTCGGCTTCCAGCGCGCGCAATCGCGCTTCGGCTTCGGCGCGGGCGCGGGCTTCAGCTTCGGCGCGCGCTTCGGCTTCGGCGCGGGCGCGGGCTTCAGCTTCGGCGCGCGCTTCGGCTTCAGCAGCACGTGCTTCAGCGTTCATCCACGCCTGCGCTTTCGCTTTGGCTTCCGCCAGCGCTTCGGCGACCCGCTCCTCTGCCTCGATCACTTGCGTGACCAGGTCGGCGTAGTCCCCCACTTGCCGCCCCTGCTCATCGAAACAGTACACCTCGCCGTCGCGCACCCCGATCCAGACCCGCAGCGGCGCCAGCCATAGCCACCCGCGCGCATCCGGCGTCATCGCGCGGTACGCTGCGCCTGCGCGCTCATACCCCAGCACCCGCACCGTCGGCGTCCCGCGCCGCTCGACGGCGTCGACAATCACGTAGTACGGCACGCCTGCCAGGTCATAGTGGTCAACCTTCTCATAGAGGTCGAAGCGGCGGGTTTCGGGGGAGGTCACTTCGACAATCAGGGTTGGGCGCACTCCCTCCTGCGCCACATCGAAGGTGCTCCAGTTGCGCACGGCGGCGACGCCGAAGATGACCATCAGGTCGGGACCGTGGGGGCGCAGGTCGGGGAGGTCCCAGGCGATGCGCACATCGCTGAGGACGACGGCGTCGGGGCGGTCAGCGACGCAGGCGAGGAAGACGTTGGCGAGGTAGCGGACGCGCCGCTGATGGTCGTAATTGCAGAGCACCTGGTCGCCCTCCTCAGGGTGCAGCAGGTCGATGAGGCGCAGGGGTACAAGTTCTTCGTCGAAGCAGCCGTCGCCGAGGGCGCGGCGCACGATGCGCCACCCGTAGCGGAAGGGGTCATCGGGCGGCGTGTCGGCGGCGGGAGTTGGTCTGGTCGTTGCGGTTGTCATAGTTTCAGTATACCATACCCCCTGGGAGGTCCGGCAAGCCCCTAATCACATTATCGGTTTTGGCCACTGAGAAGCCAGACACCCCCTCTCCAGCTATGCTGAAGAGGGAGGCGAAAGGGGTGAGAAAAAAGTTGCCGGGATGCAACCGTCGTCAATCACGCCGCCTCAGCATCAGCTAGCGTCGGAACGCGGGCGATCAGCAGGCGGTCATCAAGCCGGAACATAGTGAGAATGCCTAGGATCTGAACCGCTGCCAGTGGCAGCAACAGTGCAAAGTAGGCAGGCGAGAACTTTGTCACCAAACCATTCTGCACCAGACCGACGTGCAGGAAGAACATCCCAAAGACGAACAATCCCACTGCCGGACAGATCAGTCCATAGCTGGCCGAGCTGCGCTCCGAACCAAACAGATAGGTGCGGAAGTATCCTACCCGCCGCAGCACTGACAGTCCGAACACTCCGGGTCAGTATCTGCATGCTGAAAAAGGCCGCCGTAATCAACAACCGGTGCGGCGCTTCGATGTGCAGATCGAAGCCATTGTGCAGACCGTGGCTGATGCGAAGGAGCGCAATTCCGATCAGGGTCAACAACAGGATCGGCAACCACAGGCTTGGCGACGCCTCAACCGCCAGACCCTGGCTCAACATCGCTCGTGCGCCCAGCACCAGCAGGATCAGCGCCACCACCACCGCCGCACTGGTGAAGAAGATTGATCTCAGGGATCGACAAGCCGATCGTGAGCTTCACGGCGCTCATTGCGGCTGGCGCCGCCAGACCGACGCCAACCATTGCGAAGGCGAAGGCGGCCAGCAACTGGGTGAAATTGTTGTTGTGCGTGCAGTCGAAGTGACCATTCGCCAGCGCTCGCCCAAAAATGTCGCTAAATGTGCGCAGCGCAAGAACGCCCACCGCAACGAATGCCGTCATTGAGAGCGGGAAGAGATATTCGACAGTGTTCCAGAGACCGGGCACAAAGAGTACACCGTTGACAAAGAGAACGTTGATCGTCATTGCCAGTGTCAGGGGTAATGCCATCAGCGTTACTGCGCCGTTGGTATCGCGCAGTTGCCGATAGGCGCTGCTCTGGCGGAAACGAGTGAACTCATTCAGGTTCCACACAAGCGATTGGAAGTGACGCACGGTGAAGAGCGCTACACCCAACAGTGCGACCGGCACGAGCCCCTGCCCTATTAGATCCAACGCACCCCAGAATGCTGCGATGCTGTCAAAGGTGACAATCGGAGTCTTCGGATGTGGAACGAGGAAATTGAGCCAGATGAAGAATGAAATCGCCATGCCGCCATTGCCTAACGCTGCCAGGAAATAGGTCGGCATATACTGATCACCTGTGGCGCGCAACCCCATCAAACGACCGATCAACTGAACTCATGAGCGTTTGACCTCATTTGTTCATAGAATGTCATCCTTTTGCCCATAAGATGCAAAACACCAGGCGGGGATTACAACTCTTATACCTTCTTCAACCTGAAAGAGAAAACAAAATCTGGAGGGCGTATCACCCTCCAGACCTTGCTCTCCTGCCTATGATCAATCCTTGGGCATTGTCTTAAGCGCCAGGTATGCCGGGCGCGGGCTCCAGTCGTCGTTGATGACGCCATAACTTGCCTGTTCGTGCAGTTCATTGCCCTGCGCCCGCCAGGGAACAGCGAAATTGAGTTGCCACAGGAACATGCCGGTCATCCAGGGGGCATAGTTGGTGCGCGCCATCTGATAGGCGCGCACGATATACTGCGCCTGCTTCTCGAACGAGATCTGGTTGCCAAAGCCGTACCCCGGCGTATTGTTGCGCGTCGCCCATCCGAATTCCGTTACCCACATTGGCATATCACCCAGTCCCGACTGCACCATCAGCGCGCGCACATCCTCGACGCGACGGAAGTAGAACTCGCGGCTGTTCGTCCATCCCGGTCCTGGTCCCGGATTGTCGGGCCAGAAGGTGTCAGGCGGGTTGGCGGCACCGCCGGGGTGCACGCCAACGATATCGACATTGGCGCGGAATCGGGGATCGGCAAACATCTGGCGCAGGAAGACCAGGTCGCTAACTGCGATGGTTGGCACGTTCGTCTTAGTGCTCGACGGAGCGCCCGACACAATGAGCGCTGCCGGATCGTTCGCTTTGATCGCCTGTGACGCATGTACCAGCATATCCATGTAGAACGATGCATTCGGCACACGTCCGCCATTTTCAACTGCCAGGTTCTGCTCATTCCAGTCTCATACGCCTGCACTTTGCCGCGATAGCGTTTCGCCATCTCGCCCATGTGAAATAGGCAAATGTGCCAAAATGCTCGCG
>Ga0308400_1000401_pt1 | contig 16862 bp, 17 predicted proteins | sample HotsprSampOS1265_FD_203451 | JGI IMG/M metagenome (GOLD analysis project Ga0308400, IMG submission 203451) | Hot spring phototrophic mat microbial communities from Octopus Spring, Yellowstone National Park, Wyoming, United States - 20060914_OS12-65 ...
GGGAACGTGAACTGCTCGGTTATGCCGCAATCTTGCACGACATTGGGATCAGTGTCGGGTACTACGACCACCACAAACACGGTGAGTATTTGATCCACAATGCGACGCTGCTCGGCTTTAGTCATCGTGAAATTGTGATCATCGCCAGTCTGGTACGGAATCACCGAAAAGGATGGGAAGACCTGACCCCGTACCGTATGATTCTCGCCACCGATGATGAGGCCCGGATCGCCCGCCTGAGCGCAATGCTTCGGCTTGCCGAGTATCTCGAACGGAGCAAGAGTCAGATCGTGCACGATGTACGTGTGCAAATCGGCGAAGAGATCATTATCGACGTTATTGCGAACGGTGATGCACACGTGGAAATCTGGGAGGCTTCTCGTCGCAGTGGATTACTCAAGCGGAGTTTTAACCGCGAGGTGCAGATCAGAGCAGTGTAAGCCTATGCTATAATGCTTGCTAGACAAAGATCGAGCAGTAGGCTAACCTATGCGGTGCCCAATTTGCCATTTCGCTGAAACTGATGTGATAGACACCCGTAAGCTGTATGACGGCGACGTTATTCGCCGCCGTCGCAGATGTCGGGCGTGTGGTCGTCGCTTTACGACCTACGAGCGTATCGAGTCGGTCAGCTTAATGGTGGTGAAAAAGGATGGCACGCGCGAACCGTATGACCGTGAGAAGATTGCGCGTGGTGTACGCACAGCCTGCTACCGCCGTCCAGTTTCGGCAGCCGCTATCGAGCAATTGGTAAACGATGTCGAAACGATGATTATGTCAACCGAAGAGCAGGAAATCAGCTCTCAGGTGATCGGTGATGCGGTGATGCAACATCTACGTAATCTTGATGAGGTTGCCTACATCCGCTTCGCTTCAGTCTATCGGGCCTTTTCCGATCTTGGCAAATTGCGTGAAGCAGTTGATGAGCTTCTTGAGCGCGATGGTGATCGGAATGGTCACCCATCGCCTAAACCAACAGAGGATTCGGTGGTATGAACGTTGAAACGACACCTCAGCCGGTGTCAGAACCCGTCGTTAAGATGTCTTTTATCCAGCGTATCACCCGTTCGATCCGTGCGATTGAATGGGGCCAAGTCTTGTTAGTCAGTCTGATCACCGCTATTGCCTGGTGTTCACTGTTTTTGGCTAACAACATTCTGCAAATTCTGGCCGGTGTTGTTCCGGTGATGGCCGGTATCTATCTGGGACGAAAGGTTCGTGGCGAGTACCTGGCTAACGGTCTGGCCCTTGGGTTGATAACCTTCCTCTTCGGCCTGGCCATTATGATCGGGTATGGTCTGGTCGGAGAAGCCGGTATTGCTCCGATGCCGGTGATCCAACTCGATGCAGAGCAACAGCCAGCACCGGCAACGTTGATGGATTTGATAACCATCTACTTTATCTTCTCTGCCTTCGCATTGATCCCTTTTCCTGCCTTCGGTACCGTGATGTCAGGTCGCGCTGAAGAGCGCAACCGGCAGTTGCAACGCGAGATTGCCGAACGCGGTGGCCGCCTTGAACGTCCTGGCGTAGTCCGCACACTTGAAGATTTACAAGGCCTCTCACTGCCCCAATTTGGTTCTTACGTTCTGAACCTCTTCCGCAAGAAGGGGTTTGAGTTCAAGGATTATCGCTTTATCGATAAAGATAAACATCTCGACCTTGAATTGAGCTACGAAGGGGTGACCTACCTGTTGCGCTTATCGGTTGCCGACAAGGTTCGTCCTGGCACGCTCGAAAGTCTTTTGCAGGATATGAAGCGATCTGGTATTCCGAAAGGATTGGTGATTACGTCAACCGAATTCACCCCTGATACGATCAAGGCGGCAAGTGGAAAACGGAATGTCCTGATTATCGATGGAAAGACGTTGTTTGCGATAGCAGAGGGGTAATACGTCATGCTGCTTGATTTGAGCGGGCGTGTAGCCATTGTGACCGGCGGCAGCCGTGGTATCGGTCGGGCTATCGCTGAGCGGTTGGCGGGAAGTGGTGCAGCCGTTGTCGTCAATTACCGTGGAAACGCAGCCGCAGCCGAAGCAACCGTGGCCACCATTACCGCCGCAGGTGGTACCGCAATCGCCATCCAAGGTGATGTCAGCCAACCCGAGGATGTTGAACATCTGGTCAAAACTACCCTGGAGCGGTTTGGTCGCATCGACATTCTCGTTAACAATGCCGGTATCACCCGCGACACTCTGCTCCTTCGTATGAAGGAGAGCGATTTCGATGAGGTCATCGCCACTAATCTGCGCGGTGTCTTTCTCTGTACCCGTGCAGTGCTGCGGCCAATGACCAAACAACGGTTTGGTCGAATCATCAACATTACGTCGGTCGTTGGGTTAACCGGAAATGCTGGACAGGCCAATTATGCTGCGGCCAAAGCCGGGATTCTCGGTTTTACCAAATCAACTGCCCGTGAGATGGCTAGCCGTGGCATCACGGTTAATGCAGTGGCTCCGGGCTTTATCGAGACTGAAATGACCGACGCTCTCAACGAAGAGACCCGCAAAGCGATTCTGGCAACAATCCCGCTCGGTCGGTTCGGCCAGCCGGCCGAGGTTGCAGGGCTTGTCTGTTTCCTGGCTTCTGATGCCGGTGCATATATCAGTGGACAAACGCTGACTATCGACGGTGGAATGGTGATGTCCTGATGATTCGCAAAGTATTAGTAGCAAACCGTGGCGAAATTGCTGTACGTATTATTCGGGCCTGTCAGGAATTGGGTATTCGGACGGTAGCTGCCTACAGCACTGCCGACCGTGACTCGTTGGCGGTACGCCTGGCCGATGAAGCGGTGTGTATTGGGCCACCCCCACCTGCCAAATCATACCTGAATGCGCCAGCGTTGATCAGCGCTGCACTTGTCTCGGGCTGCGATGCCATTCATCCCGGTTACGGTTTCCTTTCCGAAAATCCGTACTTTGCCGAGATGTGTGCTGATTGTAAGCTGACCTTCATTGGTCCCCCGCCGGAACCGATCCGTCTGATGGGCGATAAGGCTATCGGGCGCGAAACGATGCGCAAAGCCGGTGTACCAACTGTACCCGGTTCTGATGGTGAGGTACGATCTTTGGAAGAGGCAATCGATATTGCCCGTCAGATCGGCTATCCGGTCTTATTGAAACCATCCGGTGGTGGTGGTGGGCGTGGTATGCGAGTTGCTTACGATGAATCCGATTTGCAACGCGCTTTCCCCACAGCCCGTGCCGAGGCAGAAGCAGCTTTTGGAAACGGTGCACTTTTGCTGGAAAAATACCTTACTCGTGTCCGCCACGTTGAGATTCAGGTATTGGCCGACCAGTATGGCAACGCGATCCATCTCGGCGAACGTGACTGTTCGGCGCAGCGTCGTCATCAAAAGATCGTCGAAGAAGCCCCGTCACCGGCAGTCACCCCTGAACTGCGGGCTCGCATGGGAGCCGATGCTGTGCGCGGAATCACTGCTATCGGCTACGTCAATGCCGGCACGCTGGAGTTTCTGCTTGACGAGGATGGGAACTATTACTTTATCGAGATGAATACGCGCATTCAGGTTGAGCATCCGGTTACCGAGCAGGTCACCGGTATCGATCTGGTGCGCTGGCAGTTGCTGATTGCCAGTGGCGAACGCTTGACGCTCCGCCAGGAAGACATTAAAATAACGCGGCACGCAATTGAGTGCCGGATCAATGCCGAAGATCCAGAGCGTGACTTTTTGCCGGCAAGTGGTGAAGTCGAATTTTACCTGCCACCCGGTGGGCCAGGTGTTCGGGTTGACTCTCACCTCTACCCCGGCTACAAGCCACCCGGCAACTACGACTCGTTACTGGCAAAAATTATTACGGTAGGTGATACACGCGAAGAAGCGCTTAACCGAATGCGGCGGGCGCTCCATGAATGTGTCATTACCGGTATTAAAACAACCATCCCGTTTCAATTGGCCCTGATCGATGATCCGGAGTTCCGCGCCGGTCGAATTCACACTGGCTACGTCGCTGAGCTGCTGCGTCAGTGGAAAGAGACACTCAACCCGGCATAAGTCGGCAACGGGATGCGTATGGGGAGGGCACGATTGGCAAGTCAACGGCATCGAGTGCGGATCGCAGCTTTGCAGATCCTCTTTGAGGTTGATGAAACCGATCATGCAATTGATCAGGTGCTCGAACGTCGGCTCGCCGATGAACCAATGCCGCAAGAGAGCGCCGATTTCCTACGGCGTCTGGTGTTCGGCGCCTGGGAACATCGTGCTTACCTTGATCGGATTATCGAAGAGGCAGCACCTAACTGGCCGGTCGCGCAGATGCCAGGAGTCGATAAAGCGGTGTTGCGTATCGCTCTTTTCGAGTTGCTCATCGATGATGTAGAGCGAACGCCGATTAAGGCTGTTATTAATGAAGCTGTTGAACTGGCCAAACAGTTTGGCAGTGATAATTCAAGTCGATTTGTTAATGGCGTGCTCGGCACGGTAGTTACCCGCTATCTGGCCGACCGTAACGACGAGGAGTAGCCGTTTTTGAAAGGAAGGAATGTCATTCGTATGGCTTCGCCTGAGATGGAAGAGCGCCTGCGCAAGATTATCGTCGAACAGCTTGGTGTAGAACCAGATCAAGTTGTTCCTACCGCATCGTTCACCAAAGACTTGAAGGCTGACTCGCTCGATCTTGTAGAGCTGATTATGTCAATTGAAGAAGAGTTCGGCGTCGAGATACCAGACGAAGAGGCTGAGAAGATTCAAACCGTCGCCGATGCTCTGCAATATCTCGAAACCCACCAGAGTAACGAATAACCTTGTCCAGATGTAGGATCACAAGGTTTTTCCCTACCAGATTGTATGTGCAGTAAACACTGGTCGGTTGCCCCCATCCTCTCCTTGCAGGCTGGGGGCATTGCTTTCGCTTTGTGGAGATCACTGGAGCACACCACTGTGTGCCCCAACACCGTTCAGGCAAGAAGGGCTTGACACACTCTAAAGATCGGCAAAAGCCGCCCCAATAATCGCAATCGCCTCTTCAATGCGACTAATGCTCTGAAAGCTGAAGGCAAGACGCATCGCATGCTCGCCCTGCGCACGATCAACAAAACAGGCCGTACCAGCCAGAAACTCAGCCCCCCGGGCACGGGCTGCTTCCAGAAGCGCACGAGCGCTCACGCCTTGCGGAAGTTTGACCCAGATGAAAAAACCACCAGCAGGCATGACAAAGCTGGCCTCAGCCGGAAAATGCTGACGTATCGCAGCCGCCATTGCTGCACATTTGGCAGCATAGTGCTGACGAAGCATAGCAATATGTCGTTCGAGTCGGCCATTCTCGCAAAAGCGAGCTACGACACGGGTGATGAAGGGACCAGTGGTACCTTCAGCCTTTACCATTAGGAGACGATCAATAATTTCACGTCGCGCATGAACCCACCCAATCCGTAACCCGGGTGCGAGAATCTTCGAGTAGGTGCCTACCCGAATGACCCAACCTTCCTGATCGAGCGCAGCCAGCGATGGCAATGGCTCGCCAGCAAATCGCAGATCAATGTAGGCATCGTCTTCAACCACCGGCACACCATATTCAGCAGCCAGGGTAACCAGTTGCCTGCGTCGTTCTAGGCTCAAGGTTACTCCGGTCGGGTTATGAAAAGTAGGAATTGTGTAAATGAACTTCGGACGCCGCCCACCAGCCGCCAGTTTGCGTAGGGTGTCTGACAGTAACGCAACATCCATTCCCTGATCATCAACCGGAATGCTGATCAGACGTGCTCCCGATTGCACAAAACGTCGCACAGCACCGAGAAAGCTAGGCGCTTCGATAATGACAGTATCCCCCGGCTCGACAAAAATTTCAGGTAAGAGGGCCAGAATCTGACCAGAACCGTACCCCACCACTACGTGTTCGGGCTGTGCCGCAACACCTTCAGCCCGGAGACGCTCGACAATTTGATCCGTGAGGCCATGGTACGATAGCGCATAGTTCAATGAATCGGCAGCTTCGTAGGCTAAAACTTCCGCAGCAGCAGCCATCAATTCGGCTCGTGGGAAGAGTTCAGGATCGGCCAGGCCATACGCCAGACTGATCAGGGGACGTACCGGCTCGCCAGCAGCGCCGAACAAAGGCGGTACGACTTCTCGCACACGGCTGGCAAAGAGACTTTCAAGACGGTCGGTCGTTGCAGTCATAAATTGGTTGCTCCTCTTGTGTATGGTACGCGAACCATGACGATACGAAGGAAGGAAAAAGCGACTTAGAGCCTGATCAAAAACGTCTCATTGGGCACGTACTATGCCCGTGCGACTATGACATGAGGAGTTTTCCAGCGTTCTTTCTCTCTAGCCTCCATGTTTCCCCACCGTTCACGGAGTACCGGATCGAACTCAGGTTTCCAACGTTCTTTCTCTCCGGGAAGGTGCGGGCCGCCAGGCGTGCACCGCAGCACTGGCGCTGGCACCGGTGCAACCCCGTTCCATCGCGTCACGGAGACGCATGCATTGCCTACCAGCGTTCGCCTAACCATGATGGAGATGCCCTTGTCGAGCCTCATCACAAGTCCAGGTTTTTGATCATGCTCTTAGAAAAAGGATAACACAAGTGTATTCCCTTTGGAATCGACATCCACAACTCAGACCCTACGGGCGCAATAGGAAGAGCCGGAATGCAATAGTTCCACCACTAATAGCCAGCCCGCTTGTCAACAACATTCTGGAGCGGCTGTTGATAGATAAAGGCACGCAAATTGGCAGCGAACAGATCGAGCGTGCGAGTACGAATATGTGGTGAACTCCACGAGATATGGGGCGTTACAAAGACATTTGGCAGCGTCCAGAATGGACTATCTGGCGGTAACGGTTCCTGGGCAAATACGTCAAGCCCGGCGCCGGCGATGCGTCGGGTACGTAATGCTTCAATTAAGGCGACCTCGTCAACAATTTCACCACGAGCAATGTTGATCAGATAGGCATCAGGCTTCATCAACGCCAGTTCTGCTCTACCAAACATCCCGCGGGTAGCTGGGGTAAGCGGTGCTGCAATGACCACAAAATCGGCTGCCGGGAGGAGTGAACGCCATTCACCCTCACCAACCACCCGTTCAACGCCGGCAACCGGACGTGGAGTTCGCCGTGATCCCCACACGCGCATTCCAAAGGCACTGGCACGCTCGGCAATCGCCTGTCCAATGTGACCTAAACCAATGATCAGCATCGTGGTACCGGCAAGTTCCTGCAATTGCAAGTTTGCCTCGCGCCATTGGTGGGCGGCCTGCAACTGATGCAGATAACGAGCCTGCTTGACATGGCTGAGGGCGAAGAACATCACAAATTCGCTGATCGGAATAGCATGAACACCGGCTGAATTGGTAACAATAATGTCGCGCTCAATAACTTCAGGAATGAGAGACCCTTCAACACCCGCACGCGGGATATGGAGCCATCGCAGTGAAGGCATCTGACGCACTAACCGCGCCAGTTGCTCGTTGGAGAAGAACCAGCGTAAAAGAACTTCAGCATCAGTAATGGGAGCTTCTGGCTCCCCATTCTGATCGAACCAAACGATAGTTGCCTCCGGTGCGACCGCCATAATTCGTGGCATCAGTTCGTCGCGTAGTAGACCTGGAAGAACGAGCTTCATCGAGCAACTCTCCTGTAAGTTGAGAGACTGATCCTCATAACGTATTGTATGCGAAGTGGACGATTACTTGATCAGTCAAAAGGTGGGGTAAGGATATGTGTCCCTCCCCTCAAGCACGCTTCCATTTCGTGGGATCACGAGCTTTCAGCTCACATTCCTGTACGCGCGTAAGTGAACCTAGTCCACACTAGCGGGGAAACCTACCGCTACCATTTCCGCCCCCTCTAGGAGGGCGGGCCGCTGGCCCGTATTCTGCAAGTAAGCGATTGGCCCTAGTTCCCACCGGCGGGGGAACCCGTCCTTACTGCTTATGCCTCTCTCCTTCCCTATAACCAACTTGCGCAGAATACCGAATCCGCCTATAGTGATAGCACTCGCCAGGGATTACTGGTAGTGTGGAGTATATTGGGTAACAACCAGAATACAACAAACAAGGAGTATATTGAAATGGCTGCAGGAACAACTTCTGATCTGCGCAATGGCATTGTCATTCGCTACAACAACGATTTGTACCAGGTTATTGAATTCCAACACGTTGCCCCAGGAAACTGGCGGGCCTTTGTGCGGATGAAGCTCAAGAGCCTGACCACCGGGAAGGTGATTGAAGATCGAGTACGTGCCGGTGCAGAAATTGACATCGTGCGCATCGAGCGCCGACCGATGCAATATCTCTACCGGGAAGGTGACAGTTTCATCTTTATGGACAATGACACCTTCGATCAGATACCGGTATCGGCTGAATTGGTCGGCGATGCAGTGCGATTTATGAAGGAGAACGAGACGGTTGATCTAGTCTACGATGCTGAGAAGGATGTCATCATCGGTGTCGAATTACCGATCTTCGTAAACCTGAAGGTAGTGGAGACAACGGTTGCAGTACGCGGGGATACAGCGACAAACGTCACCAAACCGGCCACGCTAGAGACCGGTGCGGTGATTGAGGTACCGGCCTTCATTAACGAAGGTGATGTGTTGAAGATCGATACTCGCACAGGCGAGTATATTACGCGCGTGTAGGTTCACCTTCCTGAACGTTGATTCAACGGCCGAACCTCGTTAGTAGATGTACGGGCGCAGCGCTACTGTACCCCGCCGCTGCGCCCAACCGAGGCCTCCCGAATGTACGGGCACAGCAGTGTTGCGCCCCACCGCTGCGCTCCAACCGATCTTCGTCTGCGCTCTAATAGCTTGATCAGAAACCCAGATTTCTCATGGGCACGTACCGTACCCGGGCAATCATTGCGCGAGGGGGTGCCAACATGCTTTCGCACCGGCCATCCCACATCCCCCTTTCAATCGCCCCGTCTATGAGCGAAAAGGGGCGAGGGGAAAGGTGAGGGGCCATCCCCCTTCCTCGCCGTGTGGGGTAGAGGAAGGGGGCTAGGGGGAAGATGAGGGGATGCTAGGCATGCTCCGCAGCACCGGCGCTGAACCTGGTGCCACCTATTTCCATCGCGGTGAGGAGATGCCTGCGTTGCCCGCCACCGTTTCCCGAACGATTCTGGCGATGTCATGCCCAGGTTTTTGACCATGCTCTAAGATAAAAAGAGGTGCATAACGGGAAACCCCATTATGCACCTCGTCACTATGGTCTACCTGGCCGGATTAGAAGTCATCGTCCGGCATCGGTGGCGTACCATTCTTCTTCTTCGGTTCAGGGGCATCGACAATCAGGGCTTCGGTAGTCAGCACCATACCGGCAACGCTAATCGCATTTTCGAGCGCGGAGCGTACCACCTTGGCCGGGTCGATGATACCGGCTTCCATCAAATCAACATAGGTACCGGTCATGACATCGTAGCCGTAGTGGTTGTTATTATGCTTCCGCTGCTCATTGCGCACATTCTCAACCACCACCGATCCATCTTCACCGGCGTTGGTTGCGAGCTGGCGCAGCGGCTCTTCGAGAGCGCGACGCAACACGTTGAGCGCCATCCGCTCCTCTTCAAACTGCGTCGTTACATTATCAAGTGCCGGGATTGCGTTGAGCAGCGCTACACCGCCACCGGGAACGATACCCTCTTCGACAGCGGCACGTGTCGCGTTGAGCGCATCTTCAACCCGCGCTTTGCGCTCTTTCATTGCCGGCTCGGTCGGCGCGCCAACCTTGATAACCGCCACACCACCTGACAGCTTCGCGACTCGCTCTTGCAGCTTCTCGCGATCATAGTCAGAGGTCGTGGTCTCGATTTGCTGCTTGAGCTGAGCGATCCGGGCCTGAATGGCCTGCTTATCGCCATACCCCTCAACAATAACGGTATTGTCTTTATCGGCTTTCACGCGGCGAGCACGGCCAAGGTCTTGCAGTGTGGCACTTTCGAGCTTGCGACCGATCTCCTCCGAGATGACGGTCCCACCGGTCAAGATAGCGATATCCTGAAGCATCGCTTTGCGGCGATCACCGAAACCAGGCGCCTTCACCGCCAGCGCATTGAGCGTGCCGCGCAGCTTATTGACGACCAAGGTAGCAAGTGCTTCACCGTCTACATCCTCGGCGATAACCAGCAGATCTTTCTTGCCACTGCTCAGAACTGCTTCGAGGATCGGGAGCAGATCCTTGACCGAGCTAATCTTCTTGTCGGTAATCAGAATATATGGCTCATCGAGCACCGCTTCCATGCGGGCCGAGTCGGTGATGAAGTAAGGCGAGATATAGCCGCGGTCGAATTGCATACCCTCGACCAGCTCGTGCTCGAGGTGGGTACTCTTACCCTCTTCAACTGTCACGACACCATCACGACCGATCTTGTCCATGACCGTTGCTAGGAGTTCACCAACTTCGGCATCTTGGGCCGAGATGGTCGCGACATTGCGAATTTCATCGCGCGTCTTGAGGGTAATAGCCTGCTCTTTGATCCGGGCAACCAGTGCCTGACCACCTTTGTCAAGGCCGCGCTTGAGCAGCATCGGATTAGCACCGGCGGCGACCAGCTTCAAACCTTCGTTGATAATAGCCTGGGCAAGAACGGTGGCTGTGGTCGTACCGTCACCCGCTACATCATTCGTCTTGACCGCAGCCTGTTTGAGCAACTGCACGCCAAGGTTGGCAAAGGGATCCTTTAGCTCAATCTCTTTTGCTACGCTGACACCGTCGTGAGTAACCGTTGGTGCTCCCCACTTTTTATCGAGAGCGACGTTCCGACCACGCGGGCCAAGCGTTGTCTTGACCGCCAGGGCCAGTGTATCAATACCTTGCTTCAGCGCTGTGCGAGCTTGCTGATCGAAGATCAGTTGTTTCGCCATACTGTCACCCCTCTACGATGATCCCTAGAATATCCTTCTCTTGTAAGATCAGATATTCTTCATCGTCAATCTTGAATTCAGTACCGGCGTACTTGGCGTACAACACGTGCTGACCGACCTCGACACTCATAGGGATCAGTTTCCCATCATCAGTTCGCCGACCTGGCCCGACCGCAATGACTTCGCCCTCCATTGGGCGCTCTTTGCTCGCGGTATCGGGCAGGAAGATACCGCCTTTCGTCTTCTCTTCACGCGGCTTTGGTTTCACTACTACACGATCATTCAACGGTCGAACGTGCACAGGCTACCTCCTTTTCGTTCAGGATGAGGGGTAGCGCCAATCACTGCTACCCCTTTCGCCTTATGAATTGGCGACCTGACCCGCATTACCTGCCGGTGACGCTAGCGAACGATGTTGGCAACTCAGCAGGGCAAAGGCCACACCGATCAGGATCAGGATCAGACCGATCCAGAAGGTCTGCGGCTGCGGAAGAGCAATTCCGAAGAACCGGTCAAGCGTGTACGCACCTGGCTCCCACAAGCCCATCACCGCGGCCAGTACCAGCAACACAAGGCTATACTCGCTGCCACCGTTGCTGATCCACAGACCGTGCGACCAGTGCACGAGCGCAATCGCTGCGATCATCATCGCAATGATTGCCAATGGGCCAAGCGGATGGAAGAGGCCAAGCGCGAAGAGCAAACCACCACCAAGCTCAGCCAGACCGGCCATCAGCGCCCAGAAGCGCGGTGCGCGCAAACCCATTCCGGCCAGCCAGTCAGTCGTTGCTCGCAAGCCTTGACCACCGAACCAGCCAAACAGCTTTTGCGCACCATGACCCATCATGAGCAGCCCGATGACTACTTGCAGGATGAGCAAACCCACATCCATCGTCATCGTGCATCACCTCCTTGATCATCAACGAGCATCAGTATCGGTCAACCAGCCGGAGCGATGTCACGGTGATGATGCAAAGAGTTTACGTCTTTGTAGATAAGAAATCGATGTTAGATCGCTATCAGCGCTGTATTAGCAATGTGTTAGAAGTCAGGTGGAAACTGTCACGGAGTATTGTTCAGAACAAGCGGAAACTGTGCGGATGGTAACAATAGTTCTGCCCCTAAAAAGTTCGGTCTTTCTTTATGTTTTACCGATCGCTTATCTCTAAACGTTCGCCCATAACCTTGATAAAGCAGTATCTCGCTCTTTTATAGCATCCCCTCTTGTAACTTTCTACGAGGAGGAATGCAGCTATTGTTAACCGGCAGACGTTACGTCGTTCAGTACTTGAAACTACGGCACTGTGCGCGGGGGCTGCGGTTTACGAACTTGAGGCCCGAACTGTGCATCACATAAGAAGAGCGGGTTTTGACCATCGCCATGGTAGTTGTAGAGCTGGTCGCCAGCTCGCAATTGGACAAAGAGACCGTCGATCAGCACCTGGATATAGGCCATGCCTGGTCGTGGACACCCAAGAGCGCCATCGGGCCAGGTGACTGCTGCGACCTGCACAACTTCTATGGTTGACACGTCAACTCCTAGACGCTGGGCCAGGTCTTGCTTCGCCTGATCGATTTGTGCCTTCAACGCACCATCGAACGGCGGGTTTAATGGTTGGGCATTTGGCGGTAGCGCGGGAACACCGCCCTGATCGGAAGGTGGCATTGGTGTCTCCTTAACCGGTGGTACAGCAGGTACTGGCGTTGCAATCGGTGCAGCAGTTGGCGGCAACACAACGGTCGGTACAACAGTTGGTGCTAGTGATGATGTTGGTTGTACGGGCAAGGTTGGGAACATCGTTGCAGTTGGTTCAGGCATCGTCATCTCACGGGTTGCCGCTGGTGGTTGCGTTGGCAGCGATTGTTCGGGTAATGGCGAGGGTTGACCAGGGAGAGCAGTGCTCGACGTACCACAACCCGAAAGAAGGAACACGCCGCTTATCAAGATCACAATCAATCTACGCATAGGCTTTCCCATACCGGTAGCAAATGAATGTCTTGCTGGTATAACGTATGACTATCGCGATTGGTTCCACACCATGGCCCTTTGTACAGGAAGGATGGATTGGCGTAAAAGAGAGGAGGGGTTTTCAGTGTTTTCATCGTTGACTCCACTGCAAAAAGGTGATCTTTCCACCACAGAGACCACGGAGATCGCAGAGACGAAAGATAATTTTATCGTTCATTGAACATAGGGTTGTGAACATTTTTCTTCCATGCGCCCAATGGCCAAAAATGATCCTTTTATTCATCAACCTTACACGCTCTGTGTACTCTGTGTGCTCCGTGGTGAGTTTTTTCAGTGCACTCATCGTTGGTATGATAAATGCTCCTTCCCAACGAACGACGATACACAAGCGATGAACGCTCCATACACTCAAAACACCCCCAACCAATACGGTCTGCTGGATGCGCGGGCCTGCGGCCCGCGTTCTTCAGTATACGACTAGAAGCCATCATCACCTGGGATACTCGATCGAGGAAGGAAGGGGTCCCCATACCGATGCAGTGACACCCATAATCGGTGGTATACAGCGGGTTGGTCGCAGATTACTATCGGAACGACATGCTGCATATCTCCGCATAAACTGCGGACGGTCTGGGACGCCGTTCCTGCTTTTCTCCTGTGAGCCTGATCAAAAACGTTTCATCGGGCACGTACCGTGCCCGTGCGACTATGACGGGAGGAGGTGCCAACGTCCTTTCGCTCCCGCCCCACCCTCCCCCTTCCTCTCCCGCAGCGCGGGAGAGGAAGGGGGGCTGGGGGGGAAGGTGAGGGCCGCCAAGCGTACTCGGCAGCACCGACAACTATATTCGTATCATTAGCGAGCCTGATCAACAGCCTAGGTTTTCGATCATGCTCTGAGACATAACCACTATTGGGCAGGGCAATCCTGTACCGAGGGCATCAAGATACCCCTTCAAAACAATAGACGCCAAACGGCGCTAAGCGTAACTCCTCACCGATACCACGACGCTCAAGACTATGCGGTGCAACCTGCAACAGCTCGGCGCCAACCGGTTGGGGTGCTATGAATCGACAAGGCAGCGCAGCGAGATTAACGATACCGATCAGTCGACGCTGATGAAACTCTCGACAAATGATTAACACATCACCAGCACTAGTCGTAACCGACTGACAGGATACCGTTCCATAACGTAGAGCTGACTCGCGACGCCAGAGTGTTAACAATCGTGGTAGTACTTCGCGGTCTGCCAGCTCTTGACCGTTCCAAATAGCCGGGGTAAGACCACTGAACAGCATCACCGCCCACAATGCCTGACTAAGTCGTGAACCACGTAAGCCGTCAGCCAGTGGATTGCAATCGGCTGTATCGTGTGCTTCGAGGAAGCCGATGCGATAGGCACTGTCGTACAGTTCAGCGTAATCGGCTTGATAGGTACACCATTCTGCTGGCGTAATCCGCCGCATCGCAAGGTGCACGAGCATGTGGTGGCTGGGGTAATCAAACCAACCAGTGGCGAATTGGGCTGAACGTGGCCCTGAAAGCGTACTGAGCACGGCTAATGCCGGTCGAGTCGCGACAATTTCGCGCAGCGCTTGCACCATCAGAGCCGAGCCGGCGCTGGCCCGCAACGGCGGGCGACGAATCCAGGCCAGGGCAGCACTGTACGGAGCGACAGCACGAATACCATCAAGCCTAAAATGATCGATCTGCCCGATGACCCACTGTTGCCAGTATAGACGCCAGTCGCTATGCAGCCAATCGAGGTGGTATCCACCCATTGGCAATGCTACACCAGGATGACAACCCACTGCTGGTGTGTCGGCCGGCACGCCGATGGCAAATGCTCCGCCTTCATCACGAACGAACCATTCTGGATGCTCGGTGAGATAGCGCGAATCGGGCGCACATCCCTGCATTGCAACGTCGAGAAAGACCCGCATACTATGGTCATGAGCGGTAGCAATAAGTTGTCGAATCGCTGCTTTATCGCCGCAAGCCGGATCAAATCGTTCCAGATCGCCTATTAAGTGTGGCCTATCTCCGACAGTGTGCCATGGTAACAAACAGAGCGTGTCAACGCCAAGCGCCTTCAATTCCGGCAGACGCAAGCGTAATCCGTCAGCCCCCCCGTGTTGCCGGAGATCGGCAACATAGATGATCGCATCACGAAGCCATGCTGCTAGTGGCTGCGGGAATGGGCTGACTGAACGATAGATCGTAAGCGCTGCTGGCCAGGACTGTGCTGTGAGTGTGAAGAATTGCCGCCCCACGGGAAGACGCCAGTCTGAACGAAGCCAGCAAGCAACAGCAATTTCATACGCCAGTGATACTGCTTGATGATCACTCCCCTGAACATAAGGGAGGGCAGCCTCTTCATCACTGTTGTACCAGCACAGAAAGGTCAGCGGCAAATTAGGATTAGACAATGCCATAACACCGCTACCCTGCGTGGGCGCCGGTTCAAAAGCACTCCCTCCCCGCACACCAGGCGCGAAGAAGCGGCGCGGCAAAACATTACGATCCTGAGCAACTGCAATATCGAACGGTGCGCGTGGACGCACACTGTTACCGGGCGCTTCAAAGGTACAATGAGCCGGTTCGCCAATGCGCAGGTGGGGGATAAGCATACGAACGCCGTACACGCGCAAATCGTCGCCACTGACATTTTCTATCTCGACCCACCGCTCGATAACCTCACCCCCGAGCAGATAATGGTCAAAGATTTTTAGTGGCCCCAATCCGACAATGATCGTCATCTGCAACCGATCATCTGCCTCAACCGTCAACCGATGCCAGATATAGCGGGAAAAGGTCTGGGTAGTAATCCAATTATTTGGAGAACCCAGAGCCACATCAATCCCAGCACTCGGTGGGCCATAGCCAAGAACGTTCAGACTGTTATGAAGGCGGAGTGTATGTAGTGCGCCACTATCGGTTGACCAGCCCAGTTCATAACAAGCGGTGCGTAAAATTATCTGGTCGGTCTGTTCGTAGAATTCGTAGCTCATTCATCGACCGGCGTGGTCAGTATTAGAGGGAACAGATGTTTAAAGAAATTATAACACAAGCCGTAGAGGCGAAGCGATACGTCGCCCTACACAACACGAATAGGTGCAACGCGGTGCGTCTCTACCGCTCGTCATCACTACCGGAGATACGCCGTATTCGAGCGACGATGGCTGCTGATCCTATAAGGGCCAGCGTTGAGCTGCAAGCAACCAGCGCCAACCAGGTAGCATAGCGGCTAAAGACAGCTCTGAGCGGAGAATCATCTGGTTCCTGGGATATTTGTGATAGGAATGAGCCGGTCATACTGAGACCATTTCTCGATAGCGGAGCCGAAGTTTGTTCAGCGGCATCGAGTATTCTCGGTGTTAAGAGTAGGAGACTGACAAGCAAGACCAGGAAGATTACAGAACAGTACCATTTCATACATAGCTCTCTGCCGGCAATAACAACCGCTCTATCGTAACACGATTCTGCCAATAGACATCATTGTCTATTTCGTCGAAACCATCTGTTGGGGCTATCAGGAGGGGCGAGGCGACGCCGCGCCCCTAGTTGGACAACAACGAACAGCGTTTCACCAGCTTATGTCAGAACGCGAGCCAGAAGCCCACGCTCCAGGGCATAGAGCGGCATTTCTAGACCCTCTCTCACACCACCCGCCGCCCCTTTACCACTTGATCGTCAGCAATCAGCCCGTCACGCACGCTGATAATTCGCTCGGCGTATTGTGCGACATCGTGCTCGTGTGTGACCAAAATGATAGTAATTCCCTGTTCGGCGTTAAGTCGCTGAAAAATACCCATAATCTCAGCGCCAGTACGAGTATCGAGGGCGCCCGTTGGCTCGTCAGCCATAATGATGCGCGGCTCATTCACCAATGCCCGCGCAATCGCGACGCGCTGCTGTTGCCCACCCGACAACTCATTCGGACGGTGATGCAGACGGTCTCCCATACCTACTGCTTCCAAAGCGCGCTGTGCTCGTTCCCGGCGATCAGGACGCCCTCTGCCATAGAGCATCGGTAATTCAACATTCCGCAACGCCGTTGTGC
>Ga0308400_1000402_pt1 | contig 16823 bp, 15 predicted proteins | sample HotsprSampOS1265_FD_203451 | JGI IMG/M metagenome (GOLD analysis project Ga0308400, IMG submission 203451) | Hot spring phototrophic mat microbial communities from Octopus Spring, Yellowstone National Park, Wyoming, United States - 20060914_OS12-65 ...
TCAGCGGTGGTGGGACCTCGTCTTCGGCAGTAGGTGATGACACAGTAGCGGGTCGCCGCACAAAACCCTGTAGTTGCTCGCGCCATGCCTCAAAGCGAGTGGCTACCGTTCTTGATGGCGAGGGCCTGGAACTATCGGCGGCTCGGTATCCACTGCGGCGGTGAGATAAGCTGCTCAGGTAAGCATAGTGCTCGCTGAAACGGTACAGATCGTAGATAGCGTAAAGAATCAGCACAACCAACAAGATTGTCAGAACGATAATCATAAGCAAAGTCCAGGAAAAACCATCACCGCTGCTCTGCGCCGCCCTGTCAAGCGCAGTTGGTACATCTGTCGGTACCGCAGTTGTCAGCAAGGTGTTTGTCGTCGGGGCCACGGCAGCCGGACACAGCACACGCACCGTCTGCGCGCCAACTTCCCGCCCCAGTAACCCCAAGCGCACCTGCCAGAGCGGATCGTCAGGCAGCGGAGCAGCCGGATCAAGCTCAAAACGAGCACGCTCAAAGTACTGAACAACAATATTTCGCCCCGTGTTGGGGTCACGTTCGCTCAATGCACCGCTGATTGGATAGCCAAAGAGACTTATCCCGCCGTACCGTTCGTAAAAACTCCGAAAACGAGGATCAGCAAACGCCTGCGGATCGCTTAGATCGGTGCGTGGCACAACCGGCTGATCAGGATAGGTAAGCCGCAATGCCACAACACCCAAATGTGAACCGAGTACCCGATTCGGCCAATCGTTGTTCAAGTGCAACTCCAATCGCTGACGTTCCGTGTAGAGCACCGCTACCTCTTGCCGACAATCTCCGGCTAATTCGCGGGTCACTGCACCCAACGGTAGGCCAAGCAACGCAATACCCTCGATTAGCGAACGGGCCTGCTCGCCGCCGAAGGTCTGGTAAAAGCGGGCAAAATCACCGCTGATCGGGGTTTGCGGCGCTTCTGGCAATATCAGTGGCGGGCAAACTTCAATCTTTCCGGTTGGTGGTATGGGCTGCACCAGGTGCAATTGCCCTGGATCGCCCAAGCGGATAGATAATTCACGGGGTACCGCTGATAACGGCGTCGGTCCGCGATTCCCCTGACCGGGCGTGATGGGTAAATAGCGCATACCGGTTAGCCGGGCAGAACCATCTTCATCGCGTGTTACACCTACGTAAATCAATGCAGCCAACGTCGCCGTTGCGCTTACCAGATCGCCCGCCGAGAAGATCACCAGACCCTCGCGATCAGCGGCGCGCACCCAATCAATCGTTGCCAGCTCACCGGGAATACTGCCGATCACCAAATCTGCGCCACTTGCAATTAAATAACGTGCCGCATTGACACGAGCCCGTGCCGGATCGGGATCGAGCGGCTGTCCCCAGGCCGCCATCACCACCACCAGATCGGTCTCGCGGCGCGCCTGTTCAATCGCAGCTCCAATCGTTGGCAGTACCCCTGCGGAATCGGCTAACGGGTTAAGCTGGCCCCGCGGATCAGCGTTTCCATCGAGACCCCAGGTAGCACTTAGGAAACCAATCGTTAATGGCGACTGTGGGTGCGGAATAGTCACTTTCAAAAATGGCGGTTTTGTTTCGCTGCCGCTAGCAGCTCCATGTTGAAAAATGCCGTAACGCTCCAGCGTTTGCAAGGTCGCATCAACTCCAGATGGTCCGCGATCTAGCAGACGCGGATGTGCGGCCCCTAGCAACAACAGGTTGTTCTCGGCCAGGGCTGCGGCCAGTGCCGGGAGCGGCCCACCAGCTAGTGGTCCAGCCAGGGTTGCAATGCCCAAATCAGCAGCCGTGAAAAACGGTCGCAGCGGTGCAAATGCTTCGGCATAACTGGGTGTCTCAATGCCACCAGGGTTTAGAGCGTCAGGGATAATTGCTCCGGCAATTGCTAACGTATATTGAACGGTGTCGCCAGCGCCACAGCGGTTAAGTGCAGACCGTGGTCCTACTAGCGGTTGCGCAGCGACAACCGGAGACCAAAGAACCGTCAATAGCAGCAGTACAAGAAGCGCCAGCCGACCTGTCATTGTTACCTCACCCCCGCCGGTACATCTATCGGCAGAGATTGCTGTCAGGCGATAGGAACCCGACTGCAACAATTGTACTACAGGATCAGCTATTCCGGCGAAGCAGACGTGAACCGGCCCATGCAAGGATGAACATCAAGGTACTAACTAGCACAATCGCGGCGCCCGAGGCAATACTGAAGTAATATGAAGCGTACAGCCCCACGACACCGGCGAGCATCGCCAGCAAGGCTGCCATTATCATCATAGAGTGCATGCGATGGGTAAAAAGTGCTGCTGTTGCCGGTGGGGTAACGAGCACTGCTAGCGTCAGCGCCACTCCAACTGTCTGGATCGCAACCACAATCGCGATGGCAAGCAGGATCAGCAAAAGCAGATCGAAGGCCTGTACCGGCAAGCGCAAAGTCGCGGCTAACACCGGATCGAAGGTCACAACCATCAACTCCTTGTAAAAGAGAACTATCGCAGCGATCACAACCGTACCAAACAGGGCAATGCGCCAGAGATCATGCTCACTCACGCCTAAAATATTGCCAAACAGAAAGTGCGAGAGATCAACCGCCGAATTCCGCACGGTTGAGATCAACGCCACCCCTAGCGCAAACATCGCAGCAAAGACAATACCAATTGCTGTATCCTCACGAATTCGGGCAGCGCGACTGACGACCCCTATCGAGAGCGAACTGATTATCGCCGCCCCCAATGCCCACCAGAAGAGTGCTCCTCGATTGGCACCATTGACCAGGTAACCCACAGCAATACCGGGCAAAATGGTATGGGCCAGCGCATCACCCAGAAAGGCCATCCCACGCAACACAACATACACACCGACCACGGCGCAAACAGATCCAACCAACAGCGCAGCGATCAGACCACGCTGCATAAATGGATAGGCGAGGGGGGCAGTGAAAAAATCGATCATACGGTGTTGTCCAGTGGATTACAACAACTATCAGCCACAGTCAACAGGCCATCACCACTACTCAGGAGGTGCAAATGACTACCATAGGTAGCAACCAGATTTGCGGCAGTAAATGACTCAAGGGCTGGTGCAAACGCGATCAGTCTACGATTGAGCAACATCACCCGATCGAAGTAGCGAGCCGCTTGTTGTAAGTCATGCAGTGCCGTTAAGACTGTGACACCCTCTTGACGCAACGTGACCAACGCCCGAAATATCTCGTCCTGCGAAGGAATATCTAAACCGACCAGCGGTTCATCCATCAATAATAATCGTGCTTCTTGGGCCAGTGCGCGCGCCAGAAAGACCCGTTGCTGTTGACCACCCGATAACTGCCCAATCTGACGGTTGGCAAAGGCGGCCAACCCAACTCGCTCTAGCGCCCGCTGAGCCAGTAATCGATCATGACGTGAAGGACGACGAAACAGCCCAATCCGCCCAACACGACCCATCAGGACCACGTCAATGACTGAGACAGGAAAGCGCCAGTCGATTTGCAGACGTTGCGGTACATATGCTATCTCGTTAGGGGTAATGCGATCGGCGCCGAAATAGAAAATAGTACCGGACGAAACCGGCTGAAGACCGGCAATCGCCTTGAGTAGGGTACTCTTTCCAGCGCCGTTTGGCCCCACGATTGCCACCTGTTCACCAACATTGATAGTGGCAGAAATATCGTGCAGAGCCTCGTGCTGGCGATAATGCACGGTCACATGATGCAGGCTCAGAGATGGCACTGCCGCTACCTGAGCAACATCCTTCGAAACAGAAACAGACGGAGCCGTCATAATGAGTTTCTCCGCATTTACCGGTGCAATGTAGCATCATCTGATGCTCATGATGCACAAACCATCGCAGCGTTGGTTATGGTCGTCAACGAAACCAACGCTGCTGATATTGTACGCTAGAACGCAAACTACCCGCGCAGACCATCAACGATTGTCTGCACGTTAAAGCGCATATAGTCGATGTACGTCGCCCCCGGCCCGTCTGCATCGGTTAGCGACTCGGTTAGCACCGTAAAGATGCGCACACCCATATCGCGTGCAATCTGTTCTGCTAGTTGTTGATTGGCAATATCACCAACGAAGATAGCAGGTACGCCATAATCAGCAATCAAGTCTTGCAACGCAGCCAAATCTTGTGCCGAAGGTGAAGCACTGGTGCTCACACCAGGAATGATCGATCCTAATTGCCGTAAACCGTAGCGATCAGCCATATACCCGAAGATGATGTGGTCAGAGACGATCAAGCGACGCTCGGCAGGAATGGCTGCGAATTGTTCAGCAATCCAGCGATCAAGATCATCGAGCTGGTTCCGGTACGCAGCCGCTCGCGCAGCATAAGTATCAGCATTGGTCGGATCAAGGCGACTCAGAGTCGCGTAAATCACCTCTACCCAGGCCTTCACATTGTTCGGATCCGTCCAGGTATGAGGATCGACAGTGCCAGCACCGTGTTCATCACTGTGCTCGTCACTATGCTTATCACTGTGCTCGTCACTATGCTTATCACTGTGCTCGTCACTATGTTCGTCACCGTGCGTATGCCCTCCTACTTCCTCCTCACTCAGGGTACGCAGGGTCAGATTCTCCGACAGGGCCACCACTTCAGCCTTTGTCCCTGAACTTGTGATCAGACGATCAAGAAACTCTTCGTAACCGGCCCCTACGGTAAAGATAATCTGGGCAGCACTGACTCGTGCCAAATCCGCAGGTGAAGGCTCGTAGCTGTGCCCATCCGCTCCAATCGGTACAATAGTCTCAACCTGCACCAATTCACCGCCAACTTGACGCACAACGTCAGCAACGATGCTCGTGCTTGCCATCACCATGAGAGGCGCTGCCGGAGCGGTAGTGGGCTGTGCCATTGATGCCGTTGCTGTAGGCTGCGCTGGAGCACTGGTAGGTTGTGCCATTGATACCGTTGCTGTAGGCTGCGCCGGGGCACTAGTAGGCTGGCCGGCTGGCATCTGCCCACACGCAGCAATCAGGAATGCGCCGATCAGTAGGATCACAATCTGTCGAATATGCTGCATGGATTTCTCCTTCAACCTTAATGAAACATTGTTTCAAGAGATGTTATACTCTACCTAGGTATTGATTGTCAAATCAGTGATTGTTACTTCCATCACGTATTTCTATATGCAAAAGTAGAGGCACGGCGCCGCCGGACCCCTAGCAGTGCTGTGCCGTCGATGGTGTCAAGACAGAGGTAATGGTTGCGGGCCAGAACGTGGATGGCAGAACGGTAGAGGCGAAACATATTTCGTTCCTTCCTACCATCGATGCTATCGAACCAGCCAACGCCATTCTTCCCGTGCATACCGTTGATACGGTCAATGCGAGCGATTCGGGTGTGACGGTGGCAGTTAGATGTTAGCGGTGCCGTACTCCTGCCGTTCCCCCAAACGTGGTATGATAGCCACGATTGAAATCCTGGAGGCGTTATGCGGGTCTTGATTACCGGTATTACCGGACCGGTGGGAAGTTTTCTGGCCGACTATCTGTTAACCGTTCCTGGCCTAGAGATACATGCCTTTAAGCGTTGGCGGAGCGATCCGCGACCGATTGAGCATTTGCTGGGAAAGATCACCATTCACGAAGGTGACATTGAAGATGCGTTTTCGGTAGATCGAGCAGTTGCTACCGTGCGTCCAGATCGAATTTTTCACCTAGCGGCCCAGAGCTATCCGAGTGCTTCATGGGATGCACCAATTCTAACCATGCGGGCAAATGTCGAGGGTACCTTAAACCTGCTCGAAGCAGCGCGTCGCCATGTTCCCCATGCCCGTATCCACATTGCCGGCACCAGTGCCGAATATGGGCCGGTACAGCCTGACGAAGTGCCAATACGCGAGGAACATCCGCTACGCCCGGCCAGCCCGTATGGGGTGAGCAAAGTCGCCGCCGAATTGAGCGGCCTTCAATATCACGCCAGTTATGGGATGCATGTGATCGTTACCCGATCGTTCAACCATGTTGGGCCGCGGCAGGGCGATCGCTGCTCGATCCAAACGTTCTGCCGTCAGATGGCCCTTATCGAGGCTGGGAAACAAGCGCCGGTTATGTATGTCGGTAATTTATCACCGAAGCGTGATTTTACCCATACTCGCGATGTAGCGCGTGCCCTCTGGCTGCTCATCGAACACGGCGCGCCAGGCGAAGTGTACAATCTATGCTCAGGGCAGGCTATCAGGATCGGTGATATTGTTGATATGGTGGTTGCGATGGGGCGCGTACCGGTCACAGTACAGGTTGATCCCTCTCGGCTGCGACCAGTTGATGAACCCATCTTGCAAGGCGACAATCGCAAACTACGGGCTGCCACCGGTTGGCAACCTGAGATTGGCATTGAGCAGATCGTTGCCGAAGTGCTTGACTACTGGCGTCAGCAATTGGCGATCACCGACGGGCGATAAGCAATATGGGCACTCTCTACATTGTTGCGACCCCAATTGGCAACCTTGAAGATATTACTCTTCGCGCCCTCCGCATCTTGCGCGAAGTTCGGCTGATCGCTGCCGAAGATACACGTCATACGCGCATCTTGCTCGATCATTATCAGATCAATACACCATGTATTTCGTATCACGAGCACAACAAACTCACCCGACGCGATGAGATTCTTGCGGCCTTAAACAGCGGTGATGTAGCGTTGGTTTCTGACGCCGGTACACCGGCGATTGCCGATCCCGGCCAGGAACTAGTTCAGGCGTGTCTGGCCGCTGGTCATACGATCACACCTGTGCCTGGCCCTAGCGCACCCATCGCTGCGCTGGTGGCATCGGGTATGGCAACTGATCGCTTTGCTTTTATCGGCTTTCTCCCTCGCCAGCAGCGCGAACGGCGTGAGCTACTGCAAGAAATTGCTGATCTTACGCTAACCGTGATCTGTTTCGAAACGCCACACCGCCTCCTTGAGACGCTAGCAGACATAGATACCATTCTTAGTCAGCGTCAACTGGCGATTGCCAATGATCTGACCAAGCGCTTTGAGGCAGTCTTCCGTGGTACAGCAGCCGAGCTACTGACTCACTTTACCCACCAGATGCCCCGTGGCGAATTTACCATCGTGATCGCTGGGGCCGAGGTAGCAGCCACCCGTAAACGTGATCGCCAACGTTTACGTACCGTTCCGCCAACTGTTGATTCGGCAGTGATTGCAGCTCACTTACAACGATTGCGCGCCGCAGGGTTGAGCGGCAGCGCCGCTGTACGCCAGACGGCCCAGGAACTCGGGGTGGCGAAAAATACCGTCTACGCGATCTGGCTGGAAATCGCCGCTGACGAAACTGCGTAAGACCGGCTCAAAACAAGAGTATGGTGGCGTTTTCGGTGCCATTCGCTGAACACGATTCAGCAACCGATGAATAGCACTCATCAATTCAAGGGTGGTAGAGTATCGCTGGCATCACCTTGCATAGGGGCAGGGAAACCCGCCCCTACGCACATGATGAGCGAGCTAAGAGGGGTAGGGCAGACCACCCCCAACGAGAAGCTATGACATCCGCTCGCACGGCGGTCAGGTCAGGAGTCTATACCACGCTATCCCACTGGAGGGGAGAGTAAAAACTTTGGAAAACCTCCGCTTCACAACACGCCAACCGTACTATTGTCGCCCAGCATAAAGCGGTACGCCTTCGGGCGCAACGGACTACGGGTAATCTCCACGTTCCGCCCGATCAAGCTATCTTCCAGGCGATGCGGGAGACCACGGATGGTACAGTATTCAAGCACAATACTGTGCTCAATTTCGCATTCTTCGATGTGGCAGTGGTGATAAATTGAGGTAAATGGGCCAACATAGGCATTCACAATCCGCGTATGCTCGCCGATAATCGCTGGCCCACGGATCGTACTGTTAATGATCTCAGCCCCTGGCTCGATAATCACCTTCCCGATAAGCTGCGAGTCGCGATCCACATACCCATGTACGGCAGGTTCAAGCTCTTCAAGGACAAGACGGTTCGCTTCGAGCATGTCATCCTTCTTACCGGTATCGATCCACCACCCTTCATGCACGTAGGGATAGACCCGATAGCCGTTGCTAACCAGCCACTGAATCGCATCGGTGATCTCAAGCTCACCGCGTGCCGATGGTCGGATCGCCTCAACCGCTTCAAAAATGTGGTGGTCGAACATATAGATACCAACCAATGCGAGATCAGACTTCGGCTCGCGCGGCTTCTCAACTAGGCGCACAACACGCCCTTCGTCATCTAGTTCCGCTACGCCAAACGAGCGTGGGTCGCTGACCTTCTTCAATACAATTTGGGCATTGTAATCACTCTGCCCAAATTGCTCGATCAATGAGCTGATCCCACCTTGAATACAGTTATCACCCAAAAACATCACAAACCGCTCATTGCCGAGAAACTCCCGACTAATCTTCACAGCATGGGCCAGCCCTAGCGGCGCTTCTTGCGGGATATAGGAAATCTTCACCCCCCAACGCCGACCATTACCTACCGCTGCCCGAATCTCATCGCCAGTATCACCGATAACGATGCCAATATCGGTAATTCCAGCATCACGGATCGCTTCAATAACACGAAAAAGAACCGGCTTATTTGCAACCGGCACTAATTGCTTCGCACTAGTATACGTGATCGGTCGCAGTCGAGTTCCTTTACCACCACTAAGCACAAGACCTTTCATAGACCGCCTTCTTGGTTCGTGTACATCTGCATGTCCTCGCCGGTTGATTCTACATCATGTATCGTAAACGGCAACTTATGGTAGAGTGAAGCCAGCGGAAAGGCAGCCTGGCCTCTCCTGAGATGATTGGTATCTACCGGTTATCAGGAAGATGATCACGACGACAAAGGATGTGGCTGTACACTTTTTGTATGGCATTAGACAGGTATCAACACGGTGAAAGGAGATACGACAATGGCAGACATTCGTGGCATCATCAGTGCAATGCTTACCCCCTTTGTTAGCGATGTTGGACCGGTCGATTACGAATGGCTCCCGGGATACCTGCGTTTCCTGGCTGATGGCGGTTTACACGGGGTATTGGCGCTAGGAACAACCGGCGAAGGACCCTCCATGAGTGTTGCCGAACGGATTCGCACGCTTGAAATCATTATGGCCCACCGTGGTGAACTGAGTGTTATTGCCGGCACCGGCTGCGCAGCGCTTACCGATACGATAGCGCTCAGTCGTGCTGCGGTAGACCTGGGTGTTGACGCAATTCTGGTGATGCCACCATTTTACATCAAGCAACCGAGCGAGGCTGGGATTCTCGCCTACTTCCGGGCGCTGTGCGATGCGCTACCGGCCGAAGCACGGGTCATGCTCTACCATATTCCACAAGTCACTGGCGTGCCTATCACTACTCCTATTATTGACGGCCTGCTAGCAAGCCATGGCGAACAGTTTTACGGTATAAAAGACAGTAGCGGTGATTGGGAACACTCTAAAATGCTGATCGATCGTTATCCCCAGTTGCGCATCTTCACCGGGAGCGACCGTCTCATCGCCCGTGCTCTGACCGGCGGCGCGGCAGGCGCAATTACAGCCCTCTCTAGCGCCTTCCCGAAACTGGCCCGTGCCGTCTTCGATGCCTTCCACCAGGGTGGTGACGTTTCGGCAGCTCAGGCCCGGCTCAGCGCAGTGCGCGACCTGATTGATCCGATCAATACACCACCCGCACTCAAAGCCGCCTTGACCTGGACGAGTGACTTGCCGGAAACAGCCCTGCGCTTGCCACTCATGCCATTAAGCAATGAGGAAGTAACTGCGCTACGAGTAGCTTATGAGCGGATTATGACCGGCTCGTGAGGAGCTGAAAATCGTCTACCGGCAGTAACCTACCTTAATATGGAGAGCACGAAACCGCGTTATACTTCATTTTGACCAGAAACTATAGGAGAAACCGTTAGTCGTATGAGCCAGACTCCATTAGCAAACCTACACGTTCGCGAACTTACGCCACTCATGCCACCGCGAACGCTGAAGAACGAGCTACCGATCACGCCGACCGCAGCCCAGACGGTCGCCGAAACACGAGCGGCGATCCGACGCATCTTGCGCGGTGAAGACCATCGCCGCATCATGGTTGTTGGTCCGTGCTCGATCCACGATCCCGAAGCTGCTCTTGAATATGCCCGCCGCTTACAGGCATTGCAGGAACCACTAGGCGATCAGCTCCTGATCGTGATGCGCACTTACCTCGAAAAACCGCGCACCACCGTAGGTTGGCGTGGTCTGATTAACGACCCACATCTCGACGGATCATTTGACATGGCTGCGGGTCTACGGATTGCGCGCCAACTATTACTCGCCATTAACGAGCTGGGTGTGCCGGTGGCAACCGAAATGCTCGACCCAATCAGCCCACAATATCTTGACGACCAGATCAGTCTGGCAACCATTGGCGCCCGTACCAGTGAAGCCCAAACGCATCGCGCATTAGCTAGTGGTGTCTCGATGCCGGTTGGGTTCAAGAATGGCACCGATGGCGGTATTCAGGTAGCGGTGAATGCCTGCGTTTCAGCAGCGGTTCCACATAGCTTTCTGGGGATCGACGAAGACGGACGCAGTGCAGTGGTACGTACTACCGGTAATCCCGACAGCTTTGTGATCCTGCGCGGTGGTCGCTATGGTCCCAACTATCACCTGGAATACATTGTGCAGGCAACTCGTCTCATGCACGAGGCCGAACGCACGCCGGCAGTGATGATCGACTGTAGCCATGCCAACTCTGGCGGTGATTTCCGTCGTCAGGAAGCTGTTTGGCAGACAGTACTCGGCTATATGGTCGAGGAGTCACTGCCGATCATTGGGATGATGCTTGAAAGTAATCTCTTCGAGGGCAAACAACCACTGGTCGCCGACCGCAGCGCTCTGCGTTACGGTGTGTCACTTACCGATGGCTGTGTTGGTTGGGATACAACCGAACGGCTGCTCCACGAAGCTCATCTGGCTCTTGCGCGACGGTAACCGGCACGGGCAGGAAGAAAGCAGGGCAGGTTCCCTTCCCGCCCTCTGCGATGCACGATGTATCCCCCATGATGAGAAACAAGCGGGCGCGGCAATGTCGCGCCCCATCGTTATGCATCCATCATCGTGGACTGACGTTATCCGGTGATGATACCGCTATTACACCAGTACAGTCATTCCGATTTAGACAAAACATCCAACCTTCGCTGCACAGATATTAGTACTCCTATCCATTGGCAGCACCATTAAAGCCTGTTATCATACCAGCGTCTACAAAAGCACAAACTGGTGATTGCCACGACGCATTGGCAGTAAGGGGGTGAGCGTGCGTTACGCGGACATCTTCTGCGCTGTTGCAGTTTGAACCGCAGACGTAAAGAGCAGATCGCTTTTGAGTAACACCATTATTCGTCTAGTATTCCTTTTACAAGTTCATAGCAAGGGTTATCAGACTCTTGCAAACGCGATGGTGCCCATTCGGCCTGCGACGAGGCAGAGGCAGATGGTTTGTGCAAAATATCTAAATGAATGCCGGTCTCTTTGGGAAGACCAAACATTCATCACATGCAGGACCTTTTTTAGTACAGGGGATAAGGAGTAGTTCTCATGAAGCTTGCATGGCGCACAAAGATCGGTCTCGGTCTCGGCTTTGGCCTTGGTCTCTGGCTAGTAGGAAGTGGACGCGCTTTTGCTCAGGATGGACCTACCACTACCGAGCTGGCGGTAGCAATGAACACGTTCTTCCTACTTTTATCTGCTTTCCTGGTCTTCTTTATGCAGGCCGGTTTTGCAATGCTCACGGCTGGGATGACCCGCTCGAAAAACACCACGAACATCCTGTTTAAGAATTTGATGGACTTCGTGATGTGTTCGATCGCCTTCTGGGCGGTAGGTTGGGGCATTGCTTACGGCACTTCGGCAGGAGGATTTATCGGCACCGACCAATTTTTCCTTTCGGCAGTAACTGCCGAGGGAACGGTACCAGTGTTGGCAAGATGGCTCTTCCAGGTCGTGTTTGCCGGCACTGCTGCGACAATTGTTGCCGGTGCAATGGCCGAGCGCACAAAGTTTACCGCATATCTAGTCTATAGCTTCATCATCTCCCTCTTCATCTATCCAGTAGTTGTGCATTGGGTCTGGAGCGACTCTGGCTGGCTAAAAGGCAATTGGGGATTCACCGATTTTGCCGGTAGCACAGTCGTACACAGTGTTGGTGGTTGGGCCGCGTTGGTTGGTGCGATGATACTGGGTCCGCGCCTTGGTCGCTTTGGATCGGATGGTAAGCCGCGATCAATTCCAGGTCACAGTATGTCCCTGGCCGCACTTGGTACATTCATCCTCTGGCTCGGCTGGTTTGGTTTCAACCCTGGTTCACAGTTGGCAATTGCTTCGCAGAGCGATGCCGATGCAGTTGCTATGGTTGCTGTGACAACTAACCTGGCAGCGGCAGCCGGTGCGCTGGGCGCTCTCTTCACCGCCTGGCTGCGCTACGGGAAGCCCGACTTGGGACAGACCCTCAACGGTGTCCTTGGCGGTCTGGTTGCGATTACGGCTGGCTGTGCTTACGTTGATCCGCTGTCGTCAATTATCATTGGCTTCATCGCCGGACCAATCGTCGTCTTCTCGGCTGAACTCCTCGAAAAGCTTAAGATTGATGATCCAGTTGGTGCAGTGCCAGTTCACCTGTTCAGCGGTATCTGGGGTACGCTAGCGGTTGGTCTGTTTGCCTCGATCCCTGGGAATACTGGTACGACGGGGTTGTTCTACGGCGGCGGTTTAACACTGCTCATCTCGCAGATTGTCGGTGTGGTGGCAATCGGTCTGTGGACGGTAGCAACTACGGCGCTGATGTTCTTCGCCATCAAGGCCACCATTGGTCTGCGTGTGAGCAAGGAAGAGGAAGAGGCTGGCCTCGATATTGGTGAACATGGCATGTTGGCCTATCCCGATCTGGTTGGCACACCGGCAGGCGGTAGCGTGAGTGGCGCGCTGGCTAAGTAGTAGACAAAATATCCCTCTCCTCCTTGCACCCCGCCTCTGTGATGCAGAGGCGGGGGTTTTTATCCCGTCATCCCCATCTGTACAAACCGTGTATGGTGCTCCTTACCGCTATCCTTCAGCAAATGAACCAGGTGCTCAGCCGTGGATGGTGTTTTGATGTTCTCAGCCTCCCCAGCAGCGATGAGAAGAGTGTGAAAAGAAAAGCGAAACAAGCGCAGCAGTGTGCGTAGAAGCGGCAGAGAAACATCCCCCTAGCAGGGCACGGCTAGGATGGAGGTGTATCCTCGACCGTGAACCAAAAGCGGTCACGAAAGCGACGCAATTCTTTGAGCACAGTACGCCCTAAGAGTGCGATCAAGATTGCATTGCCGATGGCCCGTACCGCATCCCATGCCAGCGACGTCACGAGGTAGAAGGTCATATACTGCTGAATTGTCTCGCGCAGACCGCTGCCGGGTATCCAACCCAACTCACCGGGCGGCGCAAATGGCCAGAACCAGAGATTCATCAAACCACCGAAGAGGAATCCCCAACCGTAACCAAAAGCACTGAGGAAGCCAATTTCGACCCATCCCCCTGCACGTAGATACTTTCCCAATCGGCCTAGAAGACCGGCGCTCATTCCCATCCAGCCACTGACAAACATTTGAAATGGGAGCCAGGGACCGACTCCACCAGTCAACAGTGCCGAAACGAGCAAGGCTAACGCGCCAAGCAGAAAACCAAAACGCGCTCCATAGGTGTAACCAACCAGAATGATGAGAAAAAAGAAGGTCGGTGAGTCTCCCGGCCCGGCCGGTAGCCGTAAGACGGCGACAACCCCGGTGAGCACTCCAAGCACGGCGACCATGCGCGTGTTGAGCCGACCAGCGCTGAGTTCGGCGATCAAAACGATCAGCAATGCCGAACCAAGGAGGGCAAAGAAGATGGGAGCAGTAGTGGCATGCGCCGCCGTAAAGCCAGTTTCAGCCTGCCCTAGGAAAAAGGGATAGAGAAAAGCAATCGCGCCAAGCAGACAAATTAAGACTAGAACGAGATTGCCGGCGGATGCTGCCAGTTGTTTGCGCAGTCGTGATGAGGTCGCTAACGGTGCTATCGCGTGAGACATAAGTGCACTGCTCCAATGTGTTGATCTTCCTGGATATAAGTTTACCCGCTTTATCAGGGGAACGGCGCTGCTCGCTCATCATACCCGCCATCGCTCCCTTTCCCCTCCTCACAGCCTGATCAAAAACTTCTCATTGGGCACGTACCGGACCCGTGCAACCATTGTGTGAGGGGTTGCCAACATGCTTTCGCTCCATCCATTCTACATTCCCCGCCGTTTGGAGAGTACCGGATCGAACTCAGATTGCCAACGTGTTTTCGCTCCAGCTACCCCATATTCTCCCTACCTCTCCCCCATGGGGAGAGGCAGGGGGCCAGGGGGAAGGTGAAGGCGTGCTCCGCAGCACAGACGCTGAAACCGTTGCAACCCTGTTCCATGGCAAGCCTAGGTTTTTGATCATGCACCTTAGAAGAGGAATACTGTGTTTCGCCCGATCACTCGCAACTCTGACCATAGCTGCTCTCACTTTCCCGTCGTATCAGCTCATTGGAATTGGAGGCAACCGCGACAACCGTTTGCCTGCTAACCCTTCCATAGTCATTTTTCAAAGTATTGATAAGAATAGCCAATTTTTATGTTGACTTTCTCTATTGGACATGGTAATATTTTGCAAGAATTGGTAAATATTGACATCTCATTGGTAAAAAGGAGGGAGACATGCTGCGAGAACTGTACCACCACGAGAAACTTCACGCACGCGAGCTAAACGAGCGCTATGCGCAGCTTGCGCATCGACATCACCTTCCACCTTCACGCTTCAGGCGTCGCCTTGCCCGCTGGACAGGCTTACTCTTGGTGCGGCTGGGCGCCAGCCTGCTCCGCTACGCCGCTGACCGTCATTCACGTCGCCTAACGCCTGCACGCTAAAGGAGATTTCTATGTATCCCTTACTCACCCGCGATCCCATTACCGGTGGCGAATTAATCGTTACCCGTCTCGAATCACCTGACAGCGGAATCGTGATTGAAGGACGCTTTAGCCTCGGCTGGATCGGTCGGCTTACCCCCGAACAACTAACCTTCGTCGAGCTACTCGTCAAGAATCGCGGCAATATTCAACGGCTCGCTGCCGAACTCGACATCGCCTACAACACTGCCCGTGCTCGTCTCGATGAAATTGTCGCACTCTTGGGTGGTGCTCCCGAACAGGAACCACGGCTTAATCGACGCCAAATTCTTGACCGCCTGGCCGCCCGTGAAATCTCGGTCGAGGAGGCGCTGCGCTTGCTAAAAGGAACGGAACATGAACAGCGTAAATGAAGAACGCCATCGCATTTTACAGATGGTTGAGCAGGGACACCTTTCGGCTGCTGAAGCTGCTCGCCTGCTCGACGCCCTCAGCGCTGATCCGCGACCACTCGAACGGTTGCAGGCACGACTGGTTCGGATTCGCGTCACCGACTTGTCATCACAACGGCTGAAAGCATCAGTCGCTATTCCGGTGAGCCTAATCAATGTTGGACTGCGTCTTGGTGCACGTCTGGCACCCCAATTGCAAGGTAGTGCCCTCGAAGATCTGATCCGTAGCGTTGAACGTGGAACAACAGGCCTATTGCTCGAATGGCAAGACTTGGAAGAGGACGAACGGATCGAAATTATTGTCGAATAAACGCTATGCCTGCACTTCAGATCATTAAGGAGTCTTGTACGAAACAGCAAATTCCCGTCGATGTACCGGTCACCCTCATCATTCAGGCTGTTCATGGTGATCTAACGATTCGTGGTTGGTCTGAGCCACTGCTCGAATGGCAATGTGAAGATGATCGGGTAACCGTACACACCCAGGACACCGGTCTGGTTTTGAGTCCATGCCAGAGTGATCTCACGCTCAAATTACCGCAGAGCGCCGAAGTTCACATTGCAACGATCCATGGCGACGCACATGTGACACATCTGCGGCGCGTGAGTATTGACCATATCAGTGGTGATCTCACGTTACGCCAGATTACCGAACAGGCAACCATCGGTGTTGTCAATGGTGATCTGACAGCTTCCGCCGTCGCTGAACTGACTGTCACGAGCGATGTTCAAAGTGATGTAACGCTAACCGACGTGCCGGTTGTCCGTCTGACAGGTGTGAACGGTGATCTGACCGGTCGTGGTGTTCTGAGTCTGTCGCTCGATCAGGTTGCCGGTGATCTCGATCTGACCGGTCTGCGTGAACAAGTGCAGATCAGGAGTGTGAATGGTGATGTTGATCTAGAGACTTCCGGTTTCGCCAGTGCATCCCTTGAGCAGGTGAACGGTGATCTGACAATGCGTGGGCAAGCTGGTCATGTACAGTGCCTGGTGGTAAGTGGCGATATTGATACGACGGAAGCCCAGATCGATCAGCTCGCTGTTGAGACGGTCGCTGGCGATGTTGGGATAGGGAGCCTCGCTACCGGTCGTATAGCAACGACCGGGGGTGATCTGGAGATCAGGAACATCACGAGGGAGTTGACAATCGGTACGGTTGGCGGTGATTGTACGATTGAACAGTCTACCGGTTCCGTTACGCTTAACACCATCGGTGGCGATCTCTGGTTGCGGGCCGCGTTCACAGCTAACACCTCCCTGCAAGCCCATGTCGCTGGCGATGCAACCATTGTTCTTCCCGAATCGCCAGATGTTACAGTGATGGCTGTTGTCGGTGGTGAAATTAGCGGTATCGAAGGGCAACCATCGTTGTCTGGCCAAACGGTTGAAATACGTTATGGGAATGGTACGGCTAGCATCCATCTGCACGTTGGAGGCGATCTGATGATAAAAGGCGCCGACCATCCGGGTTCGTTCAACAGTA
>Ga0308400_1000412_pt1 | contig 16500 bp, 12 predicted proteins | sample HotsprSampOS1265_FD_203451 | JGI IMG/M metagenome (GOLD analysis project Ga0308400, IMG submission 203451) | Hot spring phototrophic mat microbial communities from Octopus Spring, Yellowstone National Park, Wyoming, United States - 20060914_OS12-65 ...
GGCAGGATGCCGGGCGATCATAGAGAAAGGTGATCGTCCCGCCATCGCGTGTCGGCACAAAGACCGGCATATCTCCCTGACACCAGATCGCAATCGATCCTTCGTTCACATCAGGAACCAGTTCGCCACTGCCGATCGGCTGGTAGTCGGCATACCCGTCGTAGCGCCCATACTCATCGACGATCCGCCCCTGGAGTTGCACATACAAGCGGTATGGTTCCAGATGAGCGTAGATCGTCTGATATGCGCCGCGACTGCTTTCAACGATGACGATCTGACCGCCGCCTTCCTGCGCCGGACGACGTGGTGCATTTGGATCCCACCCGACATAGGTGACCATCCCGTCGAACATCGCAGGGAGGATGCAGCGGTATCCGAACGGGCATGCGCCGGTCGGGTTGATGATGTCAATGCCATCGTGGAACTCCGGTTGACCGGTGATCGGATGACGACGCCAGCCGAAGCGACTGGAGATGGCCCAACCGCCTGCGCGGTAGGTTCTGTCGGGCAGCACTTCCGGCGGCACGGGCCAGGGCAGCGCGGTGTGCTGAAAGATGGCGCCGAGCGCGCCCACGATGATCAGGATCAGCCCGCCGATCAGGATGATCGTCAGCGCAATCAGCACTGCAACGACTACGACCTTTCCGCCAGCGGCTGCGCCGGTTTTCATCAGCGCCGACCCGACTGCCCGCAGCGCGCGTTGCCCGGCAATGCGACTCGCGCTGATCGCTGCATCACGCACCGGTGATGGCGCCCGGCGATTGTCCGCATCGTCATTCATGGGTTGCGCTCCTGTTCGTCAGAAGCATGCACTGACGGCATGACCGGGGAGCGTGACAGAGACCGCAGACTCCTCGCAGGAACGCGACGTTCTACCACGACGACGGGACGACGCACCGGCGACGATAGTTTTTCCATGCCCCAGGGTTCGCGTATGCGGGGTGGTGTGGCAAGACCTTCGGCTGCCAGTCGTTGCCGCATCAGTGCGGCCGCGTGTGCGCGGGTCGCGGCGGCGACGGTCATACCTTTCGCGGGGGTCAACGCAGCCACCCGCGCCTGCCGCTCCTGAATGCGCGCCATGATCACTGCGCGCTGATCGGGCGGAGCGGCGGGGAGGTCGCGCTCATCGCGTTGCAGCGCCGACATTGTCTCTTCGCGCTCGATACGGTGCTCAGCCTGCGCTTCGAGCAGCGCGGCGCGAGCAATATCGCGGCGGCGACGCTGCTGATCGGCGCTCCACGGCGAGGGGCGCGGTCGAAGGCGACCATCTGCGAATGCTTCCTGAAGCCTGGCTCGTCGTTCAAGATCGGCAGCGCTCCGCTTTTTCGCCAGACGCTCATCGCCGGGTGTTCTGAACCCGATGCCGCGCCGGATTTCATCAGCCTGAACCCGCATACCGCGCGCGTGGATCGTCGCCATCTTCCGCCGCGCTTCGTCAGGTCGATCCCCGGCAATCGCCCGGACTCTCAGGCGGTCGTACTCACGCCGGGTACGACTGTCGGCGACAGGCATGCGGAAGGGAACCCGACCATCAAGCGTGCGGGGTGCAGCGGCTGAGCGTCCGTTCCCATCAGGCTTCAAAACTTCGCGCGCCGTCCGCTCGAACCCGCCATCGACCCCGCGTCGCGCCAGGAAGTCGCCGCTGGCGGAAGCAACCCTGCCTGCCGCCCCGGCTACTCTCGTGACAACCGCGTTCTTGCCGTGCCGCCACGTGAACCCTTGAATCCGCGACACCAGCGGCATACCCTGCGTGACCGACTGCGCCATGCCGGTCAACCGTTCAGAGCCGAGCACCGTCACCAGCAACGTCAGCAGACCGAGCACATAACCGGTGAACACCTGGTCTGATCCGCCGCGCAGCGGCGTCATCATTCCCACGGCGACGATCATCGTTGCTGCCAGCGCAACCTGCTCGATCAGCAGATCGAAGAGACGACCAAGCCATCCATAGAACCGTGGCGCCGTCGAGCGGTCCATCAGCAATGCGCCTGCCAGCGGCGCGAGTCCGACCAGCACCATGATGTGGACAACCCGAAAGGCGTTTTTGATGATCAACCATGCCATCGCCACCCAGAAGAGGGCATAGATCAGCGCCGCACCTGCGTTCAACTCATGCCCGATCGGCGTCGGCATTTCAAAGGAGGCTCTGGTCAGCAACTCATCACTGATGGCATTGAAGAGATCGATCACCAGTTGAAGCGTCGCCTGGGTCGAGTTGACGAACAATGAAACACCCAGGAACGTCAGCACCAACCCCTTCCCTTCGGTGACGAAACTCTGCTGCCCCTCTGCCAGCAACCGGCTCATCCGCACCACAAAAAGGAGCGTGACCAGCAACTGTGCAACGGCGCGCATCACGCTCCAGATTGCCTGCATGCCCGGATGATTGTAGGTGAGCGAGGAAGGCGTGCAGAAGACGAAGTTGGTTGCAGCGTTGTCGCGACAACTCGATGGAATGATCGTCCACGATTGAACATTCTCACCCGCCTTGATCAGAGCAGCTGCCACACGCTGGATCGTCTCGCCAAAGGTAAGAATCACGCCAGCAAAGACGCCCATGCCAGCGTCGAGCACCCACATGCCCGGATTGAGTGAGCGTGAAAACCAGGACGAAGGTTCGGACGAAGGAACCATGTCGTGCCGGTTCCGTAGCTGCACTGCGGTTGGCGGCGCCAGCGGATGCACACCCTGCCAGAGTGACGCATCAGCGCTGATCTGGGCGGTCGATCCTTCCGGCAGCGGCGGATCGCCGCGGGTGCCGGGCGCATCGGCATAAGCCGGGAGAGGGAGACACAGCGCGAGCGCCAGGAACACCATCCACACGCGCAGGCCGTATCGCCAGATCTGCCATGGAGTGCGCGCCGGACATGCGCGGGCGGAAAGATGGCGCGTCTGAGCGCGGAGTGTGCCTGCTGTCGAGCTATGAGGAACAGATTGCGCCGTGGTATCTGCACTGTTGTTCTGCGATGTCATTGGCAGCGCTCCCCTGCATATGATGTCCGGGTTACGGTCATCGACGCGGGTCGTGCGCCTGCCCGCAGGTGCAGATCAGTTCCCCGATCCTGAACGTTTTACCGGATAAGCATTGTTGTTGCTATATCAACAATCCGCCACCCATCGTCGTCCCGACGCAGCACATACCGGTTGCGCGTCAGGATGCCGCGTCTGCTGCTGACAATACGTTCGCCGATGGTGATGATCACGTCCCACTGCTCCTGGGTATCGATCCACGCGCCTTCAGGTGTGGTGTCGCTCGCCAGAACCCCCCAGCGCACCAGCGTCGCCTGGTGGCGTTCGCCGGTCTCCGCGCGCCGCGCATACTCCTGAATCACTGCCTGCCACGCAGGTCCATCGGGCGTCAGGTAGGGACTGAGCATTTCCACCCTGCCCTGCATCGCTGCCAGCGCGCTCGCCTGGTTGTACGCCGCCAGAAAGCGAACCATATCATCCGGCACAGGCGGGAGCGGGTGCGCCAGAGACGAGTGCGTATAAGCGTCCTGAACCGTGAATGATGAGTCTCGATATTCCGCATCCTGGATCACATCCCCGAACCGGGTGAGAGACCAGATGGCGATCACAATGCCACACACACCGGCAACACCCATAAGCGCGCGAGGGTAGCCCATCACCCCTGTCAGCAACCGGTCGAGCGGTTGCCAGGCGAGGATGATGGATACCAGGCGGTCACTCAGCGGCGGACTGACGGTATCGTTCCGGCGTCGAGCGGCGCGCTGCGGCGGTGCATAACGATGTCGAGAACGCGGGCGGCGAAAGGGTTTCATTGCTGGTCTCTTTTCAGAAACGTTCCATAACACCGCTGCCCATCACAATCACAAAAATGATCTGTACCAGCACACTGACGACCGCAAGCGCAGCGAGCGCGAGCAGGTACAGTTTGCGTCGCTCGATCATGCGGCGAAACTCATCGTGGAGCACCTGATTGAGGGTCGTCTCCTGCGCCAGCAATGCCGCCTGCGGATCGGACCCCTCCGCTTCAGCCTGCGCCAGCGCCTCGGTGACATCGATCAACTCCTGGCACCCACGGTCGCGCGCAATGCGTCGCAACGCCTCGAACGGCAAGATGCCACGATCGTGCACCAGATGCAGGGCATCGGCAACCACACGCTGCATCGGGGCATAACGGTCATCCGGTCGCATCAGGTAGCGTTCGAGCAGAACCGGCGGCGCATCGTACCCGGCAAGCGCCACGCGCACATACGCAACAAAGGAAGGGGTCAACCGTCGCAATCGTTTCTGCTCCCGTTGTCTGTTCGTCACCGGCTTGCGCGGAATGACGATCCCGACATAGAGGTAGATGCCGAGCGCAGTAGTTGCGAGCAGCAAACGCGGCATGCCATCAACTCCAGCAGAAGCGATGAGAAGCACAGGAACCGCCGCCAGCGGCAGCGCTGCGAGGTGCCCCAGCACGAACCGACCGGTCATTCCCCAGCGCGACGGAAGGGCGCGCAATCCACTCGCCAGTGCACGGGCGTGATCGATCTGCATCATCCCGATAGCAGCGATCAGAACCCCTGCAATGCCGATAAACGCTGTCCAGACCCCCGGTAGGATGAAGATGTCGCTCATTGGTTACCTCGTTCTGTTTGCTTCAGTACGTCACGTCCTCGGCGCGTCCGAGCAGATAACCGCCGATCAGCGGCATACAGACGACCAGCGCCAGCACTGTGCCCACGATCAAGCCCGGTTCGCTGCGGTATGCTGTCAGAAACCGTTCGTTCTGGACGACGAACAGGTAGAGGGTGATGCCGACATTGATCAGGAACAGGGCGATACCGGTGTTACGCATTTGGGAGAGTTCCGTCGCCAGCATACTGGCGCGGCGGTCAGACGCCTGCATCGCCTCGTATGCAGCGCGAATCCGCTGCACCAGCGCGGCATGCGGTTGCTCAATGGCGATTTCCAGATGGCCGAGAAACGTGGCATGGCGACGCGATGGCGTCTGAGCGCGCAACGCAGCGCACACGGGCGCTGCTGTGGCGAGGAATCCGTTGGCGATCGGTTGCCCCAATCGCTCCAGAAACCATGACCACTCGGCTTTGAGCGGCGACGCGGGCATGTCGGCAATGACTTTTTCGATCGCAGGTTGCAGACCGCTGCCAGCGCGCACCTGCGCTTCCAGCCGTCCGACGAATGCTGGCAGCGCCGCATCGATCCGGGCGATATAGCGTTGTTCTTCAAACCAGAGCAATGCCCAGACGAGCAGTGCAGTCGCCGGTCCTGCCAGCACAACGGCGACGAGCAACGGTCCCACCCGGCTCAGGATCACCAGGATGACCAGTGCTGCAATCACACAAACGGCAAGCAGACGCGACGCGGCAATAACCGGCGGGCGCCAGCGCAGCGCCGGATCGACAATATCTGCGCCGGAAGGAGCGAATCGTCGCGCAAGCCAGGCATCGAGCGCCGATCCCAGGCGGCTCTGCATCAGGAACGTCACGATCAGAATTGCGGCAATCGTCGCTGCCAGCGGCGTCAGGTCCGCCAGCCATGCAGTTTCGGGATGGGTCGTGTGCGGCGTGATGATCGACGTCGGATCCATAGGATAACGTTCCTTTCATGTCATGCAGAGGTGGTGGCTGAGACGTGATGCTCACCGGAAGCCTCGAGCGCACCCCGTTGCGCGCGCACGGTGGCCAGCGCCGCTGCCGAACCTTGACCCGCCTTCACCAACTGTTCCATTGCCTGTTCGCGCACACGGATCAGCGGTAACGCAATGGAGAGCGGCAGATCCGAAGGGGTGAATCGGGCGAGCATATCTACCGCAAGACGCGCCTGCCCCTGATCGAGGGCGCGTTCCGCCTCGATCCGCGCTTCTTCTGCGGCAAGTTCCGCTGCAATTCCCTGGCGGATCAGCGCTTCAACCGCTTCCCAGCCACCGGGAGGGGCAGCGTGCGCGGCAAGCGCCAGATCGGTCATGATCGCATCGAACGCCAGGCGTGCGTCGCGCCAGCGGTTCGACGCCATGAGCCGTTGCAGTGCGGCGCTTTCCGCATCTGCCTGTTGGATCAGACCAGCAAACATACCTGGCGCCTGATTCAGCGCATCCTGCGCCGCGCCGATCAGGCGTGGATCGCGGCGTTGCAACCAGGCAGTGCGCAATGTGGCGAGCGCGCGTTCCGGTTCACCCGCCAGCGTGTGGGTTTGAGCGCGTGAAATCGCATCGGCAACCGCATCGAGGGATGTGGCGGTCTGGCGCACCTGCGCCAGCGCGCGCGCCCGCACCAGTTTCTCACGCAGCGACTCAGGCGTCGGGTCGCCTTCGTCCCATTCCAGCAACCCGCCAGCACCCACAGTCGCCCGGCAGCGCCAGTCAATCCTCCCGTCGGGCAGCACATCGACCCTTGCCAGCGGAACCAGCGCCGGGCGGAGCACGCCCTGATCCACGACAGCACCGTCGAGGAGCGCAATATCGGTGATCAGGCGCAGACCAAGTTCTTCCCAGTTATCGAGTTTAATCACCACATCGAAACCACTGGCGGCATCACGGAGCGCATCACCACGCCGACCTTCATACATATACGCTCCTGGCATGGCGGCAAAACTGGCAAAGCGCTCGATTGCCTCACTGCACGACCGCGCGTGTAGGGTGGTGATCACCGGATGGTCGGAGAGAACCAGTGCCAGGACGGCGCCAGCCTCATTGCCCCGGATTTCGCCCGGACAGAGAAGATCGGGCGTCTGGCGCAGCGCTTCCCTGGCGACGCGCCCAAAGGCGTCGGGATCGCGCTGCGTGTTCACCTGTTCGCGTGTCCAGAGATCGGCGCGGCGGATATGGATCTCCTGCATGTGGTCTTCGATAGTAAGGATGTGCGGGTCGCCGGGCCAGGAGTTGGCGAGCGCTTCGAGCAGCGCCGTCTTGCCGCTGCCGGTGCGTCCGGCGATCAAGAAGGAGCAGCGCGCCCGCGCCAGCAGCAGGAGCAGATCTGCGATCTGCTGGTTGAACGCGCCGCGCTGCATCAGGTCATGCACGTCCCAGGCGACGCGCCGCCCGCGACGGATACAGATCAGTGCGCCGTCGTCGGCGGGGATGCGTGGCGGAATGGTCGCGTGAATGCGTGTTCCATGATCGGCAGGCAATGTCTCCTGCGGATTTTGGGCATCGAGGTGAACACCCATGAGCGATGCAAGGAGCATTGCGCGATCCCGCACTTCGGCGGCGCTGGCAAACTGTTCTGCGACGGTGAGGAACGGTTTGCCGCTCTCCTGCACGCGGATGCGACGCCCGATGATCTTGACTTCATTGACACGCGGATCGTCGAGATAGCGTTGCGCCGGTCCCCATCCAATGGTCGCAGCAAAGATCGCCAGCAATGTTTCATCATCGGTCGGGACGCGCGCCAGCGGACCGCCGCGCGTCCGGTGCTGCCCGATTGCCCGGCGCAACACAGTGATGACTTCAGTATTCCGCTCGCCAGCTGGCGCGAAGGGGTTCAGCAGGCGCCGTCGTTCGTCGGTGCTGAATGCGTGTTGCAGTTCGTCGCGGGCTGCCTGAAGGATCGCCGCCTCGCGCAACACTGCTTCGCGCCCCAGCGTATCGGTTGGCCCGCCGAGCAGGGTTGCCAGACCGCCGTCTTCTTCAATAGAAAGTGGCGGCGGACCTCCCGAATTGGATGAGCCTGGATGATTCATGGCGTTTCCACCTTTCATAATGCACCTTCACCGCGCGCCGTTCACGACCAGCGCGGGCCTGCCGGGAAACCAGCGCCGGAACAGGCTCACAGACGGCTTTGGTTGCGGAAGTGGCAGCCCGATGATGCGACACATCTCTTCGACAATGTTGTGGACTGCGAGCGAGAAGGGGCGAAATCGCCCGACATCCAGTGGCGAAACGTAGCGATCCGACTCTTCGTTTGCCAGGCTGACCAGGTACGGATCGCGCGGGAGCGTGCCAATGACGCGCGCCCTGGGCCAGTGGCGGGCGAACAGCGGCGCAACCTGACGCAGTCCAACCGTTACGCCGCGCTCAGGTTCCATCAGTATCAGCATGCAGCGGTCGGTCAGATCGGGTTGATGGGCAGCGAACTGTTGCAGCGCAATGCCGACCCCTGCGCGTTCCTTGCGTCCCGGCGGCGCCGGTAACACGACCCATCCGCCGTTGCGCGCCGCTTCGAGCGCGTAAGGGCGCTTCTTCATATCAGGACCGGTGTCGATCAGAACAACATCGTAATCCTGTTCGAGCACTTCGCCCAGACTGCCAACCGCCTGCATCAGCGCGCGCCAGTCGGGCAGGGTGAAGTCGGCGGCAAGCGCCGCTTCATCGGCGCCAAGCAGGAAATCGATGCCGCTGGGAGCGTGTCGCCAGATCAGGCGGGCGACATTGGTCGGCGTAAACTGGGTGTGCCCGCGCCCTTCCTGGCGCAGGGTCAGAAATGAGCCAAAACCTGCCGGGATGCGAAACTCCGGCACCAGCCCTGAATTCGAGAGATCGCCGTCAACCACCAGCACCCGTAAACCGCGCCGGCGCATTCCTTCGGCAAGCGACGCGACCACCAGGCTTTTCCCGATGCCGCCCTTCGCCCCGGCGACGGCAATCGTCACCTGGCGCGCAGCAAGACGCCTGACAACGCCGAGTTGCTGCGCAATCCAACCCGCCAGCGCTTCAGGCTCGCGCATGGTTGTGACCGACAGCCCGGCGTCGGTGAAGTCGCTGGCGTGAACCATCCCGATGCTCTGGAGACCGACCAGCACCCGCACACCGTGCGCCTGCGCCACGTGAATGGTTTCCCACAGGTCGGCAATAGTGCCGCGTGTGTCCTCCAGATACACCACCGGCGGCGGTTGATCGCCTGCAACCAGGCTGCGCACACGCGCCAGATTCGGCGCCGGGAAAGGAAGAATGCCGTTGTAGCACCCAAGCGCTTCGACCAGACCCGTTGTGTTGGTGACCAGTAAGAGTTCGATTGCCATGGACGCCTCCTTATCATCCGGGGGTACCGGTTGTTTACATGGTTATTGAACATTTATTCCACTATAGCCCGCGCAGGCGGGCTTTGCCCCGTTTAGCCGAGGACTTCAGTCCCACGGCAAGCACGAATACCCGTTTATGTTCTCTATCCTCATTACAGCCGACCTTTGCCCCACGCGCCCTGAACGGGATATTTCCGTTCGAGACGGTTCGTGACGTGATTGAATGCGAATAATGGGTTGTGCGGCAGAGAATCGCCTGCCTGACTGCCGCTCGTAACAATGACCTCGATGATCTGCCCGACACGACGACGCCCGCCATAGATGCCGATATGCACCGCGATCAGGGGTACAGCGCCGCTCGTCATCATGCCGCGCACCACGCCCGGTGACGCCAGCCCATCGAGCGTGGCGAATCGCTCCAGGTTGCGCAGCGCGGTCAGCGTATCGGGGGCGTGGATCGTGCAGATGCCGGGATGCCCGGTGGCAGCGGCTTCGAGCATCGCCAGCGCTTCCGGTCCGCGCACTTCGCCGAGAACAATCAGGTCGGGACGCTGCCGGAGAGTTAGCCGGACGCAGTGTGCGAAACTGCTGCGACTGCGCAGCACTTCCACTGCCATCCCGTCCGGCGGCAGCGGCAGTTCACGCGCGTCTTCGATGATGATGACGCGCTTCTCAGCAGCGATTGCCTGGAGCAGAGCGGCGGTGAGGGTCGTCTTGCCGCTGCCTGCGCTTCCGGCAATCAGAAGGGTGACGCCGCGCCGGATGGCTTCGATCAACAGGTCGGCGGCTTCGCGTGAAAGCACGCCTCCTTCGTGCTGGACCAGATCATCGATCGTTTTCCAGCGAGCAGGAAGCACGCGCACTGCAATCGTCGCGCCGTCGGGGGTGTACGGTGGACGGGTGACGGCAAAGCGCAGTCGTCGATCGGCAGTGCCGTAGAGCGCATGCACGATCTGTCCATCAGCGCCGCGCCAGTCGTCCGGGTCATCAGGAGTGACGAAGCCAGCGCGAAGCAACAACTGGCGCTGCGTCCAGCGCAGCCATTCATCGCAGACGCGAATCCCGGTATCGCTTCGATTGCCCTCTTCGACGACCACAATCGTTCGATCAGGTCCGTCAATGAACATGTCCGAGACGCGCGAGCCAGCGCGAACCCATGCGTCGAGCGGACCATACCAGGCGACTTCCGCCCATTCCGCTGCGGTGTATCCCTCGCCAAGACCGGCGCGCAGCAATGTCTCCGCCACCGGTCGCTGCCAGTTACTCAATCGACCGGTGTCCTGACAGAACCGCAACTCTGCCAGGCGCTCGTCTGGCGTGGGCGCGGCATCGGGAGGGTCGTGCACGCGCATCTCCGACCGTTTTTCTGTATGACCGTTCATAAAGAACTCTGACATTGAACGGGTCTCCTTTTGACAATGCACAGGTTATCGATCAGGGCAGCGGATCAGGTGAAGCGCCGGAGGAAGGTTGCGCCGGTGCGCCGGGGATTGGCGCGTTTGCACCGGGAACGGGAAGAGTCGCACCTGGTGCGACCTGTGGCTCGATACGCAGCGTCTCGGTCATCGGGCGCGTCAGATCGGGAAGTATCACCTGTGCCGCATCGAGGCGATCCATATACTGCAATGGATCGCTGGCAGCGCCGTAGCGTTCCGCCCACAGCGCCACATTTGCCGCCTGTAGCGCCCGTAACGCATGCGCCTGCGCGGGGGTCATCTCCAGATAGGCGATCTCGCCTTCGATGTACAGGATCGGAATCCCCGACATCCAGCGGCAGGCATACGACCGCGCACCTTCCGACATCACCAGAACCGTCGCCGGTGCGTCCAGGATCGTTCCCAGAGGCACATCCGCGCGCTCCCGGTCGCACAACGACGGGTCACTGGCGATAAACCCGATATTCAACCGGTCACGGTCGGTCACCGGACCGACGCCGGTCAGCGCAAACGGTGCAGGAACCATATTGCGCTCCAGTTTGCGACCGTTTGGATAGACCGGCTCATCAGGCGGGCTGGCTGCCAGCATGCCGGGGTTGAGGAGATCGTTCATGCCGATCTGCCGTGTTGCATACTGCCCGATGACTGCCTGCGGATCGGTGATGCCAGCAACCTGCACCGGACGGTGCAGCGGCAATTCGATGACCGCGAGATCGTCGACCGTGATCCGTGACGCATATGGAATGTCGCGCGCTGCGATGACTACGCGCTCGGTGCGACGACTCTCGATGTAGCCATATGCCGCAGCGGCGAGTGATGTCATAATCCCGACGATGAGCAACAGCATTGGCGCCACCTGCGATTTCTTTGGTGTGAGGGCGCTGCTCAGCGGTGCGGAGAGGCTTGAGGACATGATTGTGCTCCGTTTCTTTGATGAAGGTTGATACGATTGCTGCCAGTCCTACTGTTCCAGGGCATCGAGCGTCGCAGCCGCCGTGATGAGCGGGCGATACGGCGCGTATCCCAGAAGTCCAAAACCGGTCATCACCGGGCGTACTTCAGCGCACATTGCAGGGCGGTCGAACGTCTGCGCCTGTCCATCACTGAACGAACAGGTTCCGCCTTCCGGCAATACCCGCCATGTCACCCGCTCCGCCAGCGCCTCTGGACGCTCCACCAGTCCGCTGACAGTGCTCAGGTTCCGGACAAATGTCTCTCTGGCTGTCTGGAGGGCGCGCTGCTGATCGATGCGTTGCCCGTTGCGCGCCAGGTGCGCATAGTCGAACGCCTGCACGGCTGAGCGGATCGATTGCTGTAACGCATCTTCCATCTGCGCTACTTCCATCTGCCGTTCGCTGAACTCGATCACGGTAAAGATGAAAGGCGTGAGAAATGCCAGCACCAGCGCAATAAACACCAGCGATTGCCCGCGCTCTGCCCGGCGATACGCATATGGACGCCCGGTTCGTTGTTTGCTGCATTGGTGTTCCATGCCGCCTCCCTGCACGATGTTCAGTTGTCTGTATCCTGTTCCGTTGCGCGCGTTGCACTCCGGTTGATCCGGATGTCGCTCAGTCCCGGAACAGGAGTCCAGACTTCGGCTGTGTACCCGATGGTGACGGTGATAGTGCTGTAGCGTCGGCACGGGTTTGTTGCACAACGCACCCGAATGGTGGCATACTGCGGCTCCGCAAACACGCTGCCGGCAAACGCCGTTCGCGCCGCTTCCGCTACCGGTCCCGGCGCCGATGCCAGCGGATACTCCTGGTCGTTCATCAAGCCGCCGGTCGATCCACGGAGCGCCGCCTGGTGCGCCGCAACCCGCACTGCCTGGCTTACGGTGTAGTGTGCGCCAATCGCCTGCACCGCCGCGACGCCGCCGAAAATGACAACCAGCACAACCATCAGCACGAGCGCCATCTCAATGAGCGCCTGTCCGTTGCGACGGTTCTTGATCGGTATGCCGGCAGCGCGATATGTGTCCTCCATCATCGCCGCTCCTTTCGCATCGTTTTTTGTCCAGCCAGCCTCACCACCTTTTGTGGAGCGCATATCCCTTCGCATCTTCCAGATGAATAGCAGGGCAACGCCAAAACCTCCGACGATCAGCGCCGCGCCGATCATCACCCGACCAGGAACTGTGGAGGATGCCGTAGTGCCCGACGCACGATCGGTTGCCAGGGTCAATGCCGCCACACCCGCACCAATGGTGATCAGCGCCAGCGCGCGCAACGCATTGCACGTATTGATCGGCGGCGATCTCTTATCTTCGCCATCCGCAACGGCATGCAGGAGCGCCAGCGCAGTGGCGCCGCCGGTCACGGCGCCAGCGCCGATCAACCCGACCAGTGCTGGAGCGCTGGCGTCACCGGTGCGCGCAATCGCTTCCACTGCATCCGCCAGCAGTACCCAGCCGCCGACCCCAGCCATCGCGCCGAAGAGACCCATCCAGGCTTCAACATCAACGGCGCGATCCGTTCGTTGGGTTTCAAAACAATGGTTCATCGGTCTTTCTCGCTTGCCAGAACGCGCCCTACCGTGCATCCCTTGGCACAACGAGTTCGACACGGTACGTCGCCTCGAACACGTCCGTGCGTCGCTCCAGCACGCTGTCCGTGCGCCCGTCCTCGTCCACATCGAAGTAGCCCGTCTCCACGGATTCCGTCAGCACGGCGTACTGGATGCGCAGGTTGGTTCCGCCCGTCGGCAACGGCGTGCGCACGTACACGTCCTGGCGCATGCGCTCCGGCGGGTGCTGTCCCCAGAATAGATGCCCCTGCCAGCGCATCTGCGCCGACGACGGACTCACGCGGTAGCGATAGATGCATCCCCGCATGCGCGACAGATCGGCGTGCTGCGTGTCCTGCGCCGTCGGCTCCTCGCGCGCTTTGCATCCGGCGCTGCTCACGTTGATGTCTCCCGATCCGAGGAAACTCCACGCCACGACCCTGCGGTCCAGCCGGTAGTACGGCAGTCCGACCTGGCGATTGTCCGGCGCGATGAACGGCGTGAAGTCCATCACCTCGCCGCTGGGCCACGTCACCGTCGTCCCTTCGCTCAGGTACACCCCGCGCTCCGGGTCGAACTCCGAGTGAATGCGCAGGCGCTCTTCGCCGCGCTGCGGCGGCGGAACCACCAGCACCGTCGTCGTCGCCTGCGCCGCATTGTCCATCGGGTCTGCGTCCGCGTCCGCAGAGATGCGCGCCAGGTGCAGCACCGCCACCGGCAGCGCCGGACTGTCCGCCGGCGGAACCTGCACGCGCACGCGCACCGTTCCGCGTTGCCCGGCGGCGACCGTCCCCAACCGCCAGACCGGGCGTTCGTTGTTCATCTCCTGGTGTCCCGGCGTCGCGCCGACGATCGTGACGTTGGGGACGACCTGATAGTCGAGCAGCACGTTCGTGGCGTCCTCCGGCGAGGTGTTCTCGTAGGAGATCACCGTCTCGAACTCCTGCCCCGGTCGCACGATGCGCGGCGTCGTGATGCGCACCCTGACGTTCGTGCGCACGAAGACCGTCGTCGCTTCGGCGCGGTTATCGTTCGGGTTGCCGTCGTTGGCGGCGCTGACGACCGCGACATTCGTCGCAGCGTCCGGCGCGGCATTGGTCGCCGGGACGGTCAGCGCAATCGACCGCGTTTCGCCCGGCGCCAGATTGCCGAGGTTCCACACGAGCGTCCGTCCGTCCGTCCACGACGGCGCAACGCTTGATGTCGCCGCCACGCGCGTCGTCGTCTCCGCACCCGTATTCGGGTCGCGCAGCACAAGGTCGGCTTCGCCGAACGGCATGCCGACCGGCAGCGTATCGGTCAGCACGACGTTGTTGACCCTCGTTTGCGACGTGTTGCGCACCGTCAGGCTGTAGCCGACCATCTGGTTGCGCGACGCGCGCTCCGGCGCCTGCTTCTCCACCGCCACGTTCGCGCCGGGGTCGGTGAAGAAGTAGAGTTGCGAGATGGTGGACAGCATATCGGTGTTGCACCCTGGAACGGTGTTGAGCATCACCATCCGGTACGCCCGTCCGCGTTCCGTGATGAAGCGCAGCATGAGCGGTCCGTGGTTGGTTCCGTACTCGTCCGTATAGAGCCAGTCTTCGGCGAATCGCGTCAGATTGCCGTTGGCGTCGCGCTGCTCCGGCTGCGGCCACGAACGCCAGGCGTACGGCGGCGTCCGGTTCCCCTGCCAGGAGAAGAAGGCGTTGCTCCAGACCTGCACGCCCGGCGCCAGCGCCGCCTGCCACCCGGACGGGCGTCCGGGCAGGTTGAGGCGGGGGTAGGCGTCGAGGCGCGACCCGTGCACGCGCAAGCGGCGGTTCGCCGGGTTATCGAACAAGTTTGCGTCGCCCATCGACAGGAACGCCAGCAGGCGGTCGTCGCCGCTGCCCGGTTGCATGTCGGCGCCGAGGTCCTGGAGAATGACCATCGCGCCGCGGGAACGGGCTACGTCCGAGGCGTCGAACATGCGCCGCCCGAACTCGAAGTGATAGCGCGCCTCCGCCACGGCGTTCGCCGGAACCTGCGTCCAGAGGCGGCGCTCCTGCGCCATGCCGTTGAGGTCAGTCAGGTCGCCGTGGAGCATCTGCCCCCACGCGGCGCCGTCATAGTATTTCGACCCGTCGGCGCCGGAGTAGCGCCCGCTGTACGGCGTGAACGGCTGCCCGTTGTTGTTGTAGTGGTTCGTGTTCCCCGCAAAGAGCGTCAGCGGCACGGGGTCGATCGGCGCAGGAATGCACAGCGGCGGCGTCGCCGTCGCCGTCGGAACCGGCGTCTGCGTCCCCGGATCGGCGGGTCTCGTCGGCGTGGTCGTCATGCTCGTGCCCGGCGGGGTCGCGGTGGGAACCCAGGACGGAACTTTCTCGCACCCCTCTGTGGCGTAGAAGGCGTAGGTCGGTCCTGCCGTCGGGCGCCATTCCGATGTGATCACTACTTTATAGCGACGGTACTGGATTGGAAGATCGGCATAGGCAGGGTCGACCTCATAGGTGACTCTGACGGCTTTCACCCACCGCTGCCCGTAATGCCAGTTCCCCGGCGGATAGAAGATGAATTCGCCGTTGACGCGGCACTGCGGGCGGTCGATGACGACGGGCGGGGATGATGGGCGCTGCGGGTCAGTCGATGCGCCGACCGGGATGCGCCGCGGGACGAACTCGTACAGTCCTTCGGCGCGGACGACGCGCGAAAAGCAGTCGCTGCGGTTGGGACCGGACGGCACGCACTCCGATGACACAATGGCGTCCGCCGCGACCCATCCGGGTCCGGGCGTCGTGCTGCCGTCCGCCCGCGCAATGCCGGTCGCAGCGGCGCCGAGCGCGGCGAGGACGAGCAGGAGCAGCGCGAGCATGACCGCGCGGCGGCGCGGAACGGCGGAGCGACTGGAATGTTCGGGCATGATGATTCCTCCGTATGGTTCAACAACGATGCGCCGCGCCGCCGCGTGCGCGTCACGGGCGCGGCGTGCCGCTGAGCATGACGGTGCTGTAGCCGCCCAACTCATCTAGCACAGGATGCGCGCCGACGCCGATCTCGACCGGGATCGGGTTGAGCAGGATGGCGCGGTGGGGCGGGCTGTTCAGCAGTCCCTGCACGGCGTAGTACACCTCGTGACTGCCGCAACTGACCGCCTCGCCGTTGTAGTGACCGGGGTAGCCGGCCCACTCTACGCGGTCTCCTGGCTCCGTGCCGTCGGTGCCCCGGTGCCCGCGTCCGCCGCCGCAATCGCCGCGCGGCACCTTGTTGATGCCGAGGTCATACGCATGGCGGCGGGCGGCGAGGGTGAGGAGCGGGTGCTCGCGGAGCGGGTGCAGTCCGTGGCGGACGCGTTCCTCGTTGAGCAGGCGAATGAACTCCAGTTCCCACTGGCGGTTGACCGGCGGGTACGGCTCCGGGCGGACGACGAGCGGCAGGTAGACGCGAAACGCGGCGGCGTCCGCGCCTGCGATCTCGTCGGCGGGCGGCGCGGCGTCGGGGCGCAGCGCCGTAGACGTGCCGGTTGGCGTCGGGATCGGATCAAGCGGCGGCGACGGCGCTTAGCATGAGCGTGAGCAAGATCGCTGCCAGCGGCAGCGCGATGATACGGTGCAGTGCAGTGCGGTGCATGGTTCGTTGTCCTTTGCGTTGGTTCATTGATAGCAGCGCT
>Ga0308400_1000419_pt1 | contig 16329 bp, 13 predicted proteins | sample HotsprSampOS1265_FD_203451 | JGI IMG/M metagenome (GOLD analysis project Ga0308400, IMG submission 203451) | Hot spring phototrophic mat microbial communities from Octopus Spring, Yellowstone National Park, Wyoming, United States - 20060914_OS12-65 ...
ATGATTCGTGGTACGTGGTGCGCAATACACCTGGCGTGACCAGCTTCGTCGGGCATGGCAATAAACCTACTCCCCTTGATGAAGAAGAGGTGAAAGCAATTCTTCGTCAGATGGAGGGCGAAACTCCCAAGGTACGCGTAAGCTATCAAAAAGGACAGGCGGTCAAGATTATCGACGGTCCCTTTACCGATTTCGAGGGTATTGTCGATGCTATCGACCACGAGAGAGGTCGAGTACGTGTCCTCGTCTCTTTCTTTGGCCGTGAAGCGCCGGTTGAACTTGATTTCTTACAGGTAACTCGATTGGTAGAATAATTGTGTCGTAGATCCGCTACCTCGCCGGTTGTGCGAGGGAGGGAGAGTGCAATGGCCGCTTTCCCGCCATTCAAGGAGTTGTGTCGTGGCTAAGAAACTTGTCGCAGTGGTAAAACTGCAATTGCCGGCCGGTAAGGCTACCCCAGCGCCACCTGTTGGCCCGGCGCTCGGTCAGTACGGCATCAATATCATGGCCTTCGTGAAGGAGTATAACGAAAAATCGGCCTCGCAGGCCGGGAGTATCGTTCCGGTCGAGATTTCGATTTATAGTGACCGCTCCTTCGTTGCCCGTCTGCTTACACCACCAGCGGCTGATCTTTTGCGCAAAGCGGCTGGTATTCAAAAGGGCGCCAGTACGCCGAAGCGCACGACGGTTGGTACGATTACACGTGCCCAGTTGCGCCAGATCGCTCAGCAGAAAATGCCCGATATGAACGCGAATGATATTGAGGCCGCTGAGCGGATTATCGCCGGTACAGCACGGAGTATGGGCATTAAGATTGTTGAATGATTAGTTGGTGGGAGGATTTACTTAATCCGCCATCACCACCTGGAGTAGTTGCTATGCCAAAGCACGGAAAAAAGTATCTCGCCGCGCTGGCGAAGGTTGACCGAACTCGCCTCTATTCACCGCTCGATGCGCTCGCATTGGTTAAAGAAACGTCGTATACAAAATTTGATGCGACGGTTGAAGCGCATCTGCGGCTTGGTATCGATCCACGTCACGCCGATCAGAATATTCGTACCACGGTTGCATTACCGCATGGTACCGGTAAGACGGTGCGCGTGCTGGTCTTTGCTCAGGGCGAAGCCGCTCAAATCGCGCTCGATGCCGGTGCAGATTATGCCGGTAGCGATGATTTGATTGCCCGTATCGACCGCGAAAATTTCTTCGATTTCGATGTAGCCATTGCAACCCCTGATATGATGGGTAAGGTCGGTCGCATCGGTCGTAAGCTCGGTCCGCGTGGTTTGATGCCTAACCCAAAGAGTGGAACCATCGTTCCTGCCGCCGATCTGGCCCGTACCATCCGCGAGGTGAAGGGAGGTCGGGTCGAGATTCGTAACGATAAGACCGGTATCCTGCACGTTGCTATCGGGAAGGTTAGTTTTACACCACAGCAGTTGAGCGAAAATTTTGTAGCGCTCATGGACGCGGTGAAAGCGGCAAAGCCAAGTGGTGCGAAAGGTACCTATATTCGGAGTGTGACGCTGACAAGTACTATGGGGCCTGGAATACCGGTTGATCCGGTTGCTGCCCAGAATTTGAAGGTCTAATATCTTTCATTAGCTGCCTGAGACAGTCGGTGAGCTGTGCTCATAATGGCCTTTGGGCTGCCGACCGAGGTGGCGTCTGAGATACGATAGTCGTGAGTGATATGCTCACTCTGTCAGTTGTGCGCAGATAAGCTGCGCCGTTCTCGGTCGCCTGTCTCAGGAGACAGGCGACCGTTTTTAATCTACTTTGAGAGGAGGTGAAATGCATGCCAACGCAGCGTAAAATTGAGACGGTTAGTACGCTGACCGAAAAGCTGCGCCGCGCCCAGTTGGTTGTGGTTGCCGACTATCGCGGCGATGGTAAGGGTATGAGCGTTGCCGATATGACCGAATTGCGCCGCAAACTGCGCGAGCACGGTGGCGAGGTTGTAGTGGCAAAAAATACGCTGTTGAGAATTGCCGCTAATCATACTGGACGTGAGGCAATTGACCCACTACTGTCTGGCCCAACGGCAGTGACCTTCGGGTATGACGATGTCTCGAAGGTTGCGAAAGCGCTCCTCGATTATCTAAAGTCGGGGAATAAGAGCTTTACCGTGCGTGGTGCTTTGCTCGGTAGCACATTGTTGCCGGCTGACGCCCTTGAACAGGTGACCAAGCTGCCTTCGCGTGAGCAGGCGCTTGCACAGGTAGTAGGTGGTATTGCCGCACCGGTCGCTGGCGTGGTTGGTGTTCTCAACGCCGCTATTTCAAACGTTCTCTACGTATTGCAGGCTCGGATCGATCAGTTACAGCCGCAAGGTGAAACGGCATAATCGTTATCTGCGCGGTCAAGTATTTAGTTCTCATAAGGAGTGTGACTACCATGTCCAAGATTGATTCAATTATCGAGATGATTGAGGGCCTTAACGTCCTCGAGCTGGTTGAGCTGAAGAAGAAGATGGAGGAGAAGTGGGGGGTTACCGCTGCTGCTCCCGTGATGGCAATGGGCGCCGCAATGCCGGTTGCAGCGGCTGGTGATGGTGCTGCGGCTGCGGCTCCGGTTGAAGAGAAGACTGAATTCGACGTCATCCTCAAAGAGGCCGGTCCTAACAAGATTCAGGTTATTAAGGTGGTGCGTGAACTGACCAACCTTGGTCTGAAGGAGGCAAAGGACCTGGTTGAGGGTGCGCCCAAGCCGGTTCGCGAGGGTGTGAGCAAGGAAGAGGCCGAGGCAGCCAAGGCGAAACTGACCGAAGTCGGTGCAGTAGTTGAGATTAAGTAGTCCTGCCCTTGCAATTTAGCTTTGCACGGAGTGCGGCAGACGGTTGTAAAGACCTTGCCGCACTCTGTTTTTGTTGAGTTGTTGTTGATCGCGCAGGGTAATGGTTCAGCCGTTTTTGCGGGAAATGATGGTCTAATCTTCTGGTTGCCGATTTTATGTATGATATAATACCTAAATATGAATCCGTCTTCATTCAGTTAGCGCACAATACCGTTCCCTTTGGTTAAGGGTAGATAGACAGTAGCATTGATTACCGGTTCACACTGTATCTACCACCCTGTTGAGATTGGCTGAGGTCGGTATACTCTGTTTCGATTGCTACACGGCGCTTTTCATTATTGTATTTCTTGTCACATACTTATAGTGATTGCTGCCATTAGCAGTAAATTTTGCTCTGGAAAGGAAGCTGTTATGGAGCTGTTTCTACAGGTGTCACTAGAAGGCGAATCGGTTCGTTGGGGACGGATACCAATATCCTATCTTGCGATCTTTCTGGCAGGTTTTCAGCGCGTTCTGTATCGAACGGGAGAAATCCTGCTTGATGAGCAGGATGATATTGAGCCTGATGTTAAGAGAATTGTCAGGCGGAAGCAACTTCGGCAGCTTCTAGAATTGGATCTCGTTGGGATTTCGGAGGGGAGTCCATCAACGATACTTTCCTTCGAGCGAAGCGCAACCGCACGTTCGGTAGAAAACGGTAGTGAGGCGATTCGTATTTTTGAGAAGGCTCTTTGGGAATTAGAAAAGATGCAACACGCTACAGACGAGTCGTCTTTCAGGTTCGATAGAGAGCTGCTTATTGCTTGGAGTACTGTTGGTGACCTCTTCCGAAGAGGTGTCTCACGCATGAACTTCACATTGCATCAAGGTGTGTCACCATTGCGCGTTTGGTATACCGCGCAGGGGTTTGATGTCATCAGCAGACACACATTGACCGAGATAGAAGGTTATGTGTTCATGGTCGATTTTAAGCGTCGGCGTATGTCATTACAAACGTCTTCTGGCGAGTCGGTGTCTTGTATATTCACCGAGGAACAAGCAGACGAAATCGCTGGAATGACCCGAAACTACGTGCGGGTCAAAGGAGAAGCCGTTATCAATCCGGCTAGCAGCAAGATGAGTTATGTACGTGTACATACCATTGAACCGTTGTCGAGAAACAAAGAGTCTTGGCAATCTAGAACTCTTGATGAGCTTGCCATGCTACAGGGAATCACCTCAGAAACCGATCTAAAAGCCTTCTATAATACATGGCCTGGCGAGGTTGATGATAAATTTGAGGAGTTTATCAATAGTCTACGCAAAGGAAATTTAGCTGAATAGTGCAAGAGCATTGCATGAAATCGAAATATCTGCTTCTCGACACAAACATTGTTTCATACATCATGAAAAACACTCCACAAGCACAGCTCTATGAAAAGCATCTCTCAGGAAAGATACTTACTATATCCTTCATTACTGTGGGAGAGCTTTGGGCTGGCGCAGAGTGGGCAAATTGGGGTGATAACAAAAAAGCACAACTCCGTGCTACTATTTGTAAATTTGTGGTGATCCCCTACAATGATCGTATAGCCGAACATTACGGTGCGATCATTGCACATCGAAAAAAGAATGGTGTCCCGATCTCCTGCGCCGATGCCTGGATTGCCGCGTGTGCACGAAGCTATGATATACCTCTTGTCACCCACAATGCGAAAGACTTTACCAATATTCCTGGCCTGCAAGTGATTACCGCAAACCCCTGAAACGTACAACGTGAATATCGCGCCGAGCACATATTTCTCACTTCTCTACCACAGATATGGTATATTAGATAAGCGATGAAGGCAGTACTACCACGTGCGTTTCGCGCTGTTGAGCAATTTCACGAACTATACGCAGCCGTGGCACCGGCGCTGCGGGCGCAACAGGAACGGGTACAGGCCTGCTTGCGTACTGCAATTGAACGACCGGCGCTGTATGAGGCTGTGCTTGCCACCCTGCGCGATCAGCGAGGGATCGTTGCGCTTGAAGCACCACTCGGTGTTGGCGCAACGACTCTGCTCTGCCAGTTGGCAGTACGCGCCGAATGGCCGCTCTGGCTGGCCGATGATGATGAGGGGAATGGAGCACTGGCCTTCTATGCCCAGATTGTGGCTACCCGTCGGCCAACCCTGCCTTTGCTTGATCCGGCTGCGTTGACTGACCCCGCTGCTTTTGAGCGTCTCCTGAATGAGATTGCCGACCCGGCCCGCCCGCTGGTGCTGCTAGTAAGTGCACCGGATCGCGATCAGCAACCGTTGCGTCCCCTACCCTTGCCGCTACCGTTTGATGTCCCACCGGGCGTCATCTTGCTCGTTCATGGCCAATTGCCGGTTGAACCAGATGCTCGCCTGATCTTACCCACTGCTGATCGGGCGCTCCTCCAAACGCAGATCGGTCTTCTCGAACGGCGTCATTGCCCACCCAAATGGCGCGAAGCTATTTTGACGGCAGCCCAGGGGAATCTGCTCTATCTCAGTTGGGCCGAACGTTGGCTGCACCTTGGCTTGCTTGAGATTACTCATCTGCCGACCGATCTCGATCAACTTCTTCAGTATTGGTGGCAGTCTCTTAACGCAACCGAACGACGTTTGGCAGTATTGTTAGCTGCGGCTGGTGAGCCATTACCGGTTGTTGCGCTCGCCGAGATCAGCGCTGAGCATCCACAACTCCTGCTCGACCGCTGGGAAGAACAGGGATTGGTGCATATCAATTTGTGGCGGGCGAGCGATGAGGATACTCTCTTGCTCGTGCGCTATACCCATCGTGCGCTGCGCCTTTTCCTTGCGCGTTATCTGCCCCATGAGGTAGATGCTGCTCACAGCGAGTTGGCCCGGTGGTGCGCCGAACGGTTGCGGCGTAATCCGCTTGACCCCACCAATCGCTACCTCGGTCGGCAATTGGCTCGCCATGCGGTACTATGTACGCCCAATCACCGAACACCTGATTTGCCGGTCGCACAACCGTTGAGCTGGCTACGTGAACGAGAATTACGGGAAGGATTGGCTGGCGCGCTGCGTGATGCCGGATGGATGCTGCATGACCCGGCACTCACATCGCCGCTGAGTCTGGCGCGGATGGCTGCGGTTACCGGAACACTTGCTACTCGCGCCCGTCAATTGAGTGGCGAGTTGGTAACCGCTGCGTTCCTCACGGCGGTGAATACATCAGGTCGTGAAGGAAGCCTGCGCCGGGTGACTGCTATTGTCGAACAGTTACCGGATGGTGTGCCTAAAGCGGCTGTCTTGCGTCAGCTCGGCGAAGCATGTTACAGCGTGAATATGCGGAGTGCAGCAATGCGTCTGCTCTCGCGCGCTCTTGATCTCGAAGCGCAACCGGTCTCGCGGGCGTGGCGTGATGTTCGTGATCAGGCAATAGAAGCGTTGGCAACGGCGTGTATCGAGGCGGGCGATCCTGATCGCGCCTTGCTATGCGCCGAGCGGATCGATTTGCTGGAACGACGCGCTCATGTCGAAACGCTGGTTGTGCGTTACTTCCTGGATAACGGTCAGTACGATCGGGCCTGGCGATTGGCACGGGCTATTCTGCACGAACATCGTGCAGCCTGGGCGCAAGCTGAGGTTGCAGTGGCGCTGGCACGGATCGCCGATCCCCGCGCTCAGATGTTACTTGCAGAGCTAACGGTAGAGACGGCGCGGGCCTGGGCAGAAATCGAGTTGGCCTGCGATCTGGCTACACATAACGAAGATGCAGCGTTGCAGCGGATTATGGCGCTGCCAAGTCCTCATCAGCGCGATCGTGGTTTGGCCCGGCTGGCGCGGGTCTTTGCCCTGGCCGAGAAGGATGGCGACGCCCTGGCGGCTGCAGAGCGGATTACCAGCCGCGAATTGCGCGTAACGACGCTGCTTGAGTTGCGAGTCTTGCTGCAAGGTCTGGTTGCAAACTTAGCAACCGAACGGGCAACGCGAGAGATAGACGCGCTCCAGGGTGAAGACCGACCGATTCTCCTGGCTGCACTGGCCGCAGCGCATGCTGCGATTGGGCGTCGAGAACGGGCATTGACAATTGCCCGCCAGTTAAGCGGCGAAGAACTGGAACGGGCCCTGTCGCGGGTAGCCGTTGCGTGCGCCCAGGCTCATGATTATACTGGCGCTCAGGCGGTACTTGCCGAGATCACCGACGATGATGAGCGTGATTGGGCACGCGATGAGATTGCGCGTCTGCTGGCGGCTGCCGGTGATTGGCAGGCAGCTAGCGATCAGGCAGCGGCTATCGTTGCCCTCGATCAACGAGCACGAACCAGGGCCGATCTGGCGATTGCACTGATGCGGGCCGGTAAGGTATCTGAAGCGGTGAGGTTGATCCGTGAGATTGATCTTGCCGGCGAGCGGGCGCGAGCTTTGATTGTCTCGGCGCCGTTACTGGCAACGGCTGATCCGATCCTGGCCGATCAGCTTACCGATGAGTTGCTGATTGGCGAGGCGCGGAGTCGGTATCGGGCGGCTCTGGTTGTGGCATTAGCCGGACAGGGCCAGCTTACAGTAGCAGATGCCATTACCCGCCGGATTCGCCGTCGCAATGAACGAGTACGGGCCGGGCTGGCGATAGTCGCAGCGCGAGATCCTGCCGATCCAATGACTCTGACCCAGTTCGCAGCCACGTTACAGCAGGCCGCTATTGGCCGCGAGGAGATATTCCGTTCGCTCGAAATAGCAGTACCGATTCTGCTGCGGATGGGGGGAACACCCTTACTAGCCGATCTAGCTGCTGCACTGGTAGCCGATGATCGAGCCTGAACAAGTGCGCCGCGAACACCCAGAGGAACTCGCGTACCGTTGCTACCTTTCGGTCCTGGCGGGGTTCCGCAAGTATCTGCCGTTCGCGGCACAATTCCATTATACGCGAAAATTCCCATTGTGCAACTCTTGCATCTACGAACAAGCGTGGTATTATTCCAAACAACCGTAGTTGCAGGAGGTTCCATGAGCAGCGAAACCACTACTCGTCCCCCCAAGCGCTATGCGCGGATCGCCCCCCTCTATAAGGCGATGATCTGGACATCTTTCATCATGAATGCGGTTCTGCTGGTTGTGCTCGGCATTGTGGTTGGTATTCTGGTGATGTATCAACGCCAGGTAGCCCAGCTCTCCGGGAGTTTACCGGTCTTTGCAGCCAACAATCTCGCCGAGTTGCAAGATGTGGTTGATAAACTCGAAGGGGCGACGATTGTGTATACCGTACCGTTAAGCACCCGTCTACCGATTGAGCTGAATGTGCCGATTAACGGTGATACCATCATGACCGAGCGTAACGTGGTAACGCTGACCGAGCCGGTTGCACTGCAAGCCCCTGCCCAAATCACTTTTCCCGGTGGTGGTGGGAATCTCAATGCCAGTGTGTCTATTGTGTTGCCGGCTGGCCTGGAATTACCGGTTGATCTGAATATGAATGTCAAGTTAGTTACCTCTATTCCGGTTGAGCTGGATGTACCGGTGAACATACCGCTGGCCGAAACCGAATTGGGACCCCAGTTCACTCGACTCGGCGCTATCGTTGATCGGTTGGTAGCACCGGTTGCCCCCTTGCTACCAATGCCAGATACGCCTCCGGACAGTAGTAAGCCACGTCGCGAGTAGATTTGGTGTGCAACCTAACCGTTCCTCAGTTGATCTGGCCCGAACCCGAAGGGCAACAATTCCTGCGGCGTCGTCAGTCGCCGCTCACTGCCATTGTGGTTTAGCAACACAATTTGCGCCTGTGGCGCCAGCTCTAAGATAACCTGGCGGCAGGCACCACAGGGGCTGGCTACAGTCGGGGTTGGAGTCACCACCGCCAGCGCAATGACCGGTCCTGCTGTGGACATATGGGCACAGAATAGCGCCACTCGTTCGGCACATATTGTCAGCGGATAGGATGCATTCTCAATATTAGCGCCGGTAAACATCTGGCCGTCGGCGGTTAGTACGGCTGCACCAACGGCAAATTGCGAGTATGGGGCATACGCACGCTGTTGGGCCTGCAAAGCTGCTGTAATTAAACGATCAAGGGCCACTGGATCCATGCGCTTCCTTGGGGAGCGGCAACAGAGGTTTCTCGGCGTCAGCCGGTGTTGCCGCTGCCACTTCAGCCGGCATTTGCCGCACAATGTGTAACCGTTCAGCACGAATACCCTTTATTGATAATACGGTGATGGTAACATCGCCACAGATAACTTGATCGCCAACCTGTGGAATGCGTCCCAATTGCTCGTACACCAGTCCACCAATCCGGTCAGCGGTCGTTTCTGGAAATTCGACTTCCAGCATGTCGGCTACGTCATCAATGGTTACGCGGGCATCAACAATCAATTCGTGCGGCCCAACCTCGACAATAGATGGTTCTTCGGTGTCATACTCGTCACGAATTTCGCCCACAATCTGCTCGATCAAGTCTTCGAGGGTGACGATACCAGCCGTGCCACCATACTCATCAACCACAATTGCCATGTGTACCCGCCGACGCTGCAAATCTTCTAACAGCGTAGATACCTTCATCGTTGCCGGTACAAAATGAGCCGGACGTATGATGTCACGGAGCGGCGTATCGCGCTTTCCATCGCGTAGTACCGGAATGAGGTCCTTGGCGTACAGGATACCGATGACGTTATCAATGGTCTCTTCATACACCGGAATACGCGAATGACCGCGCGTGATGGCGACATCAAGTGCCCGATCAAGGGAACTATTGACTTCCAGGGCAACGACGTCAACGCGCGGGATCATGATCTCGCGCACGAGCGTATCGCCAAAATCCATCACCCCTTCTATCATCTCTCGCTCTTCGTGCTCGATCCATCCTGCCTCTTCACCGGCACTCATCATCAGTCGTAACTCCTCTTCGGTCACCAGGGGAGTGGGTGGAGCTGGTTGTCCGCTGAGGAAAGTAAAGAGCGGACGTGTGATGAGATTAATGATCGCCATCAGCGGCCACAACAGGGTCGCAATGGCTACTAATGGTCGCGCCAGCAGTAAAATGGTTGTGTCAGGACTACGGCGTGCCAGCGCCTTTGCCACAACTTCGCTCAGGATCAAAATCGCAAACAGCAGCCCGACCAGACTGCTACTGATAATCAGAACCCCATGGGCAGCAGTGAGCTGTATGGTCAGTGCAGTGACAGTTATCGTCAGGGCAGCGTTGAGGAAGATAATAGCCGACTTGATCCGGTGCGGTTCATCGAGGAAATGGGCCGAAAACCGACGACCACCGAGACCTGCTGAAGCGAGAAGCGTGCTTAGGCGAGGTCGACTCACGGTGATCAAGGCTGTATCAGCGGCCGAGATGATACCGAGTGCAATGAGACACAGCGCAATCCCAATCACCAGCGAACTAGGGTTAGGGTCTTCCAAGCGAATCATCCTCCTTCCCGCAAAGCAGAGAGGCGCGCATCATTGTGGGTATGCGCCCGACGTTCAGATGGCTTCGGGCGCAACAATGCGGTATGTTCAGGAGAAGAGCGCGCTCAGTGACAAATCTTTGTGAATCCGCATGATTGCTTCGGCGAATAGCGGTGCGACACTGATGGTGCGCACACGTGCTGCGCTTGCTTCGGGAGGTTGCGGTATTGTGTTGGTAACCACTGTCTCGATCAGGTCGGATTGGGCAATCAGTTGCAGGGCATTGTCGGCAAAGATGCCGTGGGTTGCACAGGCATACACTGCACGGGCGCCACGGGCCAGCAAGGTCTGGGCAGCCTCGATTAAAGTTCCGCCGGTTGAGATCATATCATCGATGATAATGGCTGTCTTACCTTCTACTTCACCGACCATTTCAATCACTTCGGCGGTATCGGGTTCGGGGCGTTGCTTGGCGATAATAGCCAGACCGGCGCCGATCCGCTCACGGAAGCGGTTGGCGCGATTCACACCGCCGGTATCGGGGGACACCACAACCGGGTTTGGCAAATTAAGCTCGCGAATATAATCGGCCAAGAGGGGTGATGCCTGTAGATGATCGACCGGAATGTCGAAGAACCCTTCGATTGCCGGAGCGTGCAGATCCATCGTCAGCACCCGGTCGGCGCCCGCGGTGCGGATCAAGTTGGCAACCAGTTTGGCGGAAATGGGTTCGCGCCCCGATGTCTTTTTCTCTTGCTTGGCATACCCATAGTAGGGAATGACGGCCGTGACGCGAGCTGCCGATGCCCGACGGAAGGCGTCGATCATAAGGAGCAATTCCATCAAGTTGTGATCGACCGGTGTGCAGGTAGGCTGGATCACAAACACATCACAGCCGCGCACGTTATCGTGAATTTTGACTCTCGTCTCGCCGTTCTTGAAGGTACCGACTAATGCCCGCCCCAGATTGATACGCAGATTGCGGGCAATCTCTTGCGCTAGCGCCGGATTAGCGTTACCGGTAAAAATGAGCAGGCGACCATCCATAAGTTCGGTCTTTCTTTCTTGAATAGAAACGCGCAGCGAGCATGCTCACTGCGCACCTGTTCATTTGTCAGCTTAGCATCGCTGACTGCTCCTGGTTGAAGAAAGATTGTGTGAGTTCAACCGTTTCATTGCCTGATGGCAGAGCAAGAAATTGGCTGCCGGGCCAGGATTCGAACCTGGACAAACGGATCCAAAGTCCGTGGTGCTACCATTACACAACCCGGCACCTCGCTAAATATTATACCACAAATAGCGAATGTTGTTGTCGAATTTTTATGACCGTTGGGTATATGCTACACTAGAAGCTGGATGAAGAACGCGCAAGGAGTCGCTCTATGACCGATACACAAAAAATTATCTTCTCGATGTACCGGGTGGGCAAGGTCGTGCCACCCAATCGCGAGATTCTTAAAGACATCAGTCTGTCGTTTTTTTACGGTGCTAAGATTGGCGTGATCGGCGTCAACGGTTCGGGCAAAAGCACACTGTTGCGCATCATGGCCGGTGTTGATCAGGACTACACTGGTGAGATTACTCGTTCACCCGGCTATACCGTCGGTTTGCTCGAACAGGAGCCATATCTCGATAACAGCAAGACGGTGCGTGAAGTTGTCGAGGAGGGGGTGGCCGAAACGGTAGCGTTACTCCGTCGCTACGATGAGATTACCGAGCTGTTTAACGATCCAAACGCAGATTACGATGCGTTGATTGCCGAGCAGGCTGAGCTTCAAGATAAAATCGATCACGTTGATGGCTGGAATCTCGATAGCCGGTTGGAATTAGCGATGGATGCGTTGCGCTGCCCACCTGCTGACACCCCGATAGCGGTATTGTCGGGTGGTGAGCGGCGCCGGGTGGCGCTTTGCCGTTTGCTCTTGCAGCAGCCCGACATCCTCTTGCTCGATGAGCCGACCAACCATCTCGATGCTGAGTCGGTTGCCTGGCTTGAACGTCATTTGCAGGAGTATAAGGGAACAGTTATCGCCGTGACCCATGACCGCCACTTTCTCAATAATGTTGCCGGTTGGATTCTGGAACTGGAACGTGGCCATGGGATTCCCTGGCGGGGGAACTATTCGAGCTGGCTCGAACAGAAACGACAAAAATTGGCCGAGAGCGAGAAGGCCGAGTCGCAGCGGCAGAAGGCACTCCAGCGCGAGTTGGAGTGGATCAATATGGCGCCGAAGGGGCGTCACGCGAAGTCAAAAGCCCGGATCGCAGCTTACGAACGGTTACTGAGCGAGGGTCAGGATCAGCGTGAACGTGAACTTGAAATCTACATTCCACCCGGCCCTCGGCTTGGTGACCTGGTTATTCGCGCAACCAATGTGACGAAGGCCTACGGCGACAAGTTGCTCTACGAAAATCTGAGTTTCGATGTTCCGCCGGGTGCCATTGTTGGCATCGTCGGGCCGAACGGCGCCGGTAAAACAACGCTCTTCCGTATGATTGTCGGTCAGGAAAAGCCCGATGGCGGCACATTAGAGGTTGGGGCCTCGGTTAAGCTTGGTTATGTCGATCAGAGCCGGGAAGTGCTTGATCCGAAGCAGACCGTCTGGGAAGCCATTTCCGAAGGTAACGAGCAGATTATGCTTGGTGGTCGGCAGGTGAATTCACGCGCCTACTGTGCACGCTTTAATTTCAGTGGTAGCGATCAGCAAAAGCTTGTCGGAAACCTTTCCGGCGGTGAGCGAAACCGGGTTCATCTGGCGCGGATTCTCAAGTCTGGGGCGAATGTGCTTTTGCTCGATGAGCCAACCAACGATCTCGATGTTCATACGTTGCGCGCACTCGAAGAGGGTCTAGAGAACTTTGCCGGTTGTGCGCTAATTATTTCTCACGACCGCTGGTTTCTCGATCGGGTTGCTACGCATATTCTGGCTTTTGAAGGCAATAGCCAGGTCGTTTGGTTCCCCGGTACCTATTCTGAATACGCCGCCGATTATCGGCGACGGAAAGGCGCTGAAGCCGATCATCCCCACCGGATTGTGTATCGTAAATTGACCCGGTAGTTCTCAGGTGGTGTGGAGCGAGCCACAACGCTCTCCTGCGCACAGTAGCAGCAGGGTTGTTAATGGCAGGGGCTAGCGAATCAGTCCCTGCCATTTCTGTGAACGAATGCGTGATAGCTCAAGCATCCTCGGAATGGGTCGCATGAAAGTTAATATCGGCCTCTGTTGTGGAGTGGCCTGTAACTGTGTCGGTTGTGAGAGGCTATTGGTCAGTGTGGACGCGATTTTGTCGATGAGGTGATCGATAACGGTTATGCCCGCGATTGCCCACCGCGTCGAACTGGCAGGTGATCAATCTCATTTGTGCTGGCGTGGTAATCTTTTCTCGGTCTTTCGTCGGCAAGAGAAGTAGTCCCCGGAACAGGCGGTTATGTTCTTGTGCATGCTATAATGACCTATGTATAAACCTCATTCAGACAAAGGGAGGCGGTATGCGTTTCATAATTTCTTTACTCCTCTGTTTCCTACTGACCGGTTGTGCTACGCCGGTTAGCAGGCCCACACCTACGCCAACCGTACCACCTCCCCCCACACCGCCACCTCCGACACTACCGCCTCCGACTGTCACCCCACGACCGCTAGGTAATACCGATCAGGTACAACTGCCCAGTATATTTGGATTTAACGCAGAAGTGATTGCAACTGCGCCTGTGCTTGCGCTTGATACACCACAAAACCTCCGACTGACCGCAGGAGAAGTGGCATGGTTTCGGGTAGAGTTACAGGCCGGACAGGCGTATGAAGTGCTTACTACTGATCTGTCCGAGACGCTGGATACGGCCATCACGCTCTTCTGGTCTACCGGTGAGCAGGCAGCATACAACGATAATGCAGACGGTTTCGCTTCACGTATCATTTTCGTGCCGGATGTATCGGCAACACTATATGTGCTCGTGGAGGCATTTCGTTCAGGTTTGGCTGCTGACAGTTGTGTGCTGCTGTTACGCAAGCTCACCTTACCACCCCCTGATGCCTTTGAACCTGATAATACGATAGACCAGGCCAAACTGTTGCAGCTCGACGTAGTACAGGATCGGAGCTTTACCTATGCTGGTGACGTAGACTGGGTTCGCTTCCGCACGCAGCCCGGTCAGACATATCTCTTCCGTACTTTTGATCTTGATGACCAGGTTGACACAACGCTGGCCCTCCACGGTGAGGATGGGCGAGAACTGGCGTTCAACGATAATGCCGACGGCGGACGGGCATCGGCGATTGTTTATCGGAGTGATCGGGCAGAGACGTTGTACCTACGTTTGGCAACCTATGATGCGCCACAGCTTGATCTTCGCTATCGGTTAGCAGTCTCCCTCTTTACCCCCGCACCGCCTGATGCCTTCGAGCCAGATGACAATCCAAACATCGCTCGTCCACTCAGGGTTGATGAAGAGCAGGAACATACTATCAGCGATCCAGATGATAGCGACTGGCTGGTATTTAGTGTACGCCCTGAGACTGCTTATCGTATCAACCTCTCCGCCGTGGGCCTAGGAGTTGATCTGGAAATGGATTTGCGCGATGCTGCCGGTAACATTCTGACGACCGGTAGCTATCGCGATAGTCTCAACCGTGAACTGAATTATCTGGCAGACGTTGAGGCAACAGTCTATCTCAATATTCGAGCCGCCCGTATAACCAGTAACGATACGGGCTACCGCGTGCTCCTACAGGCGGCGCCAGCCGTTGCCATTGATAAATTTGAGCCGGATGATGAATTTGCCCAGGCTTCTTTGCTAGTACCCGGTGAGGAACAAGAGCGAACGATCCGTTCTGAGCTGGATGTCGATCATGCTTTGGTAGAGGTACAGGCGGGCGAAGCCTATCTCTTCCGCGCCGTTGCCATAAATGCTGAAGCTGAACTATTCCTCTATCTGTTCGACGACGCCGAGAATATGCTTCTCGCCAGTGGGATGACCAATATTGAGACGGGTTTACTGCGCTATGTGGCAGAAACAACCGGTTCACGCTTTTTGCAGATACAGGCCTTCAACTTGCCGGTGGGTGGTCTATCCTACCGGCTAGTGCTCGAACGCATTCCTCCTCCACAGCCCGATCCATTTGAACCGGACAACAACCGGCAACAAGCCCGACCCATTGTAATCGGTGAAACGCAGCAGCATAACTTTATCGGTTTTGACGAGGACTGGCTGGTCATTACAATGCAAGCTGACCAGACCTATCTGATAGAGACATTTGATCTCGATCCAGGTGTTGAGACCATTGTCGATGTATTCGATGGAGCTGGAGTATTCATTGCCAGTGATGATAATACGGCCCCTAATTCACGGATCGAGTTTCGGCCTTCGCGTAGTGGTACCTATTATCTGCGTATCCTGAATATCGGCGTGGCCAATTTCGGCGAGAGTTATCGCGTGCGTGTGGTGGTAAAACCATAAGCGTGTGTCTGAATATTCCCGGTTGACGATAAAGGGGCAATGGGGGCGGGTCAAGCTGCCCACCCGTGACAGTGTGCCAACGTGCTGGGCGATCCATTCTCATCGTGCTCCCAGATTACAGGCGCATGTTCAAGACACGTTCTCACCGTTACATCGTCTTCAGACTCTCCTGCCAGCGGGTCAACAGTTCTGGAAGATCGGTCACGACCAAATCAGGTCGGACCGAACCCGTATTGGCTTCGGCGAGGGTACTGACGCCGGTCAACACGAGCACCGACGGCATACCGGCGGCGTTTGCGCCGGCAATATCGGTATCAAGGCGATCACCAACGACAAGCGTCTGCTGAGGGTCTGCACCGAGCAGCGCAGCGCCAATCAGAAACATCGTCGGGGCCGGTTTTCCAATCACCAGTGGTGTAACATCGGTAGCAGCACTCAGCGCTGCGGCAATAGCACCGGCGCCAGGGATCAACCCTTCTTCACTGGGAAACGTGCGGTCAGGGTTGGTCGAAACAAACCGTGCGCCACGTCGGATATGCAACGTCGCTTGCTTCAGCCGCTCGTAAGTGAGGGTGAAATCAGCTCCTTGCACGACTAGTTCTGGTGATTGTTCATCTTCAACAAAATACCCATCGCTAAATAGTGCTTCACGTAACCCCTGCATACCAACTACGAAGATGCGGGTACCGGGCGGATAATGGTCACGTAAGTAGCGTGCTGTCG
>Ga0308400_1000424_pt1 | contig 16195 bp, 18 predicted proteins | sample HotsprSampOS1265_FD_203451 | JGI IMG/M metagenome (GOLD analysis project Ga0308400, IMG submission 203451) | Hot spring phototrophic mat microbial communities from Octopus Spring, Yellowstone National Park, Wyoming, United States - 20060914_OS12-65 ...
ACCCTTCAATGAAAGAAGGGTGGGGAATTACAACGATCGAAGCAAATGCTTGTGGGACACTTGTCATCGCTGCTGATGTCCCGGGGCTCCGTGATGCAGTTGCTGTAGGTGTTTCAGGGTTACTTTATCCCTTTGGAGCGATAGATGTATTAGCAGAACAGCTTACTCGAGTGATCGAGGATGCTCAACTACGCCGCCACCTTTCCGAAGGAGCTGTTACATGGGCGCGACAGTTTTCTTGGGATACTTCTGCGGCACAGATGCTCACTCTTTGTGAGCGTATTGCTGCTTCTGCTAAATGATGCTAGTGACAAGATGTGTTTTCGACAGCAGGGAAATTGCATGTTTCCCTCGAACGTGCGTGGGTTTACGAACAAGACCTAAATCGTACCCAGAGTTGTTTGACGAAGCGATGATAATTGCATTCCACAAACCGTACGGCGTGTTGAGCCAGTTTACAGCGGAGCATTCTACTCACCGTACGCTTGCTGAGTTTGGATTCCCACCAATGGTATATCCAGTGGGGCGGCTCGATCGGGACAGCGAAGGATTGTTGATCTTGAGTGATGAACCCTGGATAGTAGATCGGCTGCTCAATCCACACCACCACCATCCACGACGGTATTGGGCACTTGTTGAGCGTATTCCGTCCCGATCAACTCTCGATTTGCTCGAGAAGGGTGTGACCATCGGTACCTATCGAACACAGCCGTGCCGAGTACGACTGTTAGATCCACCACCGCACGTGCCACCTCGAGACCCGCCTGTTCGGGTGCGGAAGACAGTCCCCGACGTTTGGGTTGAAATTCGCTTGACTGAAGGAAAGAACCGTCAAGTCCGTCGCATGCTCGCTGCAGTGGGCCATCCCGTTATCCGACTCATTCGAGTAGCGATTGGAATGCTCGAACTTGAAGCGGTCGGATTATCACCGGGCCAGTGGCGAGAACTAAATACACACGAACGCACACTTCTCCTCCTCCGGGGATAGGTGCCGATTATTTTTGCACAGCAATTACCTTGAGATGACATAAACGATGCTCTACACTGTTCCGCACCTTGTCCTCCCGAAGATTGAACGTCTCCATGAGCTCGATGTCTATCTTTCGCATGGAGGGTACCAAAGCTACCGCAAGGCAATCGAACTATCACCGGATCAAGTCATCGAAGTGGTCAAAAAGTCTGGCTTACGTGGCCGCGGAGGTGCTTGTTTCCCAACGGGACTCAAGTGGAGCTTTATGCCAAAGGGTAGTGACAAACCAAAATATCTCGCTGTCAACGGGGATGAATCAGAACCTGGGTCGTTCAAAGATCGACAGATTTTTGAGTTCAATCCGCACCAACTCATCGAAGGTATCCTGATTGCAGGATATGCGATGGGAATAACCAAAGCGTTCATTTACATCCGAGGTGAATACCACAAGTGGATTCGCTTAATGGAACGTGCGCTCGAGGATGCCTATGCGCGTGGGTTTGTAGGGCAAAAAATGACTGAAACATTCGGCGGTGAGTACTGGCTCGATATCGTCGTCCATAAGGGAGCAGGTGCATACATCTGCGGTGAAGAAACGGCACTCATGAGTTCGCTTGAAGGTGATCGCGGTTACCCGCGATACAAACCACCATTCCCTGCACAGAAGGGTCTCTGGGGTATGCCGACGACAATTAACAACGTCGAAACTCTTGCAACGGTGCCGGCAATCCTCGCTCTCGGTGCAGAACAATACGCAAGCATCGGAGCAGCAGGTCACCCTGGAACACTGCTATACGGTCTCAGTGGGCATATCAATAAGCCTGGTATCTACGAGTTGCCAACAGACACACGGTTGGTTGATCTCATTTACACTTACGGTGGTGGCGTTCCCGGAGGGAAGAAAGTTAAAGCAGTCATTCCAGGCGGTTCGTCAATGCCGCCGCTTCGTGGTGACGAAATTGATGATGTGGTGATGAACAATGAAGACCTGAAGAAGTACAGCACCTACATCGGTACTGGAGGTGTGATTGTGATGGATGAGGACACTGATATCCCACGAGTCCTCCTTCGCATCGTTCGATTTTATCATCACGAATCATGTGGGCAGTGTACACCTTGCCGCGAGGGATGTGGTTGGATGGAGAAAATTCTCCATCGGATTGTTGACGGCGATGCAACGAGCGAAGATCTCGATATTCTCATGAGTGTTGCCGGCCAAATTGAAGGGAACACCATCTGTGCTCTCGGCGACGCAGCAGCGTGGCCTGTTCAGGGATTTTTACGTAAGTTTTGGGATGAATTCGCTATGCGAGTGAAACCACGACGTTCGTTCATTCCACTCAATGTCGTCCATGGCAAGCGTGCATCTCGCATGACGCTGCTTCCAAGCTAACCAGCGCATTACTCACTGATGGGATTGAGTGTAGGTATTCTTGGTGGAATGTTTGATCCTATCCACATCGGACACTGCATTTTGGCTGAGCGTTGTATTGAGCAAGCCAACTTACACATGTGTTACCTTGTGCCTGCGTACCAGTCCCCACTGCGTAAGCAGCCTGCTATTGCGACACCATACCAGCGGTGGATGATGGCGAGCATTGTCGCACGTACCAACCCAAAGCTCCGTTCGCTCGATTGGGAAATTCGGCGCAAGGAGACTTCGTACACAATTGAGACAATTGAATATCTCCGATCTCGGCGTCCTCAGGACAAACTTTACTTGATCATCGGCGCTGATCAACTGATTCAATTTACCCTTTGGCATCGATGGCAGGAGATTCTCAAACACGTCGAACTGCTCGTTGCGCCTCGGAATGGAGTTCCTCTTGATGGAACTCGACACGAGCTTGAGCAACATGGTGGCCGAGTCACGCTTATCGACATGCCCATGGTAGCGATTTCTTCGACTCTTATACGCCTGTACTGTGCTGAAGGAGCATCGATACGTTACTTAGTCCACGATAAGGTGCGCCGATATATTCTCCGCCACAAACTTTACCGTCAGCTGTGAAGAGAATCCCTCTTGCTCGTGTGATTGGACTTGGGGTCCTGAGTGTTGGTGCTCTCATCATGATCTTCCCGACACTCTGGATGCTTTTGATTTCTCTGCACGAATACCCTGAGCGGTATCGTACCTTGATTAAACTAATCGTTCAGCCATGGACACTGCGCAACTACACTGATACTCTCACCACCGATAACTTTGGACGCTACTTTGCAAACTCGTTACTTGTTGCAAGTTCAGTTACTATCGCTAATGTTATCAGTTGTTTTCTTGTTGCGTATGGGCTTGCACGGAAAACAGTGCGTGGGAAATCACTCCTTGTCGGAAGTGTCATCGGTATGCTTGCACTTCCGCCACACGTGCTCATGATTCCCCTTTATCGAATGATGTCCACGTTTGGGTGGATCAACTCGTATGCGGCACTCATCGTTCCATGGTGTGTTACGCCGTTTGGGATATTCTTTCTGTACCAATATCTGCAGTCGCTTCCGATATCGCTCGAAGATGCAGCTCGTCTTGATGGGGCAAGTGAGCGAATCATACTCGTTCGGGTTGTTGCGCCGATAGCGCGACCGGCATTGACTGTGTTGGCGATCTACACATTTCTTGCGAATTGGAATTCATTCCTTTTTCCCTTTCTGCTCACTAATGATGAAACACATCGTACCTTGCCTGTGGCATTAGCGTTCTACATTGGCAAACAATCCATTGACTGGGGGCATATTATGGCGGGCGCAAGTTTGGCTGCCTTACCAGTCATTGTAATCTTTGCACTCTTTCAGCGGACAATCATTACTGCGTTGACGGCTGGTGCCCTCAAAGGTTAGTTCCACCGACAGACCCTCGAAATGCATATGAGCGTAAGTCTCGAGACAATCATGTCACTTGCAAAGCGCCGTGGCTTTGTCTTTCAATCATCGGAGATTTATGGCGGACTCAATGGGTGTTGGGATTTCGGCCCTCTTGGAGTAGAACTTCTACGGAATATTCGGGAGCAATGGTGGCGAGCAATGACACTCCGCGATGATATCGAAGGGCTTGATGCAGCGATCTTGATGCACCCACGCACATGGGAGGCCAGCGGACACGTCGAACAGTTCACGGATCCCATGATAGATTGTCGCACAAGTAAAGCGCGTTATCGTGCCGATACACTGATCGAGGATTTCATCGAGCGACTCCGGAAAAAAGGGAAACATGACCAAGCAGATGCACTCCAAGCACGTCTTCGTGCTGCAACAACACCCGATGACTACTATGCAATTATCGCCGAGGCAGAGATACCCGACCCCGTCAGTGGCAGCCGTGATTGGACCCCCGTACGATTTTTCAACTTGATGTTCAAAACACATGTTGGTCCCGTCGAGGATGATTCGAGTACAGTCTATTTACGTCCAGAGACAGCACAAGGTATCTTCGTTAACTTCAAAAACGTGCTCGACTCGACTCGACGGAAGCTACCGTTTGGTATCGCCCAAATTGGGAAAGCATTTCGCAATGAAATCAATACGAAGTACTTCCTTTACCGAACCCGGGAGTTTGAGCAAATGGAAATGCAATACTTTATACCACCAGGGAGTGAGCAGCAGTATTTCGATTACTGGCTTAACGAACGATTGCAGTGGTTTCTCTCGCTTGGTATGACGAGCGATGCTCTTCGCGTGCGTCCGCATGAAAAGCTCGCACATTACGCAACTGCTGCCGCCGATATTGAGTTTCGATTTCCATCTGGTTGGGGTGAAATCGAGGGGATTCACTCGCGTACTGACTATGATTTGCGCCGGCATCAAGAATACAGTGGCAAACGGTTCGAATACACCGACCCTTACACCGGTGCGAAGTTTATTCCTTATGTGATCGAAACGTCAGTTGGTGCAACGCGATCACTCATGGCGTTCCTTTGCAATGCGTATTCGGAGGAAGAAGCCCCAACTGCAGATGGAAAAACGGAGCTCCGGACAGTACTCCGCTTCCATCGGTTCCTTGCTCCCGTAAAAATAGCTGTCTTTCCTCTTGTCAACAAAGATGGTATGCCCGAGCGTGCTGAATCCATTTACCGTGAATTGCTTCGCCGTTGGAAGACGCAGTATGACGATAGTGGTGCAATTGGGAGACGTTATCGGCGTCAAGATGAAATCGGAACCCCCTTCTGCGTAACAGTGGATGGACAAACCATGGTGGATGGAACTGTGACTATCCGTCATCGTGATTCGATGGAGCAAGAGCGAATACCTGAAGAACGGCTTGTTGAGTATTTTTCTCAGCAGCTAAGCTGATGACATTGGGTTGTGAACTATGAGACGCGTGGTTATTGCGTTGCTTGCGCTTGCTGGAGTAGGATGGATAGCTCTGAGCGAATCACCCTACTTGCGGCTTGCTCGAGCAGTTGAACTCTTTGGTATGGTCGTACGAGAGCTGAATGAGCAATATGTGCAGGCCATTGACGCTGAGCAGCTCACCTACGATGCTATTGAGCAGATGTTGACTAAGCTCGATCCCTACACCGAATTCTATCGCGAAGAGCAGACAAGCGATCTTGATTTTCTCCTCCAAGGCCGTTACATCGGAGTTGGTATTCGGCTTGGAACCATGGATAGCATGGTGACGGTCATGAGTGTGACCGATGGCTCCTCGGCACATCGTGCGGGTGTTCGTCAGGGTGATGTTATCCTTCGGATTGACTCGGTCAATGTTGAGCGACGAGATGTCAACCAGCTTCGCAAGTACCTACGAGGTCCGATTGGGACGGTCGTGACGATTCAATTGCTCAGGGGAAGTGATACTCTTTTGTTTGCACTTCGACGCGAGGAAATCACGGTGCGCAACGTTACCTATGCAGGTATATTGCCGGGGAATATTGGTCTTATTCGGCTGGAACGCTTCTCTCGACGTGCTCCAGAGGAGTTTCGTCTTGCGCTCGATTCCCTTCGAACGGGTGGGGAACTTCGTGGGTTGATCGTAGATGTCCGGGACAATCCTGGCGGACTTCTCGATGCAGCGGTAAGTATTGCTGAGATGTTTCTTCGACCGGGCGACACTATCGTTGTGACACGCACGCGCAAAGGTGCTGAGCAGCGTGCGTACGTAGCTCGTGCAATGCCCTATGTTGATACAACGCTTCCTCTCATAGTGCTTGTCAATAGTCGGAGCGCAAGTGCAAGCGAAATTTTCGCGGGTGCACTTCAGGATCAGGATCGAGCTGTTGTCTTAGGGGACACAACGGTGGGGAAAGGGTTGGTGCAAACAGTCGTGTCACTTCCTTACAATGCTTCACTGAAGCTCACAACCGCGCGCTACTATACACCGTCGGGGCGCACTATCCAACAAGCGCGGGGGTTTTGTCCTGACTGTTGGATCAATCGCGGACTTGATGGTCACCAACAACGAACGTTTGCAACGCTCCGCTATCGGCGTCCGATTCAAAGTGGCGTCGGTATTGTCCCTGATGTGACGTATGACTTCGTCGAACGTGATAGTGTACCTTCAGCAATCGGAAGGTCCGCAGTGTGGCGATTTGCGACACGGTATGCAAGCCGGAGAGCAGCACCTCCTGCGTCTTTTGATCGCTCCAGTCTGTTAGCTGCCTTTGTGAAGTTTCTCGACAGTTTGCAGTGGGAATCATCATCGCTGGTGAGTAAGCTCGATCGCCTTATCGAACAGGCTAAAGTTGACGGTTGGGGTACGAGTACTCTCCAGCAATTTGTTCGACTACGGCAATTCCTTAAAGCTGAGCGTTCGAAGATTATCGCAGAATCGTCAAATGTCGTCGCAAGTGCGCTTGAGCAGGAAATCCTAAGCTGCTTTTTGAGTGATCGGCAGCAGGCAGCCCAGTTTGAGCCACACGACCGTCTCGTCTTAGAGGCAGCGCAGATGGTGCGGACACGGAAATATCGTGACTATCTCTTGACAGCTCATGGAAGTGAACGGTGAGCAGATCGAAACGCCATGCAGAAAAATTTGTACGCTCGATCGTGAACGACGTTTTTGTATTGGGTGCGGCAGAACGCGGCAGGAGATTGCGTCATGGGTTTTCTTAACAGCCCAAGAGCGTCGCACCATCATTGAACAATTAGAGGGGCGGCTTCTATCGCTAACAAACTCCAAGGCAATAGAAGATGGGCGCCATCCGTCAACGCACCATCGATGAGAGCATTTGTTCTACCACTGGTTGTGTGATGCATGCGCATTACGAAACAATATACCAACCGTGAGAGCCAGTCACTGGACAAATATCTCCAGGAGATTGGGAAAATTGATTTGCTCTCACCCGATGAGGAGATTGAGCTTGCCAGGAAGATACGGCAAGGTGGACCAGAGGGCGAAGCAGCACTTGAAAAGCTCGTCAAGGCAAACTTACGTTTTGTCGTCTCTGTTGCGAAGCAATACCAGAATCAAGGTCTTTCTCTCGGCGATTTGATCAACGAAGGGAATCTTGGCCTTATCAAAGCAGCCAAGCGGTTTGATGAAACGCGCGGTTTCAAATTCATCTCGTATGCAGTGTGGTGGATTCGTCAGAGTATCCTCCAAGCACTGGCTGAACAGTCGCGGATCGTACGACTTCCTCTCAATCGAGTCGGTGCACTGAACAAAATCAGTAAAAAGTTTAGTGAGCTCGAGCAACGGTACGAACGCGAGCCTACACCTGCAGAAATGGCTGAAGAACTCGAACTGAGCATCACAGAAATTGCTGAAACGATGCGAATGTCTGGGAGACACTTGTCGATTGATGCACCGTTTGTGCACGGCGAGGAAAGTCGTCTGCTCGATATCCTGCCCAATGAGTCTCAACCTCCCCCCGATGCAGATTTGATCCATGAATCACTCTGTTATGAAATTCACCAAGCACTTCAGACGTTACCTGAGCGGGAAGCTGCAGTCATTCGATACTATTTTGGTGTCGATGGCTGCCCACAACTAACGCTCGAAGAAATTGGGGAGCGTCTTGGACTTACGCGCGAACGTGTACGGCAGATCAAGGAAAAAGCTATACGCCGGCTCCGTCACGCATCACGCTCGAAAGAGCTCCGTTCCTACTTAGGCTAAGTAGCATGCCGACGCAACCAACCACTACGCTCTCTTCGGAACAGCTCTACCGTGAGCTCTACCATTTAGCTGATGGTGTACTCTATCCAAGCGAAACAGATGCTCCAATAGACGTGCTGCTGTGGGAAGTAAGCGCACGTGGTGCTCTCACTGTTGATGCACTTGTGGATACGTACGGAATTTTCTCCCAATCAATCTCTGAAGTTCCAGCGGAAGATTTTTTCGATGGAGTCACTGATACCTATGAATGGCACAGTGACGAGGAACGAGACATGACAGAGCGTTTCCGAAAAATGAAGGAGTTGTTTTTCTCAAACGTAAGCCATCCAAAGCACTACTGGATAGGTGAAAAGAACGTCCACGTCTTTCTTTGGGGAAGAACCCGTGATGGCAACTACATCATCCTCAAAACAGGGATTGTCGAAACGTAATTCCATATTCGATGCCTGTTCTAACATATCTCGAAGCCATACGTGATGCTCTCCACTATGAACTACAACGGGATGAGCGTGTCTTTCTCATCGGTGAAGACATTGGAGTTTACGGTGGTGCGTTCAAAGTCACAAAAGGGTTCATCGATGAGTTTGGACCCGAGCGTGTGCTCGATGCACCGATTTCGGAAGCTGCGATTATTGGTGCAGCAATTGGTGCTGCACTTAACGGAATGCGACCTGTTGCCGAGATGCAATTCATGGACTTCATCACCTGTGGTTTCAACCAAATTGTCAACGTTGCGGGAACAACTGCATACCGATGGGGGATCGGAGTTCCTATCGTTGTCCGTGGTCCAAGCGGTGGTGGTGTAGGAGCGAATCCTTTCCACTCACGAAATCCTGAAAATTGGTTCGTTCATGCCACTGGACTCAAGGTCGTCTGTCCTGCATTTCCAGCGGATGCGAAAGGGCTTCTATTATCAGCTATTCGCGATGATAATCCAGTGCTCTTTTTTGAGCACAAGGGCCTTTACCGCAAAATCAAACAAGAAGTACCCGCTGGAGAATTCACCGTTCCGCTTGGAAAGGCGCACATTGTTCGGCCAGGAAATGATGCAAGTGTGATTGCATACGGCTCAGCAGTTCACATGGCACTTGAAGCAGCAGAGCAGTTCGCTTCGCAAGGTGTTAGCATTGAGGTCGTGGATATACGGACGCTTGTTCCTTTCGATGAAGAGCTTGTTTTCTCGAGTGCATGCAAGACAGGACGAGTTCTTATTGTGCATGAGGCGGTACTTACTGGAGGTTTTGGCGGGGAGATTTCGGCACGCATCGCACAGCACTGTTTTGAATCGCTCGATGCACCCATCATGCGATTGGCAGCGTTTGATTCTCCCACGCCACTTGCACCGACGCTCGAATCAGCCGTGCTCCCAAGTACAGCAAAAGTAGTAGCAGCACTTGAGCAACTTCTCCGTTACTAACACAGCGTATTTTCGTGACCGTACCATCAAAGCAACGAGATAGTTTATGGCAAAAGTTTTGTTTTCCATGACATATGTTATAGATCCAGAACGCCTCCCTGAATACCGTGAAGTTGTCCGTAGACTTAAAGACATCTATGCGGACGAAGGTATCGAATACTACGTATTTGAGGGGAAAAATCATGAGTTTACCGAACTGACGCTCTACCCTTCGAAAGAAGAGTTTGATTCAAGTGAGGACCGTTTGCTCGAGCGGAAAGACTACAGTGACTATATCGAGCGCATCAATCGTATGGCACGAGATGTGCGATATCAGACGCTGCACGAATTCGAACTGTGAATTTTACAAATTCGCCCGATAACGATTTCGCGCGGCACAGCAGGTTAGAGGGTTATTACTTGGTGCAGCAGTGTTCCTTACGCTCATGGTAGAGGGCTGTCGATCTCTCCGGGCATCTACCAAGGTAGGGAGCTATGGGGTGGCTCAGCGACATTCGGACTCAACGTATACAAGGACTGATACAAGCTCAAGCAATCATCCTCAGCGTTTGTTACCACTCCGAGTGTACCTGGACTCACTTTCCCAACGCCACACTGCAATAGAATCACGCTTGGATTCACTTGAACTCAATCTTGCAGAAATTCGACAAATTGTTGAACAGTTAGCGCAAGAACACAGATTAGAACAATCCAATGAAGACACGCTCATTGCCGGTCCTAAGGTTAGCGGTTCCTTTAGCGGTGAAGTTAAGACTCCGCTACCTCCACTTCGTTCATCTACAGGGATAATCCTTCCTGATAATGTTGCTGCAGCAAGGAAAGATACTGCACGAAACAAGATATCGGAACAAAAGAGGAGACATAGAGTCCCTACCAAGACTGTTGAGATTTCACACGATCATAAAACTGAATCGCAGTCGTTGCATTACACACGTCCGTCAGCTCGCTCACGTGATGCAAAACGCGACGATGCCTCTTGACACTGCAATGGTTGCTCTCCGTGCGAGACGATTTAGTGATGCACTTGGGATACTATCATCACTCATTGAGCGAGACTCTCCGCGTAAAGGTGAATACCTTTACTGGCGGGCGATAGCATACTACCAGCAAGAGCAGTACGATCTTGCACGATCGGATGCAGAGGCAGCATGGCAACTCTTGCGTTCAAGCAGATCACAGCGCCGGCCGGATGTACTGTATCTCCTTGCAGAACTCTACATATTGCGTGGCGATCGCGAACGTGCGCGCCAGTACCTCCAAATGCTCGCTGAGAGCTTTCCATCGAGCGACGCTGCAATTCTAGCCCGCCGTAAACTTCAGCAGTTGGCAATAAAATGAATCCCTTCCGAGTTTGGTGATTCGGAAGGGAAGAAGTATCGAATTAGTATATCCGCATTTTTTGTGCTATGCGCACCCGTAGGGATTCGAACCCCAAACCTTCTGATCCGTAGTCAGATGCTCTATCCAATTGAGCTACGGGTGCAAATTAAGCTATGCTGATGGTGAATTAGCAGCGAAGTTTCTGTTCACAAAGCGTGCAAGTGCTGATTTTCGGTTTGCAGCCGTGTTACGATGAATAACACCGCGTGCAGCACTTCGGTCGATAATTTTAACGGCTTCGTGCAAGAGTCGCTCAGCTTCTTCATGGGAAGTTGCACGGTGAACGGCCTTGGTAGTCCGCTTGATGAGCCACTTCCACTGACGGTTATACTGATTGCGCTTGCGAGATTGTCGAATTCGCTTCAGTGCAGATTTATGGTGCGCCATAGAGTCCTTCGATATTGTTGTGAGCGCAAAAATACGTAACAAGTAGTTACTTCAGCACGTTGCTCTCTTGACTGCTTAAGGGGAGAGGACTATTTTCGCACTGATGCTTCTTTTCCCATTTGGGCCTACGATGCTTAAGGAACTACTCCTTCCGGAAATCCATGACCTCATTGAACAGCACGAATGGTCTCTCCTTCGTGAGGTACTCCAATCGTGGTCCCCGGCGGAGATAGCGGAACTGATGCTAAGCATACCCAAGGCAGAACGTGTCTTGCTCTATCGAGCATTACCTCGAGACTTAGCCCATGAAGTCTTTGCCTATCTGGAGTCGGACCAGCAAGCAACGCTTCTTCGAGAACTCACAGATACAGAAACTCGAGAGTTACTAGCAGCACTTTCGCCCGATGACCGCACAGCGTTGCTCTCAGAATTGCCGGGTCATGTAACAGCACGTCTCCTCGCGTTACTCGATCCAGAAGATCTCCGCGAGGCACGATGGCTACTCGGCTATCCCGAGGAAAGCGTCGGGCGATTAATGACGCCAGACTTTCTCGCAATTCAACCAGGATGGAGTATCTCTCAAGCACTCGACTACATTCGCCAGCACGGTAACGACAGCGAAACGCTTAATCGAATCTACGTCTGCGATCCGAAAGGTCATCTACTCGGTGTCGTACGATTACGAACGCTCATTCTTGCTGATCCTTCTACTCCAGTTGGGGAAGTGATGGAAGATACACCACGTCTTTCAGCATTCGACGATCAGGAAGCCGCTGTTCGTATGATGGAAAAATTTGACCTTTCGGTGATCCCAGTTGTTGACTCCAACGGAATTCTTGTGGGGATCGTCACCTTCGATGATGTCCTCGATGTCGCAGAAAAGGAAGCAACAGAAGACATCCAAAAACTTGGTGGTATGGAGGCGCTCGATATCAGTTACCGCGCGACACCGGTAACCGTACTGATCCGTAAACGTGCTGGATGGCTGACTGTGCTGATGCTTAGTGAGATGTTGACAACAACTGCACTGGCTTTTTTTGAAAAGCAGATTGAAAAGGCAGTCGTGTTGGTGTTGTTTTTGCCGCTGGTTATCTCCTCTGGTGGAAATTCTGGCTCTCAAGCTGCGACACTCATAACACGAGCACTTGCTTTGCAAGAGATCACCTTCCACGATTGGTGGCTAGTACTCAGACGTGAACTGTTTTCTGGGCTTGCGTTGGGTGGTATTCTTGGCTTACTTGGATTTCTCCGTATTGAGCTATGGACGCTACTGTTTGGTCCTATCTATGGTGAGCATCACTTTCTCATTGCGCTGACAGTTGGACTCGGCTTGGTCGGGATCGTTCTTTGGGGAACAACCATTGGTGCAATGCTTCCTCTGTTGCTCAATCGGCTTGGGTTTGATCCTGCAACGTCATCGGCACCGTTTATTGCAACGTTGGTAGATGTCAGCGGCATCATCATCTACTTTGTTGTTGCGATGCTGATTCTCCATGGGACGCTTCTATGAACCGCACCTTGTTTGAGCAAATCAGCCAGCTCCGAACCGAGCAAGCAAATCCGCGTACGGTTACGATGGATGAAATGTCCACGGAAGAGCTTCTCACCTTGATGAATGATGAAGATCAAAAAATTGCACTTGCAGTGCGTCAGGAGATTCCATACATTGCCCGTGCCGTTGATGCAATAGCTCATGCATGGCGATCCGGGGGTCGGCTCATTTATGTAGGCGCTGGAACGAGCGGACGACTGGGTATTCTTGATGCAGCTGAATGTCCACCAACATTCGGTGTACCGCCAACATTGGTTCGCGGGATCATTGCTGGTGGTCAAGCGGCTGTATTCGCTGCACAGGAAGGCGCTGAAGATGATCCCACGGCAGGTGCCGAGGCGCTGGCATCCGAGGCAGTAACGGCGTGTGACGTTGTTTGCGGCATAAGCGCATCAGGAAGAACACCGTTCGTCATTGGTGCACTTGCATATGCCAAATCCTACGGTACGACCACAATTCTGGTCACAACGAACGAACGACGGCAAGTTGAATCATTTTGTCCATCAGCTGATATCATCATCGCACCGAATGTTGGACCAGAAATCATCGCTGGCTCTACCAGGCTCAAATCAGGGACCGCACAAAAGCTAATCTTGAATATGCTTTCGACGGCTGCAATGGTTCGCATTGGCAAGACGTACAGGAACATTATGATCGATGTCCAACCCTTAAGTGCGAAACTCCGTGAGCGGGCATGTGGAATCGTTATGCGAATTGCTGGGGTAGATTACGACACTGCATCAGCCACGCTTCAACAAGCAGGGGGGAACGTGAAAGTTGCTCTCGTAATGCTTCTTAGAAAATGCGACCGAACGACTGCTCAAACACTATTGGACGCAGCCAATGGGAGTGTGCATTTTGCGGTAACGTTGAATAATCGAGCAGAGCAGTAATCGTCTTGCGTGATGTTTGGATCATACCTGAAACGTAATGGATATCGTTGTTGCTTTGGTTGACACTGTCATCCATCTCGATCGCCACATCGTAGAACTTGCACAATGGAGTGGTTGGTGGGCATATGTCGTTTTATTCCTTGTGATCTTTGCGGAAACGGGATTGGTTGTAACGCCATTTTTGCCAGGTGATTCGCTTCTTTTTGCCGTGGGTTCACTGTGCGCGCTTGGCGTGCTGAGTTTAGAAGCAGTAATCGTTCTCCTCGTTATTGCGGCTATTGTCGGTGATGCTGTGAACTACTCAATTGGTTATCGCTTTGGGCTTTACTTACTGGGACATCCACGATGGATGCGATGGATTCGACCAGATCACCTGGAACGGACCCATTCCTTCTATGAGCGCCATGGTGGTAAGACTATCATCCTTGCTCGGTTTATCCCCATAGTTCGAACATTTGCGCCATTCGTCGCTGGGATGGGGAGGATGACGTACCGCCGCTTTGCGATGTTTAACGTTACAGGTGCAATTGCCTGGGTTATGAGCTTTTCGATACTTGGATACTGGTTCGGGAATTTCCCTGTCGTCAAACAGAATTTTTCACTCGTCATTGTTGGGATCATTGTTGTATCGATGCTTCCAGCGGTGATTGAATTCATTCGTGAACGCCGCAGAGCGATGAGCGGCGAACGTGTACCATCCTAATCCAATGATAGTATGCAAAAGCCAATTCATTCTCAGGCACGCATTATCTCACGTCAGCCCGCCGACGAAGGAGGTAAATACCTTGAAGTACGATTGGAGACAGAAACAGCTGTGACGTACCTGCCAGGCCAATACCTCAATGTAGTACTCGACGGTCATCGGCGAAGCTTTAGCATCGTGAGTTTACCCGATGAGCTGCCGATCATTCAACTTTTGATTGAACGATTACCTGGTGGACTTGCTTCTCGCTATTTTGATGAGGTACCACTGGCGACAGCTGTTGAGATCATCTACCCCTTCGGACGTTTAGTGCCGCAAATTGAGAAGGTTACCCACCATGTACTAGTTGGGACAGGATCGGGTATCGCATCCCTTCGACCAATCGCCGATTGGCTTGTACGAAACACCGAACATAGTGTGCAGCTTCTCTGGGGCTTGCGGTACCGCCAAAACATCTTTTGGAAGGATTGGCTTGCCGAGCTACAATCATCACGAAAAACAATCAGCGCTGCGATCACGCTTACTCAGCCCGATGATCGATGGGAGGGGCTACGTGGTCGAGTAACTGAACACATTAGCACGCTCCAACTCAGCGATCACGCAGCGGTATATCTGTGTGGAGGTAAACCAATGCTCGACGATATGCGACGTCTGCTCAAAGAGCGAGGAGTTTCCGCATCTCAAATCCTTACGGAACAGTTTCACCTCTGATAGGTGCTATGAAGCCGGTCCTCACACCTACCCAGATGCGAGATGCTGATCGCACAGCCATCGAAGTGTATGGCATTCCTGCAGTGGTGCTCATGGAACATGCTGCACGATCGACGGCAGAGATCCTTCGCCAGCGGTTTGAGCTCAGTCAGCAAAGCCTGGTTCTCATCGCGTGCGGAAGTGGTAACAACGGAGGTGATGGACTCGCTCTGGCTCGACTGTTGCACGAAGAGGTATCTGTCACTGTTGTGAAATGCGGCAGTGCTGACCGTATGAGCAAGGAAGCAACCATCAACTACCAAGCATGCTTGCACCTTGGCATACCCATCATTGAGTGGTATGGACCTGAGTCTGCTCTGCAATTACCTCCACGTCCGCATCTAATCGTAGATGCTCTCCTTGGTGTTGGTGCTCGTGGTGTACCGCGTCCACCGATGGATTCATTCATTGAGTGGGCAAATGTGCAGCCAGCAAGACGTGTTGCACTCGATGTACCTTCGGGTCTTGATGCTGAAAATGGGAGTGCATCGCTACCATGCTTCCACGCTGAAAGTACGATAACGATGGGTGCTCTCAAGACTGGATTGCTGTTGGGTGATGGACCCGAGATGTGCGGTGCGATTGACGTTGCGACGATAGGAATACCGCAGCGCACATTACACGAAGGAGCGACAGTTTGGTTAATCGAGACCAGTGATATCCGAAATGTTTACCGGCCCCGCCAACCGCGAACAAACAAGTTTGATTACGGACGTGTGCTTGTTATCGCAGGTTCTGCAGCGATGCCGGGTGCAGCGGCGCTCTGTGCAAATGCTGCTGTTGCTGCAGGTGCAGGATTGGTTGAGTTGGTGACACCACAGGTACATTTTGCACTCATACCGGAGGTGATGCCATTGTGCTATGATCGCCCGCAGCTCGATTGTAATGCTCTACCGATTCTTGCTGAACGCATTGAACGAGCAAATGTCGTGGTTCTCGGACCAGGACTTGGCTCACACGATGATACTCTGGAACTTGTTCGCACCCTCTTAAAACGCTTTGGCGGCAACGTGCCAATTGTGCTTGATGCAGATGGCCTCCGAGCACTTGGCACCGAAGCTGTACTGCACAATATCACGCTTACACCACATCGGG
>Ga0308400_1000441_pt1 | contig 15947 bp, 13 predicted proteins | sample HotsprSampOS1265_FD_203451 | JGI IMG/M metagenome (GOLD analysis project Ga0308400, IMG submission 203451) | Hot spring phototrophic mat microbial communities from Octopus Spring, Yellowstone National Park, Wyoming, United States - 20060914_OS12-65 ...
TTTCGTGATCACACATTGAGCGATGCAATTGGGTTCGTGTACAGTTCTTGGGACGCACAGGCAGCGGCTCGCGATTTTCTCGATCGTCTCGGGACCATCTACACACAGATCCTTCATGAGGAAGGTCCAGCATTTCTCGAACGTGCCGTTGTTACGGTTATTCTCGATGGGGAGAATTGCTGGGAGTACTATGACAACAACGGTGCACCGTTTCTCCGTGCGCTCTACGAGGCACTCACCACCGATGAACGGTTCGAAACTGTATTACTGAGCACCTGTGCCGAACGAGCACTCAGTCATCCCGATACGCCGATTGTGAAGCACATACGTGCTGGTTCATGGATTAACGGAAGCTTCCGCATCTGGATCGGCGACGACGAAGATCGAACCGCGTGGCGTCTTCTCCGCAGAACACGGGCAGCGTTTGAGCAGTTACAATCCACACTTAGCGATGCACAACGCGAGGAAGCGTATCGTCACATCCTTGTCGCACAAGGGAGTGATTGGTTTTGGTGGTACGGACCAGAGCATCGTGCGTCGTTTCGCAGTGTCTTCGATGAATTATTCCGCAGCCATTTAAGAGCAGCGTGGGCTGCCATGGGAGTAGAAGCGCCGGGCGAGCTTACACATTCAATCATGCATGGTGATAACACTGGCCAATACAGTGCAATGCATCCTGCTACTGCTCCCACTTGATTTCGACGCGACGATTGAGGGCGCGTCCTTCCTCGGTTTCATTGGGCGCGATAGGCTGTGATTTCCCATATCCGTTTGTTGTCATGCGTCGTGCGTCAATGCCTCGACTCTGTAGGAATTGCTGGATAGCGTTTGCACGAGCTTTTGAAAGTTGCACGTTGTAGGATTCAGAACCGGTATCGTCCGTGTACCCAGCGATAGTAATCCGTTGAGCACGCTTCAAGATATTCACAATGCTATCGGGTACTGCGTTTGGTGGTGGTGTGCTACTGTTGAATGCAAAGTGTACTGTCCAGGAAGACACAGGGAGAGGCTGATATTTCTTTTCGAGTGTTGCAAGGTAAACTCCCATCCGTGGAGCACCATTGTCGGTCGAAATATAGATGGCTGTATCACCAGTTGGGAAGAGCCACCAACACAAATCCATTTCGTCTGTGTTAATTGGTTCGGGAAGTCGTATCGGCTGGGACCAGTGTTCCCATGTATCATCAAGCCGGCGTGTCATGACGATGTCATACTTGCCGTTAGAGCCAAAGCCTGTTGACGCATAGTAGAGCGTACGCCCGTCGCGTGCAAGGAATGGTGAACTTTCCATTCCTGGTGTATTCACCGTTGAGCCCAGATTCTGTGGTATAGACCATGTCAGTGTTTCACCGATGCGATGGGAAACATAGAGATCGAGTCCTCCATGAGAATCAGGACCTTCAAGTGATAATATCAACGTCCGCATGTCAGGCGTCATGAATGCGTAGTAGTAGCTCGATCGGTTTGTATAGCCCTCAATTGTAATCGGTTCGAATGACCATTGCTGGCCCACTTGGCGAGCTAACACAAACTGTTCCGTTTCACCATTGCCACTGCCGCGCTGGACGAGTGCAGTTTTCCCATCGGCAGCAAAACCGAAGAGGACATCGCTATACGGTGTGTTTAGTGCATCGAGTCGCTCGGCTGTCCCCCAGGACGAATCGCTCGTGCGCCGAACGAACCAAATATCATCGGGGTCGGCAGAGCCACCGACGTTGCCAGGATAATACTTCCGTGAGAAATAGAGTATGGTGCCATCCGGTGATACCACCGGGGCAACAACAGGCTGATGAGCATTGATATCTCCAGAGATCCGCCATTTGCGCGTGATAGTAGGCACATCACCATCGAGTGCGAACGAGAATGCACTCAAGATGATAAGTGCAGAGCTTAGTCGAGTCCACATCGTTTGTAGAGATAGGGTATGTTGGACAGGGATCGTTCACCGCGGAAGATTGCATCGAGCTCATCAGGTTGGAGGTATTGACGGATGAGTGGTTCTTCCCAGAGCGTTTGACGGAGGTGGCGTGCTTCGTCCCAGGATTTCATGGCTGCATGCTGGACGGTGGCGTAGGCATCCTGTCGAGTGACACCACGCCGAACAAGTTCTAAGAGCACGGTTTGCGAGTAGATCACTCCATACGAACGATCAATCGTTTCGAGCATACGGGAAGGATAAACAACAAGCTGTTCGACAAGTTCAGTTGTGAGGGCGATCATGTAGTCGAGTGCGATCGTGGAGTCGGGACAGATGATGCGCTCGACGCTGCTGTGCGAGATGTCACGTTCGTGCCAGAGTGCATTGTTCTCCAATGCAGCGATGGCATTCGATCGGAGCAGTCGAGCCAGTCCGCAGATTCGCTCGCTGGTGATTGGATTGCGTTTATGGGGCATCGCTGATGACCCTTTCTGTCCAGCACTGAAGTATTCTTCTGCTTCACGAACCTCTGTGCGTTGGAGATGACGAACTTCGAGTGCGATCTTCTCCAACGAACTTGCGATGATTGCTAACGTGCAGATATATTGAGCGTGGCGATCGCGTTGGATAACTTGAGTCGTGATAGGGTCGGGTTTTAGCCCAAGTTTCGAGCAGACATACTCCTCGACGCGAGGGTCGAGATGCTCAAAGGTTCCAATAGCACCACTGAGTTTCCCGACCGCAATTGTGTCAATGGCGTGTTTGAGTCGCTCTATGTTGCGCAAGCATTCTTGGTGGTAGAGCAAAAATTTGAGTCCGAACACCATGGGTTCTGCGTGCACACCATGGGTACGTCCGACGCAGAGCGTGGTGCGATGTTCTCGTGCGCGTCGTTCGAGGGCACTGGCAAGCTGTTCCAAACCAATCAGCAAGAGTTCCCCAGCTTGCTTAAGTTGAACCGCAAGGCACGTATCCAGAACATCGCTACTGGTCATACCCAAGTGCAGCCAGCGTGCGGCAGGGGATGCAACGGCTTCTGTAACATTGGTGAGAAATGCAATGACGTCGTGCTTGGTTACACGTTCAATCTCTGCGATGCGTTCCACGGAAAAACGAGCCTTAGCTCGGAGTTCATCGTAGTCATGCCGAGGGACAACGCCAAGTTCAACGTGAGCTTCCACAGCGAGCAGTTCGATTTCAAGCCATATCCTGAACTTGTTCTCGTCACTCCAAATTGCTCCCATCTCGGGACGTGTGTAGCGTTCAATCATGGAACGAACATGAGGGGAAGGTTCGACTATGTGTGTTCGCACTCATCATAACGCGAAGATAGACTCACGCTATAGGGATGCGTCTACTCGGTGTGAATTGTTCGACGTAGAGAGGTGTTGCTGTTGCAGGGTCATTTCGAATTCCCGCAAGCGTAAGCTCGAGAGCACGCCGGGCGACAAAGCGTGCGGCAAGGCGCTCAAGCCCTGGAATGTGCATGCCTGAAGCCATCGTGCGAGCTCCAGGGCCACACACAATCGTCGTTGGTGTGATGGAGCGTTCAATCGTCGCAGCCGTCGAAAGGTGGATTGGGGAGAGAGGTTGGCCATCCGCGGTAAAGTGTTGCACGAACAGAAGCTCATCATGCGCCAGCGTAAGTGCAGCAATGTCGCAATCGTGGATTAACCGTGCAATCGGAACAGCGGCTGCTGCACATGCCTCGAGTGTCGGTACTGCGATGAATGGAACATTCCGAGCAAAACAGAATCCCTTTGCAAATGCAAATCCGATACGCAGCCCGGTAAATGACCCGGGTCCGGACGAAACTGCAACGATATCGATCCCTGCATTACCCGAGTCTTCAAGGATGCGCTGTGAGAGCAACGCGAGCATTCGGTCATGAATACCTGGCTCATCGAGTGTGTATTCAGCAACGACTCTATCACCGCACGTGAGTGCAACTGAACAGACAGAGCCGCTCGTTTCGATTGCAAGTATTCGTGGGGGATAGTTAGGTGCAGCGATCGAGTGCATGGCGAACATCCTCAATAAGATCGCTGGTATCCTCGATTCCAATGCTCAGACGCACCAATCCATCAGTGATGCCACGTCTTGATCGCTCCTTTTCAGGGATGCTTGCATGAGTCATCGTTGCGGGATGACATACAAGGGATTCCACGCCACCGAGTGATTCGGCAAGTGTTATGATTTCAAGTGCATTGATGAATCGTTCCGCGTTCAATCGAGAACCTAACTCGATGGAGAGCATTCCCGAATAACCACTCATCTGCCGTCGAGCGAGCTCATACTGTGGATACGATGGAAGGCCAGGGTAATAGACCTTCAAAACAGCGGGGTGTTCTTGACACAGTTGGGCGATCGCAAGTGCATTTTTCTGATGCTGCTCCATCCGGAGCGCAAGTGTCTTGACTGACCGGAGTAGGAGCCAACAATCGAATGGTCCTGGAACAGCACCAACCGCATTCTGCAGAAAGTGCAAGCGTTCAGCAAGTTCGATAGAGCGTACGACAATCACCCCATGTACGACATCTGAATGACCACCCAGATACTTCGTAGCGGAGTGAATGACAATATCGGCGCCGAGTGTTAGTGGACGTTGGAAGTACGGCGAGGCAAACGTGTTATCGACGGCAAGGAGTGCGCCTGCTGCATGGGCAATCTCTGAAAGAGCTGCGATGTCGTTGATCGTCATCAGAGGGTTTGTTGGGGACTCGGTAAACAGCAGTCGCGTTGTTGGGCGTAGTGCGGCTTGGACTGCATCGAGCTGTCGCATATCTACCGTGTCGAACTGAAGACCATGCCGCTGCAGGACCGCATTAAAGAGCCGAAATGTCCCTCCATACATGTCTTCTGCTAAGAGGATGTGGTCACCACTGCTGAACAATCGTGCAAGTGCATCGATCGCAGCCATCCCGCTGGCGAATGCAATTGCGTCGGTCCCTTCTTCTAAGGCGGTAATATTCCGTTCCCATGCGGCGCGCGTTGGGTTATTCGTCCGAGCGTATTCGAATCCTCTGTGCTGGCCAATACCGTCTTGGGCGAACGTAGATGTTTGGTAAAGTGGGACGGTGACACTGCCGGTCGTTTGATCGGGTTCTTGACCAATGTGAATTGCTTTCGTCGCAAATCCGAGCATCATAGAACGAGCATGAAGTATTCTACGCTACGAAGATAGGTAGCAACCCAGCCAGCACTTACTGTTTATGCCGACGCCGTTTGACCCACCCACCCCGTAGATCTTTGGCGGTAGTCATGACGATGAACGCACCTGGGTCTATACTCCGGATTGTGTTGAGGAAGCGAGTTACCTCTAGCCGAGTGATGACGCTGTAAAGCACTTCGGTGTTCCGAAGCTGGCCGTGCTCGAGAGAGAATCCTCGCTTGCCGTTGAGTACTGTACAGCCGCTTCCGAGCTGCTCGATAATCGCACGACGAATGACATCGCTCTCATCGGAAACAATGGTCACAGCGATGTATTCTTCGATACCATCAACGACGAAGTCTACTGCTTTCGATGCTGCAGCGTACGTGATGATGGCGTAGAGAGCAACCTCAACCGAGAGAATGAATGCCGCGAACGTGAAGAGCACGATGTTGAAGATGAGGATTACATCCCCAATGCTCAGAATGGTGTTTCGACTGATAATCACTGCTAAAATTTCGGTGCCGTCAAGCACCGCGCCGCCTCGAATGGCAAGGCCAATCCCTAATCCAAGGAAGATACCGCCAAAGATGGCGTCGAGAAATTTATCACTTGTGATGAGGTTGATTGGAGCCAATGCAACAGAGGCTGCAAGGAGAGTAATAGCGGCGACGGTTCGTAGAGCAAGTTGCTTGCCGTGATTGACATAAGCAAGCACAATAAAGGGTGCATTCAGAACAATGAGCCAGACCGATAGCGGAACCCCAAACAGTTTCGCAAACAGTAGCGAGACACCCGTAATCCCACCGTCAATGAAGCCAATCGGCAAGAGAAAGCCACGTAAACCGAGTGTTGCTGAAGCGACACCAGCAAGGAGTAAACCTACTTCATATGCACTCGTTGCTCTACGAGTGGAAGCCACCAATGATTCTGCAAAGCGTGTGACACTCTACAAAGATGCAGCGTAATGGGTCAGTTCTTCACTGGCCAGACGTGATAGAGTGCCAACGCTGCGGCAGTTATCAACACCGTTGTAAGAAGCTGCACAATGACTCGGAGTGGATGATGCATCGGCATGAGGGCAACGCTGAGCTGGCTAACCAATGATAATCCTATCATGAGGAGGACAACTCCAAGTGTCCTTCGATGTTTTGTCATAACTGACTGAGCACAGTGTGAGTACGAAATGAATCCACGGATCCACCTAGTATCGAGTTTCAGAGTGCGGAGCAGCATTTCGGTATTTTTGCTGTGCCTCCATTGCTTGTGTTTTCCAGCGACGCGTTTATGGACATTACCCGCTCCGGGTACATTGTGCCTGTGCTCTTCGAAGACGAGATGCGTTCGGCGTATCTCGACTATGCAATGTCGGTCATCGTTTCACGTGCACTTCCTGACGTACGCGACGGTCTCAAACCCGTACAGCGGCGAATTCTCTTTGCGATGAACGAATTGGGTCTTCTGCCGAACCGACAGTACAGGAAGTCAGCTCGTTTAGTTGGGGAGGTGCTCGGGAAATACCATCCGCACGGAGATGCATCGGTGTACGATGCGATGGTGCGCATGGCGCAAGAATGGACGTTACGATACCCACTCGTTGATGGTCAAGGAAACTTTGGCTCCATCGACGATGATGCGCCTGCTGCCATGCGCTATACTGAAGCGCGCCTGGCGCCCATCGCCATGGAGGTTCTCCGTGACATTGACAAAAACACTGTCGATTTCCGTCCCAACTTCGACGAATCCCTGGAGGAGCCAAAAGTATTGCCAACGGCAGTACCGCTGTTACTTGTCAATGGCGCAGAAGGTATTGCTGTTGGGATGAGCACAAAAATTCCGCCACACAACTTGCGTGAGATTGTTGCTGCACTGCAGGCGCTCATTGCAAATCCCTCGATAAGCGATGAGGAGTTGCTTGAATACGTTAAAGCTCCAGACTTTCCGACCGGTGGAATCATCTACGGCTACGAAGGTGTCCGTGAAGCGTATCTCACTGGTCGGGGTTCCATTCATATTCGGGCACGAGCTGCAATCGAAGTTGCAAAGTCTGGCAAAGAAGCAATCGTCGTCACGGAAATTCCGTACGGGGTGACTAAATCGGGGTTGATCGAGAAAATTGCTGAGCTTGTTCGCAGCAAAAGTCTCGATGGGATTACAGACATCCGTGATGAATCCGATCGCGACGGTATCCGCGTCGTTCTCGAATTGCGTCGTGATGCGATCCCACGCGTAATTCTCAACAACCTCTACAAAAAGACGCAACTTCAGACGACCTTCGCAGCGAACATGATCGCTCTGGTGGGAGGACGTCCACGCCTGCTCACGTTGCGGCAACTTTTGGAGCTGTTCCTCGAATTCCGGAATGAAGTCATCGTACGCCGCACGCAATATGAACTCGATCAAGCGGAACGTCGTGCACACATACTCGAAGGTTTCATCATCGCACTCGATAACATTGATGCCGTTATCGAGACGATCAAGACGTCGGATACTCCTGAGACTGCTTCAATCCGTCTCCAAGAGCGATTTGGACTGAGCGAGATCCAAGCCAAGGCAATTCTTGATATGAGGTTGCAACGATTAACCGGACTCGAGCGCGAGAAAGTTCAACTGGAGTACCGCGAGTTACTCAAGACGATTGAGCGACTTCGTGCAATCTTAGCGAGCAAGGAGCTGCAACTTCAGGTTATCAGTGAAGAGCTCGAGCACATCGCAAGCAGATTTGGAGACGAGCGGCGAACGGACATTGTCTATGATGCGCGGGAGTTTTCTATCGAGGACATGATCGCCAATGAAGATGTCATTGTCACAATCTCGCGCAAGGGGATGATTAAACGAACGCCATTGACCAACTTCCGACGGCAAGGGCGAGGTGGAAAAGGCTTGAGCGGTGCTGGTACGTATGAGGATGATTTCGTCCAGCATTTGCTCCGTGCTTCCACTCATGATTATCTGCTCTTTTTCACTGATCGTGGTCGAGTGTTCCGTGTGAAAGTCTATGACATTCCCGAGGGTGGACGCACCGCGAAAGGTCGTTCAATAGCGAACATCATTAACGTCGAATCAGGTGAACGTATCACAGCGTACCTTCTCGTCCAAGGTTCGTTCTCTCCCGACAAGTACATCTTCATGTGTACACGTCAAGGGATCGTCAAGAAAACGGTTCTCTCCGAGTTTGAAAGCGTTCGTTCCAATGGGAAGATTGCAATAACACTTGACGAGGGTGATATCCTCCTCGATGCACGGCTGACTGACGGAACATGCGACATTATCATCGGGACACACCATGGTATGGCTTGTCGTTTCCGGGAAAGTGATGTCAGACCAATGGGACGTACCGCTTCTGGTGTTCGTGGCATCAAGCTCGAAGGTAATGACTTCGTCGTCTCGATGGTTGCCATCAAGCATCCCGATACGCAAGTCGTTGTTGTTGGTGAACGGGGATATGGAAAACGGACTCGGTATCAAGACTTCCGTTTAACTCGGCGAGGAGCGAAGGGGGTCATTTCGATGAACATCACGGAGAGGACCGGAAACGTCGTGGCACTCCTTGAAGTCGCCGACGACGATGATTTAGTTGTGATCACCAAAAATGGCCGGCTCATTCGACAGCCAGCTCGAGACATTCGTCTCATTGGTCGGAATACCCAAGGAGTACGGCTCATCCGCTTGGAGGAAGGTGAAGAGATTGCCGATATCGCAGTAGCTCCTCAGGATTCGGATGAGACAAGTGAGGGGAATGATATACTTCCACCCGATGTAGGTGATGGTGTACCTACTCCGAGTCTCAACTGAGCGTAGTACCCAGAGTTGTGTCTTCTACAAATGCAAATGGTACGATGACGGACATTCGACACACTGACATTGCAATCATTGGTTCCGGTCCAGCAGGATTAACGGCGGCCCTCTATGCAGCACGAGCACAACAGCACGTCCTTGTGTTCGAAGGGAATCAACCCGGAGGCCAACTGACGATTACAACGGAGGTTGAGAACTATCCTGGATTCGAACAAGGCATCCTTGGACCTGAACTGATGGATATCATGCGCAAACAAGCACAGCGGTTCGGCGCTGAGTCCATTTATGAGCATGTCGTTGACGTAACACTCACGAGTAAACCGTTCGAGCTCGTGACGGACCGCAAGCATCGCTATAGTGCTGATGCACTCATCATTGCGACGGGTGCGCGTGCGAAGATGCTCGGTGTTCCTGGCGAGGCGGAGTTCATGGGCTACGGTGTTTCAGCATGTGCAACGTGTGATGGGTTCTTTTTTCGTAACCAGCGAGTGGCTGTCATCGGCGGTGGGGATACAGCGATGGAAGAGGCGCTCTATCTTACACGCTTTGCGTCGGAGGTAGTCATTATCCATCGGCGGGAGGAATTTAGAGCATCGAAAATCATGCTAGCACGAGCCCATGAGAATAACAAAATTCGCTGGATGACTTCGACGGTAGTTGATGAGTTTCTCGGGGAGATTATTCCGAATGGAGTAAAACGGTTGACTGCACTACGACTACGCAACGTTCAAACGCAAACAGTTTGGGATGAACCCTTTGATGGAGCTTTTGTTGCCATAGGCCACGAGCCAAATACGAGTATCTTTCAGGGCAAACTTGCAATGGATCAAGCTGGTTATGTGATCACTGATTGCAAATCCACTCGGACATCGGTTGAGGGAGTCTTCGCGTGTGGCGATGTGCAGGACCACATTTATCGTCAAGCGATTACGGCAGCCGGAAGCGGTTGCATGGCCGCAATTGATGCAACGCGATGGTTGGAATCAATACGTCACGGGGTGCGGTTACACGCATAGAAACCTTGGAGAGCTGGCGAAAAAACGTATGGGCGCTCTGGACCGCTCAAATGTTGGCGATGGTCGCCATGAGTGCCGTCATTCCATTTTTACCAATGTTTATCCGTGAACTTGGTATCACTCGTGATGTGGAAGAACGCCAGTGGAGTGGTCTTGTCTTCGCTGCACCGTTCTTTACGTCACTAATTGCATCGCCAGTGTGGGGAGCATTAGCCGATCGGTACAGTCGTAAAGCGATGGTTGTCCGTGCGGTCATTGGTATTGCTGTTGCACTTATTTTGATGGGGTTTTCCCGAAGTGTTCATGAGCTGTTCTTCTGGCGTTTGGTTCAAGGTGGCATTAGCGGGTTCATTGCTGCTGCGCTCGGGTTCGTTGCAGCAGAAACTCCACCATCGCATCGTGGTTACGCCATCGGTGTACTTCAAACATCCCAATCGGTTGGTGCAGTCGTTGGTCCACTCCTCGGGGGTGTGATTTCGCAATTCTCTGGGATGCGTTCTGTGTTTTGGATCATGAGTGGGTTATGCATCATCAGTAGTGCAATCGTTTTAGTGAATGTTCAAGAGACCCACCATGCTGGTAATATGAGAAGACGCACAATAGGGGTGAGGGACAATATTCGTATTGCATGGACAATCCCTGGCTTTGCGCTCGCCTTGGGTTGTATTCTCCTTGCCCAGATGGGAACAGTGATGCCCAGCCCGCAAATGCCTTTTTTTCTTGAAGAGCTCGGTGTTGGTGAACAACAATTACACCTGGTGACAGGTGTTGTTGTTGGTATTACAGGTATGAGTACGCTAATTACAGCACCACTTATTGGTAAGCAAATTGATCGAAATGGTGCACGGGCAACGGTGCAATTGAGTGCGGCGTTAGCAACGCTCAGCTTGTTGATACAGGCAGTGGCAGACTCGGTGTGGATTGTCCTTGGTGCACGCATCATTCAAGGGATTGCTGTCGCTGGGTTGGTGCCAGCGCTCAATACCTTCGTGAGTATGCGGATCCCAGAGGGACGTCAGAGTGGGTTGATGTCACTTGCAACGAGTGCGATGCTGCTTGGTAACTTGATTGCTCCTCCGATAGGTGGTTATTTGTCAGCCCATGTTGGTCTCCGAATAGTGTTTGGTGTAGCATCGTTTTGTACGGCGAGCATACTGATATTGCTATGGTGGGCACGGTATCGGAACACGGCTGTTCGAGCTGGTTGATATTGGCTGTATTTTTGTGTGTATCGGAGTGTAGCGCAGCCCGGTAGCGCACACCTTTGGGGTGGGTGTGGTCGCGGGTTCAAATCCCGCCACTCCGACGTTATGGCGCTTGTACGGATACAAGCGCCATTTTGTATTTGGCTAACTTTGCCGTTGAAACTGTACCGTGTCGAGCAATCGTGCAGTGAATTTAACTCGTTTCGGATACCTTAGAGTTGCGGCGTGCAGTCCTGCAGTGCGTGTAGCTGATGTTGCGTTCAATCTGCGCGCTATAGTGGATACGTACCATTTGTTACGTCGTGAAGGTGTGCAGATCGCTGTCTTTCCTGAATTAGCTACCGTTGGGTACACGTGCGGAGATCTTTTGTTACAGAAACCGTTACTCGATGCGTCCGACCGTGCGCTTAGCGCGCTCTCAGAAGTTGTCGCTTCTGTTGGTGGGGTGCTCGTTATCGGCGCTCCCATCCGTGCGTGGGGACGGCTCTATAACTGTGCAGTTGTTATGGACAAACGTGGTATTGCGGGGATTATCCCAAAGCAATTTATCCCGAACTATGCGGAGTATTACGAACTGCGTTGGTTTGCGCAAGGGATCGAGCGATCATTATCATCGGTGCAGATCGGGATGCAAGAAGTTCCGTTTGGTACGGAAATGCTCTTTCAAGCACGAATCGGTGATGAGAGAGCGGTTACATTTGGAGTTGAGTTGTGTGAGGATCTCTGGGCACCAGAACCACCGAGTGGGAAAATGGCATGTGCTGGAGCAGAAGTGCTGATCAATCTCTCCGCCAGTAACGATGTACTCGGAAAGGCAGACTATCGGCGTGATTTAGTGCGAATGCAATCGGCGCGTTGTATTGCAGGGTACGTCTATGCTTCTGCTGGAGCCGGTGAATCAACGACGGATACTGTGTTTGGCGGTCATTGCATCATCGCTGAAAATGGAGTGATTTTGTCGGAGGATCGTTTATTTTCCTTTGATAGCACGTGGGTCATTGCGGATCTTGATTGTGATCGTTTGCAGTACGACCGTCGGCGGATTGCGACATTTGGTCAGCAATCAAGACCACAGATGCACTACCGACAAGTAGAAATTCCTCTGCTTGAGGATGAGCGTCCACGTCGAGCTATGGACGCATCTCCCTTTGTGCCTGAGAATCCTTCAGAACGGACGCAGCGATGCCGTGAAATCGCAACGATTCAAGAAACAGCACTTGCAAAGCGACTGCTTCACACAGGACACTCAGCAGTCGTCCTAGGATTGTCAGGTGGGCTCGATTCTGCGTGGGCACTGATTGTTTGTGTTGGTGCATTCGACCGCCTCGGATACAACCGCAGCGATATCCACGCTGTTATTATGCCGGGACCAGGTACATCGGAACGCACGTGGCAGCAGGCGGAAGCACTCGCACATGCACTTGGAGTGAGTCTTCTCGTCATTCCAATCACGGATGCGGTTGAACAGCATTTAACAGCACTCGAACATCGTGATCACTTTGATGTCCTTTTTGAAAATGCACAAGCACGAGAGCGGACACAGATCCTTATGGACCTCTGTCATAAGGTCAAAGCGCTGATGGTTGGTACAAGCGACCTCTCAGAACTGGCGCTCGGTTGGACAACCTATGGTGGTGATCACATGAGTATGTACAACGTCAATGCCGGTGTACCGAAGACACTTATTCGGTACCTAGTTGAATGGCGGGCGCAAACAGTTGAAGCTGCTGCTGCACGACGAGCAATGGAGGCAATTTTAGAAACTCCAATTAGCCCAGAGCTGCTTCCGACGGATCCTGAAGGTTCTATTCAACAGAGGACCGAGGATGTGCTTGGACCATACGAAGTGCATGACTTTTTTCTTTATAACATCATCCGTTGGAGTTATTCACCTAGAAAAGTGCTACACTTGGCGCTTTGGTCATTCGAAGGGAAGTATACTCCCCAACAGCTTAAGCAATGGTTATCACTATTTATCGAACGATTTTTCGCCAATCAATTCAAGCGTAGTTGTATGCCAGATGGACCAAAAGTCGGTTCGATAGCACTCTCACCACGTTCCGACTGGCGAATGCCCAGCGATGCTGACCCATCTGTGTGGTCTGTTTTCGAAGAATAGCGAGTATTCGAGTTGCAATTTGGCTAGTTTAAAGGTGGACGCTTAACGTGAAACCGTAAATGTCGATATTTCTTACGAACGATCGTATATGTGCTCCATGGGTCGATTGCTATCACGACCTACGGAAAGAATTCGAATAGCTATTGCTGATGATCACGAGTTGTCGCGGGTTGGACTCAACCGCTTCCTTAGTTCGGAAAGTAATCTTATAATTGTCGGAAAAGCGACTGACGGTGATGAATTGCTTGCAATTGTCGAACGTTGGAAGCCAGACCATTGACTCGACATCATGATGCCACGCCGGAATTGTTTGGAAACTGCTAAAGAGCTTCGTTGCCGAGTACCAGCAGGGAAGCCGTACATTACTTGCTTACAGCTTTTGAGGATCGACTTTACATTGAGCAAGCATTGGCGATCGGTGTAGACGGCTATCTCACAAAAGATGTCAGCAGGGAAGAATTGATTACTTCATTGCAATCGGTGATGAAGGGGGAGCGAGTATTCTCTCATTCGATCTTCTCAATTCTGCACGGTATGCACTCCAGGCAGTCAGTAGAAACTCTTTCAACTGTGACTCTCACAAAACGTGAAGAAGAAATACTTGACCTCGTTGCAAAGGGATTGACCAGCAATGAAATTGCAAATCGATCATTCATCTCACCACGGACAGTTGAAACTCACCGTGCACACTTGATGGAAAAACTTTGTGCGAAAAATACTGCGGCACTTGTTCGCTATGCAATTGTTTCCCAACAACACCGCAGACCAGGTTCCCCACTGAAGAGAATATTCGCTGAACAGATATTGATACCAGTGGTGAGATTGTTGCCGGGAGACTCAACTTACTGGGGACAAATGCACTCCTCCGTATTGGATGTAATCCTGGAAAAGTAGGTGAGCTGCTTGTTAGTAGTGGACCTCTATCACCGCCACAATGAACAAAGATACTTGATTCTTTGACGATACGGAGACTTGTTCTTCATCAAGTCACTGCTGATACGCTTTACGCCTGAGCAGGTCGAACGGACACTCTTTACACACGCCTTGGGCGAGCTGATACTATTTATTGACGCGATGGGGGTATTGATACGCTGGAGTCACTTGGCACGAACTGACAGTTTGATTGGACGATATGGCCGGTTTAATACACTTTACGTGCGTGATACTCTTTTGCACACGACGGGAGAATTGATACCCTTTTTAGCTTAACGTACGGATAGATAGTTTAATTGGGCAGTTTGGACGATTTGATACTCTATACGTTCGCGATGGACGCATCGATACACTCAACGTCTCCATCTTAAGAACAGATTCGCTCACACTCACTCAGCCAATAAAAATATCTGTACCATTTGATGCTGTCAAAACGGGGACTAACATTGGACAGAGACTTGGGTATCTCCACCAAGAATTTTTGGAAGTACAACATGGTTACATGGTGGCAATATGATCGCGTCGGAACAAACTTTGGGAACAAAGGATAATGTTGCCGTACCGATAATTACAAACAATCAAGTACGCACTCGAATTACAGCAGATGGTAGAATCGGTATCGGTACGAATGCACTGAATCGTTCTGCATTAGTGGAAATGGCTAGTACATCCAAAGGATTACTTCCGCCGCGAATGAAATCCTCTGAACATGATGCAATCACAAATCCAGCCAAGGGTCTACCTGTCTATGTCAACACCCCAAGTGAAGAAGGTTATTGGTGCTTTGATGGCACTCGCTGGCTACCGTTCATCAGTACCGCCTCATCAAACTCAACAATCGTGACTCGCTATGAAAGTAGCGATGACAGCGTGATTAACTCGAGCGTATTGCAAGATGATCATCTTTTTGTAACACTTGGTGCAAATCAGGTCTGGGAAATCGAAGGCATGCGTGAGTTCAGTTCGACGTCGGTAAAACCAGGCGTAACGTTCGGGCTTGCACTACCAAGCGGCGCTAACTTTAAGTTTAGATACCATAGTAATGAAGCCTCAGCGACAGGATTTCGTGCCAGGGTTTTCGCTAGTGATACTGCGTCAATTACTATTCCTGCGAATGGTTCTGTAATGTTTGCCCGTAGCGTCATTGTGATGGGCGGCTCAAATGGTACAGTGTGCTTTCAGTGGGTACAAAACACCGCCGATGCAACACCCACGATTTCGTGTGGATGTTCGTACATGAAGTTCATGTGAATTTAGTAAATTTGTATTGCAATCAAGCATTTATGGCCGATGCCGATATTTTTTGCGACCATGGACAGAACATCAGACGCAATGCTCCGACTGTACACTATTGTAATGCTGGGTTTGTGTGCTGTGCTATCACTGCCGGCGCAGGTTGTGGTGAACAATGGAACTACAATTACGTTGACACCCCATGCTGTACTCCATATCAATGGGACGTATGTAAATCGTGCGAATGGAATTCTTACTGCAGCCGATAGTGCTCGAATCACTGTGACAGGTTCACTTCATGTACTATCAGGTCGGGTTGTTCTTGATGGCCGCTCGAGTGCTATTGTGGATAGTAATCTGACGACAAGTGGCGTTCCATGTGTAGTCGCTTACGGTACATTAGAGCGTCGGGGAACTGGCTTATTGATCGTCAAGGGTTCACTTGTTAGCGAAGGTTCAGTTGTATGTACCGGTACGGTTCACGTTTGGCGCGATTTCCTCAATCGTGGTTCCCTTACCAATAGTGGTCTCATCGAAGTGGGGCAACCATGATGTACCGCTGGTTAATATTAGC
>Ga0308400_1000445_pt1 | contig 15848 bp, 10 predicted proteins | sample HotsprSampOS1265_FD_203451 | JGI IMG/M metagenome (GOLD analysis project Ga0308400, IMG submission 203451) | Hot spring phototrophic mat microbial communities from Octopus Spring, Yellowstone National Park, Wyoming, United States - 20060914_OS12-65 ...
CGGTGTACGATGCACTGGCCGACCGGTTGGTGCGGGTGGTGGTGCAGGAGAACGATACGGCGGGGCTGATTATCACGCCCACCAGCCTGACGGTAGCCGAGGGTGGGCCAGCGGCGAGCTATACGGTACGCCTGGCAAGCCAACCTCTGGCGAATGTAACGGTCACCATTACGCCAGAGCTGGTAAGCGCGGCATCGCCGCTGGTGGGGAGCAGTGGTCAACTGCTGCTGAACGGTCAGCCGACGCTGACGTTGACCTTTACGCCGACGAACTGGAATACGGCGCAAACGGTCACGGTGCAGGCGATTGATGACAACGTGGTCGAGACGCTGACCACGACCTACGACCTCGATCTGCGGCACGAGGTGGCCAGTAGCAGTGACCCGGTGTACGATGCACTGGCCGACCGGTTGGTGCGGGTGGTGGTGCAGGAGAACGATACGGCGGGGCTGATTATCACGCCCACCAGCCTGACGGTAGCCGAGGGTGGGCCAGCGGCGAGCTATACAGTGCGTCTGGCAACCCGTCCGTTAGCCGCAGTAACGATCACTATTACGCCGGAGCTGGTAAGCGCGGCATCGCCGCTGGTGGGGAGCAGTGGTCAACTGCTGCTGAACGGTCAGCCGACGTTGACGTTGACCTTTACGCCGACGAACTGGAATACGGCGCAAACGGTCACGGTGCAGGCGATTGATGACAACGTGGTCGAGACGCTGACCACGACCTACGACCTCGACCTGCGGCACGCGGTGGCGAGTAGTAGCGACCCGGTATACGATGCACTAGCCGACCGGCTAGTGCGGGTGGTGGTGCAGGAGAACGATACGGCGGGGCTGATTATCACGCCCACCAGCCTGACGGTAGCCGAGGGTGGGCCAGCGGCGAGCTATACAGTGCGTCTGGCAACCCGTCCGTTAGCCGCAGTAACGATCACTATTACGCCAGAGCTGGTAAGCGCGGCATCGCCGCTGGTGGGGAGCAGTGGTCAACTGCTGCTGAACGGTCAGCCGACGCTGACGTTGACCTTTACGCCGGCGAACTGGAATACGGCGCAAACGGTCTCGGTGCAGGCGATTGATGACAACGTGGTCGAGACGTTGGCCACGACCTACGACCTCGATCTGCGGCACGAGGTGGCGAGTAGTAGCGACCCGGTGTACGATGCACTGGCCGACCGGCTGGTGCGGGTGGTGGTGCAGGAGAACGATACTGCCGGGTTGCTCATCACGCCAACCAGCCTGACGGTGGCCGAGGGTGGTGCAGCGGCGAGCTATACTGTGCGCCTGGCGACCCGTCCGTTGGCCAATGTGACGGTGGCAATCAATGGGCAGGGACAGGTGACGTTGAATAATCAGTCTACACTCACTCTTACCTTTACCCTCACCAACTGGAATATACCGCAGTCGGTTGATGTCGAGGCGATAGATGATCAGATCGATGAGACGGTTAGTGGATCCTCTTATTCAGTTGCACTAAACCATGCGATAAGCAGTATTAACGACCCAATCTACAACACGTTGCCGCCAGTTAGTCTGCCAGTCACCATTATCGAGAATGATGTGGCGGCAGTGGTGCTTACTCCGGCCAGCCTGGCACTGAATGAAGGGGATACCGCGACTTACACAGTTCGTCTGGGTAGTCAACCTACAGCAGAGGTAATGGTAACGATCAATGGTCAGGGTCAGGTCGAATTAAATGGTCAGGCAACGCTAACGTTGACCTTTACCGCAGCTAATTGGAATATCAATCAAACTGTTACTTTGACTGTTATCGATGATCAGATCGACGAATCGCCGGTTGGGAATGTTTATGCAGTGACTCTTGCTCATAGCGCCTCTTCGACCGATCTAGTATACAACGCTCTCACTCCGGCGCCATTGACACTCACCATCACTGAGACGGAGAGTGCTGGAGTTACTCTTACACCCACTACTCTGACTGTCGCCGAGGGTGGGGCAGCGGCAAGTTATACGGTGGTGCTGACCAGTCAGCCGACGGCGAATGTGACGGTGACGATAGACGGGCAGGGACAGGTGCGCCTCGATGGGCAGGCGACGTGGACATTGACCTTTACGCCTGCTACTTGGAACGTGGCGCAGACGGTCAGCGTCGAGGCCATCGATGACCAGATCGATGAAACACCGGTCGGGAGCAGTTATGCGTTCACCCTGCTACACGTCGTGAGTAGCAGTGATGCGATTTACAACAGTTTACCGGCCGTCCCGCTCACGGTGACGATCATTGACAACGATAGTGCTGGTGTGATTGTCAGTCCCTCGACACTCACGGTCGCTGAGGGTGGGGCAGCGGCAAGTTATACGGTGGTGCTGACCAGTCAGCCGACGGCGAATGTGACGGTGACGATAGACGGGCAGGGACAGGTGCGCCTCGATGGGCAGGCGACGCGGACATTGACCTTTACGCCTGCTACTTGGGATGTGGCGCAGACGGTCAGCGTCGAGGCCATCGATGACCAGATCGATGAAACACCGGTCGGGAGCAGTTATGCGTTCACCCTGCTACACGTCGTGAGTAGCAGTGATGCGATTTACAACAGTTTACCGGCCGTCCCGCTCACGGTGACGATCATTGACAACGATAGTGCTGGTGTGATTGTCAGTCCCTCGACACTCACGGTCGCTGAGGGTGGGGCAGCGGCAAGTTATACGGTGGTGCTGACCAGTCAGCCGACGGCGAATGTGACGGTGACGATAGACGGGCAGGGACAGGTGCGCCTCGATGGGCAGGCGACGCGGACATTGACCTTTACGCCTGCTACTTGGGATGTGGTGCAGACGGTCAGCGTCGAGGCCATCGATGACCAGATCGATGAAACACCGGTCGGGAGTAGTTATGTGTTCACCCTGCTGCACGTCGTGAGTAGCAGTGATGCGATTTACAACAGTTTACCGGCCGTCCCGCTCACGGTGACGATAACTGACAACGACAATGCCGGGTTGCTCTTCAACCCAACCATACTGACAGTAACCGAAGGTATCGCTGGTACCTATGAGGTCAGGCTAACCAGTCAACCGCTCGCTCCGGTGAGCGTGACCATCGACGGTCAGGGATATTTGCTGGTGAACGGCAGTGGAACCACTACGCTGACCTTTACCGCAGCGAACTGGAATAGTGCGCAAACGGTGAGCGTACTCGAACCCAATGTCGATCAGATTACTCGCCCGCCACGTAATCGTACCATATTGCACGCTACGACTAGTTCCGATCCGCCTTACAACGGTTTAAACAGTACGCTACCTGTAACCGTTACTGATGATGATATTCCGGGGATTCTTCTCAGCACTACGACCCTTACCGTCACCGAAGGTGGTAGTGTCAATTACACTGTGGCTCTGGCTACGGAACCCACGGCAGCCGTTACGGTGACAATTGACGGTCAGGGTGCGGTGTTGGTGAATGGTAGCCCGGTGACCACACTTACCTTTACCGCAACGAATTGGAATACACCGCAGACCGTCACGATCTCCGTGCCCGAAGATGCAATCGCTGAAGCTGTGCAGACGGTCGCTATCACTCATCAGGCAAGCAGTACCGATTCGTTCTACAACGGGTTAAGTGGTCCATCGCTTGCCCTCACCATTCTCGACAACGATACCGCAGGCTTTGTTGTTACTGTTCCAGCAGCCCCGTTGATTGTGTCGGAAAACGGCGACAGTATCACAATCAGACTGCGTCTGACCAGCCAGCCTACCGCAAATGTACAGGTCAGTATCTCAGTTAGTGATCTAACCGAAGGGAATGTAGCGCCGCCTAGTGTCATCTTCGACAATACGAACTGGAATACTGACGCGGTGTTTATCGTAAGCGGCGTTGATGATTCGCTTGAAGATGGTCATCAACCGTTCACTGTCCAGTTTGCGCCTGCTATCAGTACCGATCCCTTCTACAATGGTCTCTCGCCGACGCCGAACAGTGTAACTGTGATCAACCGCGATAACGAGCCGGTACGCATAAGTATTGAAGATGTCGTGCGGTTTGAAGGTGATAGTGGAGTCTCCAGCAGCAACTTTATTGTGCGTCTGAATCGGATTTCGGATCGCGATGTCCTGATCGACTATGTAACAAATGATGGTACAGCTACCGCTGGTCTGGATTATAACTCTGCGTCGGGAACGCTCACCATACCTGCCGGCTTATTGCAGGCGACGCTACCGATTGGCGTGATCGGTGATACCCTGGCCGAAGACGATGAATTTTTCACGGTCAGTTTGAGTAATCCGCGGGCGACATCACCTGGTCAGCCGACGAGTATTGTGATCGATGAGACGTTGGTCATTAGCGATGGCCTTGGGGTCGGCATCATCCTTGATGATGATCCACCTACGATTCGGTTTGCCAGCAGTGACGTTGTTGTGCAAGAGAGCGGTGTTTCAGCTACGCTGACAGTGACGCTGAGTCGAGCGTATACCACACTGGTCACAGTTGATTATGCAACGCGAACTGGCGGCACGGCTCAACCTGGTGATGGCTCGCAGCCCACGCACGATTACGTACCGACGAATGGTACGCTCACGTTTGCACCGGGTGTAACAAGTCAGACGTTCACAATCCAGATATGGAATAACAGTGCTGACGATCAGCCATTTGAGACGGTTCAAGTCGAATTGAGTAATCCGACCGGCGGTGCGACGCTGGGTAATCCGGCAATTGCTACGGTCACGATTGTCGATGCGGAGGCGGTTTTACTCACGCAGAACCCAACCGCATTGCAAACGGCCGGTCCTAATTATACAACCTACAACTGGAATTTCTACGGTTCCAATGAGGGTGCATCAATTGTGCGCATTGATGTACCATGTGGCGTAACCGGTCAATTAGCAGTCGAATTACTCAGCCCATCGATCAACCCAACAGCAAATCCAACAGATGTTATTCGTGGTACTGCTGAAACAACAACCTTCGCCCTCTACCGTATGCCGGTAGGCTGGCAGGCTAGCGACGGCTATCCGCCGACGGTTGGTACGCTAGTGACTAGTGCCACCTATCTCCCCAATACTGGTGATGCTACAACGTGGGTCAGCTTGCCTGGAATTAGTAACCCAACGCCGTGTGGTGCCTATCTCCTGGTTGTGAGTGTTCCTGATGACGATACTAATGGCTGGGCGGTACGCAGTGGTTGGAGTGGTAGTGGGGCGCCGACGGTTGATTTAGATGGGATACCGGGAAGCGGTGATGAGATCGTCCAGGGTATCTTGCGTCAGAGCCTGCGCCACCCACCGGGAACACCTGTGTGTACGACCTTCTTCCAGTACGTGGCGCCGGGCTTGAGTAGTGTCGCCTTCCACAACTTTGATTTGAACGATGTCGGTACAGCCTGGGTGCGCTATTACCCGCCCGGATCGCTCTACGATCCGACCGGTCAGAGTGGCGGGATTGTTGGCACGGCTTCAAACGATGGTCAATGGAACAACGGGAGCGCAACGGCGCGTGGTGGAGATGTTATCCCCTCGCCGCAGCCGGGCTGGTGGCGGATTGTTACCTGCACGAATAGTGCTTCCAGTGAGAATCACTTCATCCAGGAAGGTCAGACCGGTGTACCACTGTACGTGACCCTACCGCCAGTACCTGATGTTGCCTTGCAGCTAACCTCTGCATCTTCGGTTACGACAGAGAGTAATTTCAATCTCACAATCAATTATAGCAATCAGGCCAATGGTATCACTGCCGGTGCAGCACGTAATCTACAACTTAGCATCACCTTGCCTGATGGAATAAGTTTCGCTCCGGGTGCGTGTACTGCTGCCCCTGGCCCGTGTACAATTAGTGGTCAGGTCATGACCATCAATGCTGGTTTACTGACAGCCGGGTCCGGAAACACCTTCACAGTTCCATTGGTTGCCGGTTCGGTTCCGGTAGGTGCGGCGCCGATAACAGTCCAGGCAAACGCAGCCGATCAGAGTGATCATCCGTACCTCTGGCGAGGTTATACAATGGTGCGGATCGTGCCGTAACTCGTAGTGTCAAGTTGTAATTGTCACATAACATTGCTCGGAAGGGTAAATGCTAGTATCACAGTTGAATGTATGTGAAACCTGTTTCGGAGAAAGGCTTGATGTTTCCATTGATTACTGTTTCTGGTGAGCCATACGAACGAGGTCTGCAATACGGCGCAGCCGCCGCCTCACTGATCAGGCATAGTATTGCCAATTATGCCCGTCTGTTTGCGTATCGGCGAGGGATGGCTTGGGAAGACGTTCAGCGTGAAGCCTTGACTTACGAGCCGTTATTACGTGAAATTGCACCTGACGTGTTGGTTGAAATGCAAGGGATTGCCGTTGGTGCCGGAAGGACACTGGCTGAAATTATCGCGTTGAATGTGCGTACCGAATTACTTGCCGGAATCGGTGTCGGCGTTCATCATCCTGATGCAGCACTGGCTCTCGCACGCAATCGTGCGGTAGGGGTGCCGACACATGCAGAATCGGGAGCAACGAGTGGTCTGTCGGTTGGTGATGATGGCGAATGTACAACTGCGGCTGCGGCGCCACCGGCTACCGCAAACGATGAAGTATGGCTGGCGCAAACCTGGGACTGGCAGGGTGACCAGCGAGCGGCTTGTATCATATTGCGTATTGATGGACCTGGCATCCCCTCGTTCTTAACTCTAACCGAGGCAGGGATGGTGGCGAAGATTGGACTCAATCAGGCTGGAATTGCAGTTGGCTTAAATCTCCTTCGTTCGACCACAGATGGTCAGCGCCAGGGAATGCCGGTACACGTCTTGCTGCGCCTGATGTTGCAGGCAACTGATGTAATGACGGCACGCCGTCTGGCTAAACAGATTCCGGCAGGTGGATCATCGTGTATTACCTTGGCCAGTGCAGATGGTCAATTGCTGGCCTTTGAAATAACACCAACCGGTGTGGCTGAATTGTTCCCCCACGAAGGATTATTGGCGCATGCCAATCATTGTCTCGATGCCACTACTGCTGCCGGTGAGTGTGCTCTCGAACCGACTTCGACGAGTCGTGAACGGTATGGAAGGGCTTGGACATTGCTGCAGGAGTCTGCTGGTCGGATCGGACTGGATGTATTACAGGCAATCCTCCGCGATCACGAAGGCGCACCACGCTGTATCTGTCGTCATCCCGACCCGCGGATAGCCGCGGTTGACCGGAATGAGAGCGTTTGTGGGGTCATTATTGATCTCAGCCACCGAACGATGCACGTTGCCGCACATATCCCCTGTCAGGTACCGTTTGTACCGGTGACCCTGTAAGGTCGGAAGAGAGGAAAGAGGAGTGAGTGAGAGGGGCGGATTCTCCACTCGCTCTACACTCTTCCTCACGTTGTTCAGCTCCCTTGTCAGCGTCTTTAGCGCGGTAGGCACTCCACTCTATGTCTATGCTCCCCCTTCCTCTCCCCTTGTAGGAGAGGAAGGGGGTTAGGGGGAAGGTGAGGGGCTATACACCGTTGGACATGAACCAGAAGCCCGTGCGCTCCCAGGGAAAGGGAAGCGACAGATTACGGGGCGCTGTAAGGGAGTGTATGACGTACATAGGCGTATCATACCCAACCGAAAACCGGAAACGTTAAAAGCCTCTGCGATCCCATAAAGGTGATGCGGAATAGCGAACTAGCTTGGACGTTCTTCCGGCACGGTCTTTCCCAAACCGGTCAGACGAGCAATGACCCAACCGATGGTAAAGATTGGAATCGGTTGGGTAAACGGGATCAACGCTTCAACCGCTGCTTTGTTACGCAATCCTCGTAATCCCAACCGATCAAGTAAAAGCCAACTGATCGGAGCTGCCAGAATGTCAAGTCCCAAATCGAGCAAATCGAGCGCGATGGGTAGCGCAATTGGCAGGTAATGCATCGTTTCAAAGAAGCCAGCGTTTGGTGGAACATTTAAGCGACGCAGGTGCTGCCAGATGAGCCAGAGAACAATCATCGCCACGATGAGACATGTGATCATGAGCGTAAGAATCCAGCTCAAAAGGGTGGATAATTGTTCGGTCATCGTTGTGCTATCCTTCCCAACCAGACCCAACTCAAAGATGTCAGGCTGATGAGTATCAGCAGCATCGCCAGCGTACTCAACTCCAGGATTGCGCCAAAGCGCGGTTGTTCGCGATCAAGAATAGACAGTGGCGCAACCAGCGGATTGCTCAGGTTGTAGAGCCAGATCACCGCCGGACTATCTGGACGTGCGGCCAGTATTTTCAACACCAGTCGTGCAGTTAACAAACCGCATATCGCCCCGCTAAGTAGGGCAATTCCTTCCCGCATCCGAACAATAGTATCTCGATTCATCAGCATCTTCCTGATCAATGGAACTATCAGCGGCAATGATACGTCTAATATTGGCAATCGGCAACATCTGATGATACGACCGTTGCTTGAACGAAATATCTGAATTGTCAGCAGGAGGGTGCAATATGTCATTGTTGTTGTTCCATCTGTCAGATACGTTGATGATTCTCAGCGAAATGTGACCGAAAACCTATGGCATTCGTAATGGTCATTTGCTACACTATAGTTCACTCACTAGCAAGCCTGCATGGAAGTTGCAGACAACAGTATTGTCACGCATAGGGAAATTGTGATGATCAAGCCAATGGCGTCTGTTAGGGCAGAGCAGCGGATCACAAGTAAAGGCCGTTTTTGGGTAGGGCATTCTGGCCTGTTTTGGCTCATGATGGGTTTAGAGTTATGCTTGCTGCTGAGTGTTCTGGTCTGGTTGTTGTCATCGATACCGCTTCGCACGCCATTGGCAACGACACCGGACGTGACCGAATTGGCCCGCGAGATTCAGGGGCGAATAAACGGTACAATCCTTGATCCGGTGATCGAAATCAAACCGGGGATTACTGTTCATTCTAGCAACATTCGCGGTTTCCGCTTTCAAGGTCACGTCTACTATTACTATGTGGAAGGTGCAGTCAATTATGATCCGTTGTCGCGTGGCTTACTACGTCTCGATCAAGTCGAGATCGTACTCCGTGATGAAAGTGGTGTGCGGCCAATTGTGATCTACCGTGTTCAATAGCGCATGTAAGTGCCTATCCAAATGTTCGTCGGCACGGAACGATGGATGAAACCACGCGATAGATGGAACATAACGGAAAAGATGGCACCTTTTTCATCCTGATGTACGAGTGCAGCGGCACTGCACCCCTAGCTGCGGAATAGGCAGCGTGGACATAGTTGATACGTCGGGTAACGGGGTAACGGGAGGGGCAGGGTGGCATTGTACCCCGACTCGGAATTCCGTCGGCACGATATTCGGATAAACATTCTTAGATGCTATGCATCATCTTTGCTACGAATCGCTCCGCACCTCGTTAACGACGACGCCCTTCTTCCCAGGTTCCCCAGTCTCGTTCTTCGGCAGCGCGGATCGCTCGTCGCTTCAGGGCACGCCGCGAGATCGGGATTACCTGCTTTAACGTCTCCCAGAGCTGTTCTTCCAGGTGAGGCTGACATGCCAACGCAGCCTCGATGGCTGCTATATCGAGGCCTCGGGCATGCAATTCGGTAGCCAGCGCAATGGCACGGGTTTGATCACCGCTAGCAAGGGCAGCGATCAGTTCTTCTTCGAGCTTCATACATCCTCCTAGCAGTGCTGCACTGCCAGTCGTGTCGTTCAAGCGGTCAAAATAATCGGTCCGTCTTCTGTTATCGCCAGCGTATGCTCGAATTGCGCCGACCGCTTACCGTCCGCAGTACGCACCGTCCAGCCATCGCGGTCAACTTTAGTGGCTGCTTTCCCAGCATTGATCATCGGTTCAATCGTAAAGACCATACCGGCCACGATCTTGCGCGTTTGCTGGGGATCGTCGTAATGGAGGATCGTTGGTTCTTCGTGTAGATTCCGACCTAGGCCGTGGCCGGTGTACTCCCGTACCACCGAGAAACCATTGGCTTCGGCATAACGTTGGATCGCTGCGCCGATGGCCCGGAGAGGATTCCCCACTCGCGCCTGTTCAATTCCCAGTTCAAGGCAGCGCCGAGTAACATCGAGCAAACGCTGGGTTTCAGCATCAACTTCACCCACAGCGAAGGTCTCGCACGCATCGCCAATCCAACCGTTGAGGCGCAACCCAATGTCGATACCGACAATATCGCCCTGGCGGAGCCGGTCGCGTTTACTCGGAATGCCGTGGCAGATCACATCATTAATGGAGGCGCAGATGGTACCCGGAAAAGGCGGAATATACCCGCGGCGACCGGCGGGCACGTACCCTTTATAGACCGGTTCGGCGCCGTGCGAACGGATAAACTCTTCAGCAATTGCATCGAGTTCAGCCGTGGTAACACCCGGTCGGATATATTCACGCAGCACGTTAAACGTCTGTCGTACCAGTTGGCCCGCAGCACGTAAGAGTTCTATCTGGGCCGGTGATTTCAGAATGATAGCCATAGACAACTCTCGCTCTGTTTGCACTTGCTGAGCATGTTATAGCACATTCTCCTCAGATGATGGTACCGGTGGTCGTGGCAGTAGACCGGCTTGTTCCACGACACGAGGAATCGCACGTGTCCAATCGACCGACATAATGTGAACACCAGCGACACCCTCAATACTGAGCAGTTCATTAACCAACTCGGCAGCCAGGGCAATTCCTTCAGCTTCACTATCAGCCGCACGTTGCATACGCTCGATCACAGATTCTGGCATAAGCGTACCAGGCAGGTGATCGCGTAAATAGATTGCTGAATTGGGTCGGCGCAAGATCATCACGCCGGCCAGGATGTACGCCTGTTGATGCAAACCAGCAGCCCGCACATCGGCCATCCATTGCCGGAAGCGCGCTACATCAAAGATAAGTTGTGTCTGGACAAACTCTGCGCCAGCTTCAATCTTCTTTTCCAACCGGGCTGCCCGTTCGACGTTCGGGTTCGCGACACTGCCGATAAAGAAACTTGGTGCTTCTTTCAGCGGTGTACCTGATTGGAAAGTGGCCTGATCTCGCAATGTGCGCAAGACGCGGATCAACTGGAATGAGTTCAGATCGAGAACGTTTTTGGCCTCTGGATGATCACCAATGCGTGGATGATCGCCGGTCATCGCCAGCAGATTACGCACACCGAGAGCAGAGGCACTCAGGGCATCAGCTTGTAAAGCTATCCGGTTGCGATGCTGGCAGGTCATTTGCATAATCGGTTCAATACCGAGCTGCTGCAAAATGACGCTCCCACCCAAAGACGACATCCGGGCGATCCCACGCTGATTGTCGGTCAGATTGACTGCATCGACATAATTGCGAATATTTTGAGCCAGGGTTTCGAGATGGCTTCTGGCCGCCCCCTTTGGCGGAGCAATCTCGCCGGTAACTACAATCTGGCCGGCGGCCAGCCGGCGTTGGAGGGTTGAGTGCATAGCTTATTCGTCGGCAAGAGCTTGTTGCAGGTCGGCGATCAAGTCACTCGCATCCTCAATTCCGCATGAAAGCCGGATGAGATTGTCGCGGATACCGACCGCCAGTCGTTCTTCACTACTCAATTCATAGTAACTCATGAGCGCTGGTTGTTCAACCAGACTTTCCACCCCGCCAAAGCTTGGCGCAATGTAGGCGAGACGCATCCGATCAACAACCGCCATTGCAGTCTGGAGATCACCAACCACTTCAAACGACACAACTCCGCCAAACCCTCGCATCTGAGCACGGGCTATGGCGTGGTCAGGATGCGAAGGTAAGCCTGGGTAATGTACCCGGCTCACCCGTGGATGACGGCTGAGAAATTCAGCGACTGCCTGCCCATTTTGATTGTGACGTTCCATACGGAGAGCAAATGTCTTCAACCCTCGGCCAAGCAAGTAGGCGGTATGCGGGTCACAAATGCCACCCAGAATCCCCTGCGTTTCGCGCAGAGCACTGATAATCGGAGGCCGACCAATGATAACGCCGGCCAGTAAGTCGTTGTGTCCGGCCAAATACTTGCTACAGCTATGAACAACCAGGTCAATACCGTATTCAAGCGGACGCATATTGTACGGTGTGGCAAAGGTGGCGTCGATCACGGTTTTGATGCGATGTTCACGGGCGATCTGAGCCACTGCTGCCAGATCAATGACGCGCAAATAAGGGTTTGTCGGCGCTTCAGTAACGATCAGGCGGGTGCGTCCTGGTTGAATAGCTGCGGCAATAGCGGTTGGATCAGCCGCCGCAACTACACTGTGCGATACACCGAGCCGCGCTAACATCGTGCGGACAAACTGGCGAGTGCGCCGATAACCGTCGTCAGTCAGAATAACGTGGCTACCGCTAGGGAGCAACGCCAGCATCACGGTGGTGAGCGCATTCATTCCCGAAGCACAAAGCAAAGCGGCTGCTGGCGCTGATGGTGACTCAAGGGCGGCAAGGCGAGCCTCAACGGCACGAACGGTTGGATTTCCGTAGCGACCGTACTCTTCTCGTTCGAGTTCACCTGATTGAAATGCGATCAGCTCGGCGCTATCACGAAACGTGTACGTTGCACTGTGAACAATAGGTGGCGTAATGGCATCGAATGCGCGCTGGCGGGGTTCACCAGCGTGGACGGCGGCCGTACTGAGGCCAGAAAACTGTTCGTTTGGCATAAAAAACCTCTCATCGGGGCGATGAGAGATTAGATGACGCGCTCCTGCCGATTGGCGAGAAGACGCCGCTCTCCTCTCATCTGCCAGCGTTCTGCTGCCGGAGTTGCCACCCGTCAGGTTTGATTCCGCCGGGTTGGCGCGGTTTCGTAGGGCCGGTCCCTCCACCGCTCTGGATGAGTGCAGCGTTCTGCAATACAATTACGGCTGAGTATAGCAGGGAGATGGGTTATTGTCAATGGTGAATTGGATGATCTTGGGGTAATCCCCGACTAAGCTGTTTTCCTTATGAGGTGGTTTTCCACAGCATACGGTAGCAGCGGTGGAACTCGTGTCCGTCTCAGTAGCACGCCATCAGGGGAGGTAACCTCTACTACGGATGCCGTGACAGATATGAACCCCGGAAACTGCACAGTGTTTTGAATGTGCATAAGTGTGGGAGCAAGTTAGGAAACCTTTTCTTTATCGCCACTGGCGGCTAGAGAAAGAACTTTGAAAAAACCTGGCGCCCACTCACAACCTCTCTACCAGATGAAACGACATAGGTTCATCTCAGAATCTCTCTATACTGCTCGATGTGTATTTACCCATCTAATTGACTTGTCATAATTTTTGAGAGAAATGTATTTAGATATAAAACAAAATCTATCATTCATTATACCCCTTAACATCTTTGCTGGAAATCGGTATATTATTGCCATAAGTTATCATCACTGGTAAGAGCCTGCGAAACCGTGATCATGAGGCCCATTGTGCAATCAACGTTTGCAGCTCTTTGGAGCGCCGTCCTCGTTTTTTGGGAGGCTGCCAGCGTGGAGGCGGCACATGAACGTGAAGCCATTCCGCAACCGTCCAGACGTGGTGGGTGAGGCTGGCGGCCATGGCCGGTGTGCCGCGATGGCCCTGGGCGTTGGTCAGGGTGGCGTGGGGCGTCCAGCAGGTGTCCACCGTGCCGACCAGGTTCATGCCCAGGGTCACCATGCGGTGGCGCCGGGCGCCAGAGCGGGGACGCCGCACCAGGCTGACCAGGCGGGAGCGGACGGTGGCATGCAGGCGCTCGCTGGAGGCGGTGTGCACGGGCTGACCCCCGCCCGACGCGGCCAACAGCTTATCCAGGGCCGCTGCGGCGCCCGGCACTAGGCGGCGCACACCGCCCACCATGCGACCGCGCTCGTCCTGCGTGACCACCTGGCCGATGACGACCTGTTCCCAGCGCGCCAGGTGCGGGCGTCTGGGGCCCTTCCTGGGCGCCTTGCTCCGCACGGCGCAGCGGAAGGCAGTGACAGAGGCTGCCAGTCCGTCCACGGCCACCCGCAGCGCCCCTGGGCGGGCGCAGGCCCGCACCCGGTCGGCACGCTGGCGCATGCGGCCCGTGTCCCGCTGGGCGCTGACCACCCCACCCACCCACAGCCGGGTGCTCACCATCAGCGCCATCGCCATCCCCACCATCCCCGTCTGCACGCGGACGCGCCTCGCGTCCGCGTGCCCGTGCCGCACGGACCAGCACGCCCCCAGGACCAGATGACGATGCCCCTGCGCACCATGCACACCCGCCTCCGCCGCCCCCGTGCGCACCGTCTCCGCTTTCACGCCACCGGCAGCCACCAGCGCACGCACCGGACAGCCGTGGGCCAGCAGGGTGACGACCAGCACGAGCATGTCCACCGGTGTCTTCTTCCAGGAAAACATCGTCCCCCGACGGGCGCTGAAGGTCTTCTCACAACCCGTGCATCGAGAGCGGGCTTCCTGCCGGCGGTGCACCGTGATGTTCCCGTTCCCTCCCTGTCCTCTTGCCGGGCAGGCCTCATGGGGGCAACATACCTGGGTGGGGTCCATAGCATTCCTCCTCGGTTGTCAAGAGATAAGGATATGCTATGGACCCCGCCAGTGTTGTTCACCGTTCAGCCCCTGTCACGGTTTTGCGGACACCTACCCATTAGGTTAACATCCAAACTATCTGTCAATAGACCCTAATGTTATCCTGTAAAGTCTATTGACAGACGGTTTGCATTACGAGATATAGGCTACTTACGTCCGCCCTACACTTTCAAGAATGCCGACATAATCACCACATCGTGCAGTTCACCGTTCCGGTCGATAGCGTGGCGCGTCAACTGGCCTTCGACGGCAAACCCAAGGCGCGAGAAGATGGCCTGACCGGCCTTCAAGGCGGCCAGCATAGCGACTGTCACCTTTTGGGCGCCCAGATCACGAGCGGTTTCAACAATGGCCTGGGCCATTTGCATCCCAAGCCCGCAGCGTCGCCAACCAGGTTTAACGAGTAACCGCAGCTCAGCCACGTGATTTGACCATCCTGGCACGCGGCGAGCTGAAGCGTATGCGGCTATCGAACCGTCGTCGGCAATAGCGACAATTTGTCGCCAATTCTCGGCGTATGAGGCATTGACTAAACGGGTTATGATTTCGGGATTAGTGAAGTCTTCTTCGAGATAAAGCAGATCATCTTTGGGCAGACTTAATCCGAAATCGGTCAATGCTGCACGATCACTCTCGGCTAGGGGTCTGATGGTAACCTGCCGGTTGTCTTTCAATGATACACTGCTCATCGCTACACTGCGTTGGGCCATGCCCAGCCTCCTGCCGTGGGTTAATGCGGAAATCTGTTGTATGAAGTGTGTGAAATATACCACATGAAGTTACACTCTGGTTACTCGGTGTAGGTATCGCGAGAGAGGCAAGTGCAATGCCCGCGTACCTAGGTGCTTGTATCGCGACAGACGCGAGGTACTCTTGCGCACATTGTTGCGGAAGCGAGGGCATTTTGCCCTTGAGGACCGCATCGGCTCTCCGAGATCATCGTTTTTAACTCTTACATATTTTGCAGCCACGTTCAGGCCCTCCCTGAAGATCCGACGCACGGCTACCCTCCCTCTTCAGAAGGGGTGTACAGCCTGAACGTGCTCATCATCCTCGAGACGTTTTTTCGACACCCACCACCTGCGGATATTTAGTATAAAACATACCTTGATTGCTAGTTCATGTTCGTACAGATGAGTGCAATGAGCGTTGCGTGCACCTTCAGTTCAAACCCGGCATTGGGACGTGCGTCAAGCCGCTCAATGCCCATCGTCTCCAGTTGACTGTTGACCGTCTCAATCGTATGACGATACGCGCGCAATTCGATGGCGTCCATAAACCAGGCGTGCGGACGCATGGTCGCCCGGCGCACTGGAACCAGGCGCACCCCCGTCTCCGCCAGGATGCTGGCCTCATCAGCGGCGCTGTTGTAGGCTTTATCGCCCAACAGCCGCGCCCCAGCGGGCAGGCCATACGCCAGTTCATG
>Ga0308400_1000447_pt1 | contig 15785 bp, 9 predicted proteins | sample HotsprSampOS1265_FD_203451 | JGI IMG/M metagenome (GOLD analysis project Ga0308400, IMG submission 203451) | Hot spring phototrophic mat microbial communities from Octopus Spring, Yellowstone National Park, Wyoming, United States - 20060914_OS12-65 ...
CATTCAAGAATATGCTTCAATCGTAGATATAAAGGAATTGCTAAAAAAACTGGTGAATCACGTTAAAGAAATACTGCAAATGGAAGGGATAAAGCATACAATAATGCATTATGACTACTACTTTTCTGAAAAAACAGGAGATTTGTATGTATTTATAATACTTGAAAATGCTTTAGAAAAAAAAGCTCGTTTTGTGATTGTTAATCATAAATTGTCACAACGAATTACTTATAGTACAATAATACTCTTGTCAGACATATACGAATTCGGAACATATTCAGAAGAAGAACAAAAAACGCAAATGAAATTAAAAAATAGTTACAGACTGCTAAGCGAAACAATAAACAGATATAAAGCTCTAAGGAAAAGTATAAATAGAAGGAAAATAAGAAAAAATGAAGATATAAGCTTTATTGACTTTTTGAATTACTTGTTCCATAGAACTATCAATAGAACCGCTGGCGCATGGTTTGCGTACGATGATGATTTGATTGTAAGATACCACATCTCTCTCGCGGATTTTTTTAAAGAGTTTAAAGACGTCAGGTACAATCGTCAAGCTAAAATACAATATGATGGGTTAGCTAAATATAAAGGCACTATTACTGAATCGAATACAAAAATAGAACGTTACGAAAATATTCTACTGCATAGAATTAGTATTATAATGATTAAAATGAGTGGTTATATTTATTTTAATCTTGACTTCTTAGTTGTAATCTCAGAAATGGATATTGTCAAGACTATCAAATTACAGGTTTATGATTAATAGCTCATATTTTGCTCAACGATCATAAACATTTTCTTGACAACACATTCTATCATTTTTTCTTGATTTCCCGAAATAAATACATCGCCTTCTACAAAAACTATTGTGCCGGGCCTTAAGGTTAGTAAATAATCATCACCTCTGAAAACTTCATATCTACACTCAAGTGTTGGTATGCTACCAGTATTATTTTCGCTGACTTGCGCATTATCAGGGTAAAGCCTGAAAGTAATAATATCCTTTACATCTCCGGAGTGCATCACCGCTCCTTCCTGTAACCTACCTACCGCAATGATTTTGCTGTACATAGTACATTAACCAAATTATGCAAGCTGTTCCACTAGCCATACTACTATCGAAATTGTGGGTTATCATAATCCTTATGGATAAAAGTGATAAGACTCGTATCAATCCGAGAGGGAGCTGCTCAAATGTAAAAGGTTGAATAGCCTACTAAACATAAATAACAGGCATTTTCTTCACTATCGCGCACTGCTCAACAGTAAGTAGTTGAGCTTCCTGCTTCGTCGCAGGGTGGCTTTTTAGGCAGCCCGTAGGGGCTACGGTCATCCACCAGAGCCTGCTCCACAGGCGTAACTTCGGGACGTCATAGCCCTACGAAGGTTCATTCGCGCCTACAAAAATACTGTTGAAGCTAACAAAAACTTTTAATTCTTTGCGTAATGCTCAACCTTTTACAATTGAGCTTGCTGCTTATGTTTCGACTAACTTAGTATCTTTACGTAGCATGCAACGCAAACCGACGCTAAAAGCGTACAAGTATCGTATTTACCCTAGCGATGCACAGATGGTGTTTTTTGCTAAGACATTCGGATGCTGTCGGTTTGTCTGGAACAAAATGCTAGACAAGAAACTGCAAGCCTACCAGAAGAAAGAACGCATTCCAGGAGTCACACCCGCCGAGTATAAAAAAGATTTCCCATTCCTCAAAGAAGTGGATTGTTTTGCTCTTGTTGCTGTACAAAATCACATTAAAAACGCTTTCCGTAATCATTTCAAGAACAGAAAGCAATTCAAACTACCAAAATTCAAAAAGAAAAAAGACAAACAATCCTACACTACGTATAATGTACATAACTCAATAATAGTAGATTTTGAGAAAGGATTGTTGTATCTACCAAAACTAAGAGAAGGAGTAAGGATTGAACTACACCGCAAGTTTGATGGTAAGATCAAGTCTGTTACCATAAGCAAGACAGCGGATGGTAAGTATTACGCATCCATTCTGGTAGAAACTGAGAATCGAAGAAACAAAGTTGTGGAGCCTAAAAGCAGGGCTTGCGGGATAGATTTAGGATTGGATCACTTTGTTACTGTTACCAACGACTTCGGGAGCTACAAAGTTGAGCACCCGAAGTATCTACGTCGCGGTGAGGAGAGGCTAAAGAGACTTCAAAAGTCTTTCTCAAAGAAACAAAAAGGTTCAAAAAATAGCGAAAAGGCTAGACTGAGACTTGCGAGGCAGCACGCGTACATCACTAACGCTCGCAATGACTTTCTTCACAAGCTGTCCAAAGCCATCATTGACGAAAACCAAGTCGTGGTGGTGGAGGACATCAACGTAAAAGGCCTGTTGAAAACAAGACTTGCTAAGTCAATTTCTGACAGTGGGTGGTCAAAGTTTCTCTCCTACCTCAAGTACAAAGCGGAATGGTATGAAAGAACATTCATTCAGGTAGACCGCTTCTTCCCGTCTTCAAAGCTTTGCCACCACTGCGGACACAAAAACGAAGACTTGGCACTACATGACAGAACGTGGTGCTGCCCTTCGTGCGGTGAAACGCATGACAGAGACGTAAACGCGTCTAAAAACCTTTACTTTGTAGGGCTAGGACGGCCCGAAATTACGCCTGTGGAGCAGGCTCTGGTTGATGACCGTAGTCCTTACGGACTACCTAAAAAGCCATCCTGCGATGAAACAGGAAGCTCAACTACTTACTGTTGAGCAGTCCGCATGTAAGCAGTAGGCAGCCTGCGAATTACCCAACTTTTTACAGTTGAGCATCCATTTAGTATATTTACTCATGCGTGCAACGCAGGCAGAACGTATAAAAACATTTATAGATGAACTAAATATAGACACCACTCAAGTGTATAACATGAATAATAAAAATGAACTATTAGAATATACAAGACAAAAATATATAGAATATGTTAAGAAGAATAAAGGTAACAATGACAGTATATTTAAAACAATAAATGAAGTTTGGTCAGCGATACGAAGAGACCCTGAGATGCTGTTCAGCTTCATTCTTAAAAATAGAGAAGCTGAACTTCCTAAGACAAATAGGAGCGATTATAAAAAATCAGCTAAGCCGTATGACACCGAGAACACTGCTAAGAGTAAAACAAAAAATCCTAAAACAATTGTAGAAGACTTTATCATAAAAGATGAAGACCTAGTATTTGATAAGATTATAGTTCCAATTACACTGAAAGAAATATACAGAGGTGGTAAAAAAGTCATCATACTCAAAAATAAAGACATATTAGAGTTTGAAGTTACACCATATAACTTTAATGAGGATATACAGGTCGTAAGCAGAAACAATATGTTATATATTGTGAGCATAAAGGTAAACGATAGTAAATGGTGGTTGGATGATAAGATGAATCTACATACGACGGTATCCGTTCCATTATATGATTGTATGCTTGGATGCATTACGGCTATTGAATATCTCGATGGGGAGATGATGAAGGTAGAAGTTCCGAGTGAGACCTACGATACTATACGATTGAACGGGCTCGGTTGGCCAATAAGACAAAACAAAAGAACAGACCTTGTACTACACATAAATATAGAATTTCCCAAAAATATATCAGAATATGAGAGAGAGATAATAAAAACACTACAGAAGATAGAAAAGATTAAAAAGAGCAATTCGGGTAGTAGTGTATAGTAATTTTTGAGCTAATGGTGGACTGGGTTGAATTGATGCAAGAAAAGACAGAGTTAAGAAATACAATATCCTACGTAGGCAATAAAAGTTTGCCTTTACTTCGTTTATTTCGTTATAAAGAAGCTTTTTCACTTGCTTTTGTGCAGCACATGATAGAAGAGCTAAAACTTACCGATTCAGACTTAATTCTGGATCCTTTTTGTGGTATGGGAACAACTCTTCTGGCGTCGAGTTTTAGTAGTATTACAAGCATAGGTATAGATAAATCCCCTCTTGCAGTGTTCATTTCAAACACTCTGCCTTTACTACTCTCGACAGAACCGCATTATCTCAGAGAAACTTATCAGCAGTTAATCTCACGTTTGGAAAAGCAGCCACTAGCTCCTATTGCTGAGGATGTGCCCATTATTAAGATTGCTTTCCCACCCGATATTTTGACAACTCTGCGTAAGCTGAAATCGGGAATAGATAATCTAGATACACCCATACGTGATGTTATGACATTGCTTTTTTTGTCTATACTTGAGGGTTGCAGCTATACTTCTAAAGATGGTCAGTTTTTACGATTAAATAGACGTAAAAATATTGTAGAACCAATTAAGTTGTTAGAAAATAAGATTTATGAGGCTGAAAAGGATCTATATTTAGTTGAACAGTTGGGATGGCGTAGAAAGTGGCGTGCCCCTATAATTATGCAATGTGATGCCAGACAAATGTCTCAATATCTGCTACACATAAGTCCCACAGCAATCATTACGTCGCCACCGTACGCTAACCGATATGATTACACACGTTCCTATACGTTAGAACTCTGCTTTGGCTTTGTACGTAACTACGAAGAGTTAAAGGCCTTAAGATCTGATATGCTTCGTTCTCATATAGAGGCTCGTGTTAATCCAGACGAGTACCCAAGTCATTACATTGCACAAGAAATAATCAAATCATTAGAACAACGACGTTCAAACCTAAATAATCCTCGTATTCCTCTTATGCTGAAAGGTTATTTCGTAGACATGGAATTGGTTATCAAAGAGTTTGCACGCATTTTAGCACCTAAGTCATGGGCTGTTATGGTAGTAGGTAACGTGCGTTATGACGGGGAAATAATACCTGTTGATACAATTCTATGTGATATTGCTGAAAGTGTAGGATTTGATGTAAAGGCAATATGGATTGCACGATACAAAGGAAACAGTTCGCAACAAATGAAAAAGTACGGTCGTCTGCCAGTAAGAGAAAGTGTGCTTATATGGCGAAAGAAAGACATAAAAAATTGACTTAATTTGGATCAGATTTTGTGAGTTTCGATAATACTTTTCCACAGGCGAAAACCAAGCCTTGTAGGGTTAAGGGCGACTCGAATTGAAGCCTGTGGAGCATGATCTGGCAAGACTGCAGCCATCATGCTGTGAAGCAGGAAGCAAGACCCGAGCGTCGAGCAGCCCAATTCAAGCGGGGCCAATGCCCCGCTTTTTTGTTTGCCCTCATCCACTGAAATGCAAAAACGATAACTAACTTTCCTTGCATTTTCGTCGTAATGAGTGGTATGATGACGCAAGCGCAAGTCAGCGGAACCGAACTCAAAGTTCGGATTGAGAAGGCCCTGAACGAAAAAGGCCTGAAGAAGCTTATCACGAATCTTGAAAAGGAGCTGAATGGTGAGCACAGCTTCCTCTCTCACGATGTGGAATCACAGATTCGTAAGGAGATTACGAGCGCTGGTGTAGCGGTCTCACAACATGGAGGCTGGTACCGGTGCATTGCAGCCTACCTGCTGCTTCCTAGGCTTGAGGAGCTTCTCGCCGTCAAAAGCATGAGTGAGGAGAAGAATGTGGCTCCTATCGTGCGTAAGCTCCGTAACGAGGCCCTTCGGGAATCCCTCGGCGCTTTTGGGCTGGAAGTACCTGCACGATACGCTCGGACATCCAGCAGCACAGGGCGGACACGGGTACGCCTCTCACGGGAGCAGAAACAGCAACTTGTGGAAAACTTTCTGGATGCTTTGCCCACTTTTGAGGGACTCCAAGATGTACTGGACGCCCTCCCTAAGAACACCAACCTGATAGTCAAGCAAATCCGTAGCTTGGTCAAGCGGTATCTCTCCATCGCTGACCGCCTCCAAAGCGTAGCGACACACGAGTAACCGCTCACACGCCCAAGCAGCAAGAAGCCCTGCCCGTAGTGGGCAGGGCATTTTTGTTTTGCCTCAAATTGCGCAAGGCAAAATGGCAGCAGCCTGTCCCACATTCAGACGGGTGTTTTTGCTTACCTTGCGCACTCAGCGAGGTGAGCGTTATGACCACGCAGCACACGTTAGGTAAGCAATTAGAAGAAGCTACGGCATACTATCTTAAGGAAGTATGGGGAGCTGATGTAGTCGACTGGTACACCTACGCAAAACAAAATGGGCTAAGTGGTCAGGATGTGGGTATTGACCTAGTGGCTTACAAGAACGACGAAGCCTACGCTGTGCAATGCAAAAACTGGGAAAGGACGGTGGGCATCAACGACCTGCTTAGCTTCCTGCACAGATCTAAAAAGGAAGGTTTCAAAAAAGTCATCATAGTAACTGACAAGATAAGCACACGAGTAGAAGAAGAAATCAAAGACTTTGGACTAGATGTAATCTTCATAAAGGCTAGCGATGTCAAACAGTATGCTAATGGGCATGGTGAGCCGACTATTGTAAAGCAAAAGCTCGCGCCCTTACCGCATCAGCAGCGTGCTATTGAAGCGGTTCTGAAAGGTTTTGACAAGTACGATCGTGGTAAGCTCATCATGCCACCTGGTACAGGCAAGACTTACACTTCCATCAAGATTGCAGAAGAACTAGTCGGAGATAAAGGATGGATACTCTTTTTGGCTCCTTCTATCGCACTTCTTGACCAGACGATTAGGGAATACCATTTGAAAAGTGAGTATCAGGTCAATGCTTACGCAGTTGTGTCGGACGACAAAGTGGGGAGAGTAGGTGTAAAGAAGAAAAATGAAATAGACGACGATGAAAACAATGTTATTGACACCACGAACTGGCATAAGCTTTCACTTCTCAGTTACCCTGCTACTACAACAGCTCATGCTTTAATCAAAAATCTTAGATTTGAACCGAATAAGCTAAATGTCATCTTTTCCACTTACCAATCTTTGGATGTTCTGATTGAAGTGCATGATTTAGGACTTCCAGAGTTTGAGCTTGTCATTTGTGATGAAGCGCACAGGACAGCTGGAGTGCGTCGCAAAGGTGCAGAGGAAAGCGTCTTCAAAAAGGTGCATTACAACGAGCACATCAAAGCTAAGAAGCGCCTCTACATGACCGCTACTCCAAAAATAGTGGAAGTGAAAGATAGTGATGAAGCTGATGAAATAGCCGCCCTGTATAACATGAACGACCCAGAGCTTTTCGGACCTACCTTCTTTGAATATACCTTCGTACAAGCTACCAACGATGGTGTGATACTGCCTTACACGCTGCTGCTATTATTCGTAGACAAACGTAAAAAGAAGATTATCCAAAAGGAGTTCAAAGAATACCTTGAACAACAAGGCGCTTTGAATGTAGATTACACTACTAAAATCAAAGCGATAGAAGACTTTATCTTAGGTAATGCTGTAGATGAGAGAGACCGCCCTATACGGGTAAAACCTAAATGCGGTATCATCTTTACTAATCGTGTCAAGCGAGCTAAAGAAATCAGTGAGCAGTATAAACAGGTAATTAACGCTTCTTCTAACATCAGTATTGACTACATAGAGGGTTTGATGAGTGCTTACGATAAGGCTCGGCTCATCAAGTGGCTCGGCGAAGGCAAAGAAGATGACGTACATATCTTAGCTAATGCTAAGGTGCTTACAGAGGGGATTGATGTTCCTGCGCTGAGCTTCATCACCTTCTTTGACCCAAAGTCAAGCGTTGTAGATGTTGTGCAAGCTGTCGGTCGGGCAGTACGAAAAGCACCTGGTAAAAAACGAGGGTATGTAATACTGCCTATTCTGGTCAATGATGACTCAGAAGAAACAAAAGAAAAGATTGACAAGAGTACATTTAAGGTTATCTGGCAAGTGATTAGCGCCCTCCAATCTATGGACGAAAACTTAGTAGCCAAGATGCGTGCATTGTTTATCGACCCTAAGAAAGAAAAAGTAGAAGAAACTATCGAACCTCTGCGAGAAGACAAAACAGAAGAAGTGGAAGATAGTAGGGAAAACGAAATCAAGTTAGGGATACTGGGTGGTCAAAGACTTGAACTGCTAGAGCTACGCAACTTCATCGTGCCCAAGATTGTTAAAATCTTCCGTTTGGCTCACGAGTTCATAGCTGACTGGACATCCGAAGCGACAAAACTCGCAAAGGAAGTAAAAAGCCTGTTAGAAGATGAAATACAAAACCAACAATCGCGCATAAAAGCAAAGATAGAAGAACTTCGTGCCCAACTGAAAGCAATGTATGGATACGAAGAATTCACGATAGAAGACAAAAAGCTTGTTGCTATCATCACTCAGTACATCATAGCAAAACCCATCTTGGATGCTCTCTTCTTTGACAAGAAGTCAAAAGTAGAAAAAGTGCTGGACAGCCTTTTTGACGAATTCAAGCACTTTGTGGATAACAATAGCGAGCGTTTGCAATACTTCTACCGAAAAGCTACTGCCAAAGCAAAAGCAATAGTCAATAATGACGAACGACAAGAATTTATCAGATTGCTCTTCACTAACTTTTTCAACAATGTCTTCAAAGATATTGCTAAGGAGGCTGGGATTGCCTATACTCCAATTGAGGTAGTGAACTTTGCAGTTTACATGACTAATGAGCTAGCTAAGAAGCACTTAGGGAAGACATTAGGCGATGAGGATGTTCATGTTGTAGACCCGTTTGCAGGCACTGGCTCCTTCATCGCTTCGGTTATAGACTTACTATCACCCGAAGAAGTGAGAGCAAAAGTGGAACGCGGTGAGATTCGCGCCGCTGACATTGAGCTACTCCCCTACCTCATTTTACTCAAAAACATTCAGGACACCTTAGAGCGGAAAATGGATGACCCGCCACTCTTTGACGATGCACTGTGGACTGACAGCCTCTACTACCTCTCGGACGAAAATGCAGGCCTTTTTGACGACAACCCATTCAAAGAACAGGCTAAGAAACACAAGCAAAAACCTATCCACATTGTTGCCACTAATCCACCATGGAGAGGAAGACGCGAAGATGTAGATAGTGAGGCCATTATCAAAATACCTAAAAATATAACTAAACGCATTAAAGAGACCTATGTTAAGAATGCGAAGGATTTGGGAATTAAGAATGTGAGTAAATATATTGATCCTTATATTCAAACACTGAGAGTGATTTCTGATAAAGTAAAAGAAGGTATTGTTACAATGGTAGTCAATAATAGTTTCCTAACATCAAAAAATGGCGTTGGTATACGTGCTTCGCTACAAAAAGAGTATAACTATATATACATATACGATTTAAAAGGTAATATTAACAATGGGATAAGAAGCATGGAAATTAGAAACATAGAAGGGGAGAATGTCTTTGGTTCACAAACTCGTTTAGGTGTCTGTGTCATCTTCTTAGTCAAAAGTTATAAAGCTAAAAATAAAGTAGCACAGATATACTATGCTGAAATAGGAGATGGTTTGAAAGCAAAAGAAAAACTACGCAAACTGAAAAATATTGTAGCAAATACAACTGAACATATAACATGGGAGACTATCATTCCAAATGAGCGACACGATTGGTTGAATCAGTGTGATAAAAGCTTCTACCAATATTCAGAATTACGTAAAGAGATATTCAATATTTTTAGTAATGGTATTACAACAGGAAAAGACTACATTTTATACGACTTTTCGGAGGATGGTCTAATCAAAAAAGTTAGGGAATATTTTAATATAGAAGATTTTCAAAAGCATATCAAGATAGCCTTTTTTAAGCCTTTTGTTCCTATGTGGGTTTGCCATAATGGTAAGATGCTAAGTGAAATTTACAAAACTGCTATTATTGACACAGAAGCTCCGGTAATAGCTGCTTTATATGATAGCAACATGACTGATTTATTTACCGCAAAATACGTATGTGATATTCATTTACATAGTCCTCAGGCAGTGCTTTACCCACTTCGTACCAAATCCAGAGGCAACGGCATTTTTGATAGCAATAACGGCGATTCCAACAACGAGGTTAGCATCCCTAACATCAACGCTGAATTCTTGCAAAAGGTACGCAAAGCTCTCAACATGCCAAACTTGACTGACGAAGACTTGTTTTACTACATTGCTGGTGTCATAGCGACTCTGCGTTACTCGGAGCAGTATGGTAATAACCTCATTTCCTCTCATCATCGCGTGCCTATCTTTGATCGTGAGTCTTTCCAAAGGATTTCCGCAGTAGGCAGGAATCTTGCTGAACTTCAAATGCTCTATCAAGACTACATGGTAGGTATGGTACTCAAAGTTTGGAAAGACGAAAATCTTCGTAACCTTCCCGAGCATACACTGCAAATCACAGGGGATGCTGATATGGACAAGGTGATTGATTACATACGTTACGATAGTCGGGACAAGTCTTTCATCATCAATGGTATTGCCAAAATCAGTGGCTTCCCTGAGGGAGCGCTAGAACACAGGATAGGCACATTGCCAGTCTTGAAGACAGTGGCTAATAGGTTGCAGCCTCGACACGACGAAAAAACAGGTATTACCTTAGACCCGAAGCTTACCATTGGGGAAATATATGACATCATGAAGAAGCTGACCTACTACTGCGTGGAAGCTGACAAAATCAAGAAAGAACTCAATACGCTCTATGATGCGGCGGTTGTGGTAGAACTGGATAGTCCCCGCCGTTGATCTAAACATAATCCGCTGGTTGTGCGCGTGCGTCATAGCCCTACCCGCGAGGGTAGGGTTTTCGTTTTAAGCTTCAACAAGAACCCACCACCTATTCATTTAACTTAGTTTTGTATCACATCCTTTTATATCCTAACTGTAGGTATTTTTCTCACTAACGACATTGACGATAAAATAAAGTAAAAATAAGCACGAGTCGTTGAGTTAGGGTAAGAACGGCTGCAATCGTAATAGACAACGACTAAATCGTTCGCAGCATTATTTACAGATTTCACTTCACATGGATAATTCTCAAACTGGAAGACGCTTGGAACTGGGATGTATTGACTAATGCGATTATACTTCATACTAATAAAACGATTATCCACATCATACATTATGTCTAAATTCATTAGTTTTGTGTCTCTAAATCTATATTTTTCTGACCCGAATCCTGTCAATTTACTTATTTCTTTTTCTAATAACATCAATTTACTTATATCAAAAATATATTCACTGTTTTTCTTTTTAGCATTATTGCAAGATTGCTTGGTCAATATTGTATGTAATAATCTAAAATTTAAACTGTTATGCATCATATTCCACATGAATAGCCCATAGTATTCTTTACCTTCTATTTTATATTTAGCTGCGACATACAATTTATCTGATTTTTTATCTATGTAAGACCCTACTATCTCACTTATAGCAATGTTCTTATGTGTCTCTGGAAGTGCGTTGTTAATAGCGAGCGATAACCGTTCAGGCACAGAGAAATAATACACCAAGTCACCTAAATTCTTTTTAAGGCCGTCTTTGCACTCTTCTTTATATCTTCTATTAAAAACATCATCTACCTTTTTAGTATCTATAAAGAATAAATGCATTAAGTCATTAGACAAGAAGACTATCTTATTGTTTATGGCTGAGGCATGGTATTTGAAATCTAATAAATTGAACATAGTGTGCGGGAAAAAATCAGGACTTAATCCAATACCCACAAAATCATGCTCTCTATCTAAAATAGCTAGTTTAAAAATATAACTTTTGTTAATTATGATATAGTAATTTTTATAGTGATACAGCGAATAATCTTCTATGCATTCAATTTGACATTCGCTTAGCCAACTTCCTATACTGATAATTTCTTGTTTATTCTGTTGATGTCTTATATAATAGCATTCGTTATCATATAATTCTTTGCTACATTTTTTACTTTCATTTATTACATAAGTTCGCACAAACAAATCAGGGTTTTTGATGTATTTTTCAAGTGTCATAGTATGGATAGGGTTGTTATGAGTAATTGATTCAAATATCTGTATTAGTGCCTCACTGAAATCCCAATAGCATTTCAAGCTGCCATCTTTTATTGTAATATATATGTATAAGTCCCTGATTATATAATTATAGTTTTTACCTTTTAGTTCAATGCTACAATAAGTCCTAATGCCATGTACATATGATGTATTGTCTAAGCATGAACCATATAGATAGTGTATTTTATATAGTGGGACATAGCCGATTTTTACTATTTTATCTTTATTCTTGAGTATATCAGAATTATTGAGCATATCATATAATAGTTCATTAATGTCATTTAAATCCCAAGAAATACTTTCAAATCTGTTTTCTGATATACTTAAAAAATGCAGAGTTATCTGTTGATTTGTGGAGCGCAAAACAACGAAAATATCATTATAAATTGGGTAATCAGATATTATACGAGCGCTGGTTTGATGTTTTAATATATTTGAATCCAATTCTACATGTTCTATACGTACATCGTCAGTTACTTCGTCGGTAGTTATAATTGTATCATATTTTTTACTATCATTCCCTACATTTATAGCAATAACGTACCATTTGTTTTTACTGGATTTAGCCAATAGTGTAGATGGCTTTTGTAAATAGGTTTCATCTTTTTCAAACTCAATAAACTTGTAAGTGTTGCGTTTGGTATTGGGAATGAACGCTCCTTCATCCTTCGCAAGCTTTCTGTAATAGGATATTAGATTATTTTGGCTGTAAAAGTAAGTTACATAGTCTTTACTTAATATACGATGCATTATGTTTTGTGTATGCTTATAGCTCATGTCCTTTTGACGGAAGGCATTTAGCATGTTATCAGCATATGGAATCTTTACATGAGGTGCAATTTTAATGGCCACAGTATTACTTACGGTGAATTGTAGATACACAATAAATATACCAATAGGGAAGCGCGATTTCTTTATCAATGATGTCTCCAAAGTAGATGTTTTACCTTAGGGAGCATTAGAACGTGGGGTGTTGGTTACACAAAAATGTATTGATAGTTACATTATGAATATAGTTAGACGTAAGTAACAGGTAATCTTTTAACTAGCGTAGATTCATTAAGTACAATAAAGCATAGCTCACCCGCTATACCACCTGGATCTCGTTCTTTGTACTTGACAAACAAAAGGTTATTATGCTTACTAATAAGATCACTACTACTATAAAAATTTTTATGCACATTTGCACTAACTCTATTATTCTCTATATCCATAAAAATATTTTTATGAAAATTATACACCAAATGTAAGTCAACCCATTTAGTACTAATACTATTTAATTCTGCTTTTAACATTTTAGGCACAGTTTTTTTTATATGTTACATTGTATAATGATTTAGTTGGTTTGTAGTATAATAAATTTAATCCCACATTATTTTCATAAATAGGCCAAGCAAATAGTCCGATATATTCTATACCATCTACATTGTAATTTGCAAGACTGTATAGTACATCTGATTTCTTGCATATATAATTCCCTATTATTTCCACTTTAAAATAAGAATAACCTGCAACATGATCAGGTATTTTATGTATTCTGGCAACTTCCTCAATTATCATGGGAATTATATGAAAACTTTTAGCAAACTCGTTAACCATAGTATTGCTTTTTTCTTGACATTCTGGTCGTTGTTTATTAACAAATTTATCAAAAGCAATCTCTATTTTATTTGTATCTATAACTGAAAAACAATAAGAATTTTCGGATAGAAAAATCAATTTTTGAGCTTTATCAGAACAGTAATAATAGCCAATTGGCGATTGTTGCATGCAGTAATCGTCTCTGGCAAATTTATAAGTCCAAAACAGAGTTTCATGTTTTTTCGTATCTACAATTGCAATTCCATCCTCTGTAAAATCTGTTTTACCTAATATTTTATTCCTTTTATTTAAATCCGACATGTAAAATATGAATATTTTATAATGTTTATAGGAATGCAGAGAGGCTTTAGTACTTACACCGCCCAGATTTACATTCTTCCCTAATATCCTAAAACCGTCTCTATCTTGATATATCCCATAACATTTGTTAACATAAATTTGATTATGTAGTTTAATATTCATTATTTTATCATCAAATTGTTGCTTGAATAGAAAAAACTTTTTACCGAAAGTTTTAAAGTAATCTATAGTATCATCAGATTTAGATATAGATATTCGTACTTGGGAGTCGTCCATAAGCCAGTATAGGTTAACTTCACCATTCATTAATTCTATGTTCAAGGATAAGTTATATATATCATATGCATAAACCTGTCCTTGCACATTAAGCCTAAATCTAATTGTAATAGACTTTACATAGTAAATATTGTCTTCATGCTCTTGATAGTCGTAATTAACTGATGTTAAGTAGAAGGAATCAACATTGTGAGATTTGTGATGAGATAGACTTTTCATAATTTTATTTGCAAAAAGTTTTGAACTCACATTCTCCTTAATTAGCCCTTTGAGCATTTGTAATATACAAGCCAAATCACAACTTATAGTATCTGTACGACCATTTAACATATTAACTAAATCCAGAAACAAACCTTTTGCTGTAACTCTTAGAATAGGAACCATAACATTAGCAATCGGGTAAAACCAATCTATATATATATTCCCTTCTTGGATTTTCTTATATAGAACATTTTTATTATTTAGGTTTAGTATCATTAAAGCCTTTTTCCCATCTACATCCATCATGTTATTAGATATCAGGTAAATGGTACTATCGGCCGTCTTAGCCAAAACAGTTTTCGCTTTGCTATTCTTTGTGCTTTCAATACGATACCACAAATCTTTAATGCTAACTATATCATAGCTATCTTTTAAAATATTAGGCATGATAAAACATCTATCTTTACCATTTTCTCTATGATAAGATACCAAATTGTTTTTGGTATAAAAATATGATACGAAGTCATTGTTTTCTGCACACTGAATAAGATTGTAAATGCTATTGTAAGGTTTGGAAATATATGCTGAAATAGACAATTTGTTATCAGCGAACAGTATTTTTATGTGTAGTGCGGTTTTTAAGGTAAATGAATTACTTCCAGCTATTTTGAAAAACATGACAAAATATACTAATAGTTCTGTACAGAAAACAGCACGAAAAATTATTAAGAAGAAAAAAGTAGAGCGATAGTATATTTAATACGACAAATGCTGGCTACTCAATCACAAATGTTAAGCAATACGCCCAAAAGGAATTCGGTTTTTTATGGTTATGTTGAGCTGAGATAGATTGACATAAGAGAAGCGAGAATCCCGATTGTAAAATTTGGGGCAGCCCGCCACATAATCGCTTATGCCATGCTTAAGCTTTTTTACCCCTATCCCATCGCAGTTAAAGACTTCAAATATAAACCAATCTTTTAGCATCGTATAAAATAAAGAAGGTAGTTTATAAATAATATTGTAAGATATTATCTTGGTGTTGTAATAATCTATATAAAGAATTAAATTTTTAAAATTTTAGCATTTTGTGTATCGTTTATCTTATATAAAAGTTCCACTTCACTTTCACGTTACTACACTTAATACCATGAGATTTGCGTGCTATAAAAAGATACTTGAAACCGCGTAAATAGAAGTTATGTTGTAATGCTTTGCTTTGCCAAAATGGTGTATTTGATGTTTGATTTCGTCTGACTACGCATATTACATCAATGGGCTCAAAGTGTTTAGTAAGCCGTTCGTAAATCTTAAAACCTACTGGGACAAAGACCTTTTTAGCCCATTGGTCGCCTATGAGCCAACCGAGCACTGCTCCTGTTTTCATCACTCTATGACACTCTATCATTACTTTTTCAAGCTCATCGTAAAACTTTTCGTCAGTAGCGGAAATGTGACCGATGTTATCAGGGTGTTCGTTGTATCGGATATTGTCACCATAAGGAGAATCTATAAAGACTAAATCAACAATACTGTCTTCTATAGGCAGTTTTCTGGCATCCG
>Ga0308400_1000454_pt1 | contig 15679 bp, 13 predicted proteins | sample HotsprSampOS1265_FD_203451 | JGI IMG/M metagenome (GOLD analysis project Ga0308400, IMG submission 203451) | Hot spring phototrophic mat microbial communities from Octopus Spring, Yellowstone National Park, Wyoming, United States - 20060914_OS12-65 ...
TGCTGCTGGTGCTGATGATGTGGATGATTGGCGCGGTGATCATCCTCATCCCGGTGACACTCCAGATCGTAAATGAAGCATCGCCCTTTGGTCTGGCGCTTGCGCTGGTGACATTTGCGCCGATGTTGTTGGGATCGATGCTGGTGACCCGCTGGCTTCATGGACGCCCGGTTGCGACGTTAATGGGTCCGGAGCGGCGACTCAACTGGCGACGCATCGGTGTCGGCGCGTTGCTCTGGCTTGTGCTGGCAGGGTTAGCAACCCTGGTTGATGCCCTCCTCCGTCCCGAACAATATATGTTGAACCTGGCTTTCTTCCAGAATCTGCCATTGCTCCTGGTAGGGCTGTTGCTGATCCCTCTTCAGACCAGCGCTGAAGAGGTGTTCTTTCGCGGGTATCTGTTGCAGGCCACCGGTCGTCTGACGCGCAACGGATTGGTGTTGAGCGTCATCAATGGCGTAGTGTTCACCCTGCCGCACCTCGCCAATCCAGAGGCGGAAAGCAATGCTGTGCTGGCGGGTCTGAACTGGTTTGTCTTCGGCTTCTTTGTCACAATCATCACGCTGCGCAGCGGCAGTCTCGATTATGCGCTGGGAATTCACGCCGTCAACAACCTGTTTGGTCTGATCATTGCCGGGTATGAGGGCGGGGCATTACCGGCGCTGGCATTGTTCGTCGCTTCTGAACTGGACGCAGCGTATGCGCTTCTTTCGCTGCTGGTCGCCGCGCTGGCAGCCTCCCTGTTCCTCAACCGTCTGGAGGCGCCGGGGGTTCCGACGGCTTCGAGACAGGAACAGCGATATGGATGACCGGATGGTACGTTATCGGTCTCGATGTTTCTGCCCAACAGAGGCGGCGCCTGAAATTGTGAGGCATCAACCTTCCGTCTGTGGCGAAGCGCTTTCGGCTGAGGAGGCGGGGTGCAATTCCCCCGCCTCTTCGTGTTATTCCTGGTGTGTCGTTCGGTGGTTCCACATGTCACGCAGGACTTGTTCGCATTCGTGCAGGTGGAAGTAATTGGGTCGCACGCACAGGTAACATGTGTGGCTGACCTTCAGGAAGAAGCACACGCCGATATGCTATAATGCAGCACGCGCCGTCAGATAGCGGATAGGAGGGCGCAGTGAATCTGATCGATGTTCTATTTTTGCTTGGCGTGCTCGGCGGTCTTGCCCTTGGATTCTTCCAGGGAACCATCAGGCTGGTGATAGCCATCATTTCGTTCTACGTCAGCATTATCCTGGCAAGTCTCTACTTCCAGTCACTCGGGCGTTTCTTTCGCGAGCGTTTTGGCACAACATTCGATATAGCGCAGATTGTTGCGTTCGGCATTATTTTGCTGGTTGCATTTTTGTTGATAACAACTGCCGGTCTCTATACATTTCGCTATGCAAAAATGCCCGCAAGTCTCGATTTCGTCGATAAGATCGTCGGTACATTGCTTGGTCTGGTGCTTGGGGCGCTCTTTTTAGGAATGCTGGCGACAATCCTTGAGCAACTGTTCGTTTTTCGTGATACTGCACGAGATATTACCTTCCCAATTATTCGAGCATTACAGGACGGAGTTCGCGGTTCGGTGTTGGTACAGTTCTTCGCCAATAATATTCTGCCGTTGATCTACGCAACGGTGAAGCCGATTTTGCCGCGTGAAACCGAAATCATCTTTCTTATTCGATAAATAATCCTGGCAGAATGTTTCCTGCCAGTATGGTTGAGGTCATTTCCGTGGCTATCGCTTTCCAGACGCTCGAAACCCTCGAGTTTCCCAAAGTGCGCTCGCAACTCGCACGATACACAGCGTTTTCCGCCTCACGTGAACTGGCGCTCAATCTGACGCCGTCGGTCAATCCCTGTGAGGTACATCGTCGTCTGCGCCTGACCGATGAGGCGCGTCGGCTGCTCGACGAGATGCCCGATGTGAGTATCGGCGGGGCGCGTGATGTGCGTCCCGCGGTTGGTCTGGCGCGACGCGGCGGAGTGTGTGATCCGGCAGCGCTGCTCGAAATCGCTGCCACACTTGCAAGCGCCCGCCGTCTGCGCACCACGTTGCTGAAACTCGACGCGGCATCCTTCCCGCTCCTGCGCGAGACTGCCGTCGATCTGCCTCTGCTGCCGGAGGTTGAGGATGCTGTCGCCCGCGCAATTGGCGAGGACGGTCAGGTACTCGACAGCGCCAGCCCGAAACTGGCGCGATTGCGCTCTGAGGTGCGCACAGCGTTCAACCGCCTCCAGGAAAAACTGCACAACCTGATCATGACGCACGGTGATGCGTTGCAGGAACCGATCATCACTGTGCGCAACGGGCGATACGTCGTGCCAGTGAAAGCCACACACCGCCGCGCTATTCGTGGTCTGGTGCACGATCAGTCGGCCAGTGGCGCGACGCTGTACATCGAGCCGCTGACGATCGTGGAACTGAACAATGCCTGGCGGGAACTGCAACTTGCCGAGCAGGCAGAGGTCGAACGTATTCTGGCAGAACTTTCTGCGCTTGTCGGCAATCATGCCGATGCGATTACTGCTGGTGTTGAGGCGCTGGCGACGCTCGATCTGGCATTCGCAATGGCGCGGTATGCAGTGGCGATGCGCTGTGTGATGCCGGAAATTGTCGATCCTCCGTTGTCGCCTGACGAACCGTTGCTGCTGCTGACTGCCGCACGCCATCCACTCCTTGATCCGCAAAAGGTCGTCCCGATCGATATGCGCCTCGGCGGTCGGTTTCGCCTGCTGCTGATCACCGGTCCCAATACCGGCGGCAAGACTGTGGCGCTGAAAACAACCGGTCTGCTGGCGCTGATGGCACAGGCGGGGATGCACATCCCTGCATCCCAACCGTCGCGCCTGCCAGTGTTCGCGCAGATCTTCGCCGACATCGGCGATGAGCAGAGCATCGAGCAGAGCCTTTCGACCTTCTCGTCGCATATGACGAATATCATCCGCATTCTGCGTGCGCTTGAAGACGTACCGAACGCGGCGCCTGCTGAAACATCCGTCTCTGGCTCAACCCAAACAATGCCGCCTGACACGCAGCGCACGGGGCGCCCGCCAGCGCTGGTGCTGCTCGATGAACTTGGCGCTGGCACCGATCCGGTCGAAGGTGCGGCGCTGGCGCGCGCAATTATCGAGCGCCTGCTTGAACTCGGTGTACTGGGTGTAGCGACGACGCACTACGCTGAATTGAAGGCGTTCGCCTACGCCACACCCGGCGTTGAGAATGCGTCGGTAGAGTTCGATGTCGAAACGCTTGCGCCAACCTATAAACTGACAATTGGCTTGCCAGGGCGCTCGAATGCGCTGGCGATCGCGGCGCGTCTGGGACTCGCGCCCGACCTGGTTGAGCGCGCCCGCGCAACAATGGCGCGAGAGAACGTGCAGGTCGAAGATCTGCTAGCGGGTATCCATCGTGAGCGCGATGCTGCAGCGGCAGAGTTGCGACGTGCGATGGAAGTACGTGCCGACGCAGAGAAGTATCGTGAACGACTTGCTGCTGAGTTACGCGCATTTGAGGAGCAGCGTGACGACGCCTGGCAGGCTGCGCGCGAAGAGATTGAGGCGGAACTGCGTCAGGTGCGCGGCGAGTTACGCCGGTTGCGCGATGAGTTTCGCTCGGTGTCGGTGTCGCGCCAGTGGCTCGAAGAGGCGGAGCGGCGTTTGCAGGAAGTGCGTGCGAGTCTGCCTGATGTTCCGCCTGGTAGACCCGCCGGACGCCCGGCGCCCCCTGCTGAACAGGTCCCGCGTCCGCTGCAACCCGGCGATGTCGTCCGCGTGCGATCAGTCGGGTTAACAGGAGAAATTCTTTCGATCAACGAAGAAGAACAGACGGCTGAGGTTCAGGTCGGAGGTTTTCGGATGCAGGCTGATCTCGCCGAACTGACGCGCGAAAAGCGTGCTGCCGGGAATGGTGGCGGTCAACCTGCCCGCCCTGCCTACGAGTCGCGCGGCACGTTGCTTCCGGTGCCGCGTGACGTTTCGCTCGAACTCGATATGCGTGGATGGCGCGCGGCTGATGTCGGCGAACGACTCGACCGGTATTTGAACGATGCTTACCTGGCCGGCTTGCCGTGGGTTCGTATCATTCACGGAAAAGGCACCGGCGCGCTGCGTCAAGCAGTACGCGATACGCTCAAAGACCACAAACTGGTCGCGTCGTTCAGCAGCGCAAGCGCCATAGAAGGCGGTGAGGGCGTTACTATCGTGCGCCTGCAGGAACGGTGACCTGAATGCCACAGTGGATGCTGTTTGCGCTGATCGTTGTTGCGCTTGTCCTGCCATTTATTGGCGCAATTGCGCTACGGTTAACACGACAACGCCTAGAGGAGCGAGGGCGTCTCGTGCTGGTGATCATTGTTTTTGGTGTAGCGTTCGGTGCAGCGTTCGCCCTGGCACGTAGCGATATATCCAGCCTGCGTATTGCCGGTCTGACGGTTATGCAACCGATTGCACCGCCCGTTGCCCCTGTGTCACAACCGCCAGCGATCGTCCCGACGGTGAATGTTCCATCGGTGGCTCCAACCGCGACGCCGGGACCAACCGCGATGCTAGGACCGACCGCGACGCCGGAACCGACCGCGACGTTGGAACCGACCGTGACGCCGGAACCGACCGCGACGCCGGAACCGACCGTGACACCGGAACCGACCGCGACGTTGGAACCGACCGTGACGTCGGCGCCACAATCGGGTTCGCGACGGTATGTGGTGCAACCGGGAGACACATTGCGCGCAATCGCCGAGCGCAACGGAGTGACAGTCGAGGCGCTTCTACGCACCAACAATCTGACGCCAGCTGCTGCTGATAATCTGCGCGTTGGACAGGAGTTGATCATTCCATGACGGTGACGACTGCGAGCAGTTTCACGCTGAACTATACCCACACGCTGGACGAACAGCTCCATGCGTGCCGACTCTACCAGCGTTCGACCCGTAAGCATCTGATATATCGCGGTATCGGTTTTCTAGCGATTTTTAGCGGAGTCTGGATTGCAATAATGTCCGGTGTTAACCCGCAAGCGCTGTTGCTGCTGGCACTGGGGTTGTTCACTTGGTTCGATCCTGTGCCGCTGCTCATCGTCTGGTCAACGTTCCGCAGTAGCCCGATCCTCCGCCAGAACGTCGAAGCCATGTTTGACCAGCGCGGTGCCCACTTTCGCTTCGGTACGGAGCGCGTCAGTCGCCCGTGGGATCGATACCTGTCGTTTGTCGAGAGTGATCGTGTCTTTGTTCTGATCCACGGTCGCTGGGCATATTCAGTTGTGCCGAAGCGCGCCTTTGCCGGTCCGCAGGCAATCGACGCGTTTCGGGAACTTCTGCGGGCGAAGATTCGTCCATCGACGCAGAACAGGTAAAAGACGCACGCGACTGCGCTGCTAGCAACACCTGCCTGCGCTGGTGAAGAAACAGCTGCGTACAGCGCAACCATGGACGGGAATGGAACAGAACAGTACAAGCCTTCCACTCATTCTTCTCACTCTGCTAACGGGTATTGCGCTGGGATGGTTGCTCAACGACCTGATGCGGCAACCGCCAGCGCCGCTGGCAGTTGTCCCGACGCAAGCGCCGACGGTGACCGCTCGTGCGACATCTGTGCCAACCGCACCCGTTCCGTCGGTAACAATCGCGTCCCAATCGCCGGTCCTCTCACTGCCACCTGTAGTGACGTCGCTGCCAGCGACTACCGTCCCGCCAACTTCCACTGCATCCCCCCTGCCACGGGTAAATGGCTACGTGGGGCATCGCGTTGCTGCTGGTGAAACCCTAGAACAGATCGCAGCGCGCTACCGCACCTCTCCGGCGCTGATCAAAACATACAATATGATCAATGCGCCGCTACGCACCGGGAGAGAACTTGTCGTGCCGCTGATCGAACCAGGCGATTCAGGCGAAGCACTGCTGGTTCAGCGCGGCAATCCGATGCGCCCGTGGATTGCGCTGACCCTCGACGCTGGCGCAGGTGCAGCGCCGACGCCGCGCATCCTTGATTCGTTGCGCGAGCGCGGGATCACCATCACCTTCTTCCTGACCGGACGCTGGATACGTGACAATCCCGATCTGGTTCGCCGTATGGTGGCGGATGGGCATGAACTCGCTAACCATACTATGAACCATCCCGATCTGACAACCCTAGACGACGACACTATTCGCCGCGAGCTGAAAGAAACTGAGGAAATCCTGCACGAAATTGCGCCGGATGCTGTGATACGTCCCTTCTTTCGACCGCCGTATGGCGCGTACAATGAGCGGGTTTTGCGTGTGGCATTATCAGAAGGATACCTGCCAGTCTACTGGTCGCTCGATAGTCTGGATTCGGTTGGGGAACCGAAGACGCCGGAGTTTCTCATCGCGCGCGTGACGCAAAAACTCAGCCCCAACGACCTGCATGGTGCAATTATTCTGGCGCACTGCGGCAGCGATGCAACTGCCAAGGCACTGCCAGATATCCTGGATCGCTTTGCAGCGATGGGCTTTGAGGTGCGAAAACTCTCGGACGTCATGCAGTGATGCGATGGCGAAATGAATAGTGACTTCGCTGCAAAAACGCACCGCTGAGACGCCGAGGGCGCAGAGAACCCTAAAAACGAACCATGATGGATGCATAGCAAAGCTTGCGTGTGCGTGGCTCGCTATGGAATCCGCCTCTGCGAACGCTGCGCCTCAGCGGTGACCTAACCCTTTTTGCAGTGGACTAAAACGTGATCGATAGGATGCATTCCTGTCAGGGCGCCCGATGGTCGTTCTGGAATGTTCCTGGCGCGCTGGAACGGTGCGTGTCACCCACCGCCTGGGTGCGCGAGCGTCTCGCCCGCATGCAGCGCTGTAACCCTTCACGGGAGCGAGGGCATCGTGTCTTCGGCTGTCCTGCGGGGCGAGAGTGGGACACCTTCGCTCCAGAGCAACCAGGGCAGATGGTAAATAAATACTGGTGGAGCGTGCGTTGTGTTCTGCCAGATTAACAAGGGACGCACAGTCTGCGTCCCTTTTGTGCCCTCTCCGATTGCTGGTTGTGGGGGGTCTCACTTATTGTAGACGTAGTTGGTAAACCCGGCTTCGTTCACCTTGTGCCACCCGTAGACGGCTTCGCGGAATGCTTTCCAATCCTCGTAGATTTCCTTGAAGTCGGCGTCTTTCGCGGCAAACTCATCGTACAGTTCGAAGGCGGCCTTCTCAGCTGCGGCAAGGATTTCCTTGCTGTAGGGGCGCAGTTGAGTGCCGCCGTCGATCAGACGCTTGAGCGCTTCACGGTTACGCGCATCGTACCGCGCCAGCATCGTAATATTCGCCTCGGCGGATGCGGTCGCAATCGCCTCCTGGTAGGCTTTTGGCAGTTCGTTCCACCTATTGAGGTTGACCTGCACCTCGAGTGTAGGACCCGGCTCCCACCAGCCCGGATAGTAGTAGAACTTCGCCGCCTTGTTCAGACCGAGTTTCTCATCGTCATACGGCCCGACCCATTCCGCCGCGTCGACCGCGCCGGTTTGCAACGCCTGGAAGATCTCACCACCCGGAATGACCTGAACGGTGACTCCCAGTTTGGTTAACACCTGCCCGCCGAGACCGGGGATGCGCATCTTGAGACCCTGAAGGTCGGCAACGGTGTTGATCTCCTTGCGGAACCACCCACCCATCTGGACGCCGGTATTGCCTGCCGGGAACTGAATGACATTGAACAGCTTGGCATACACCGCCTGCAGTTTTGCCAGCCCGCCGCCTTCGTACAGCCAGGCATTTTGCTGCTGCGCGTTGAGACCGAAGGGCAGAGTGGTTCCAAATGCAGTCACTGGACTTTTGCCGACATAGTAGTATGATGCAGTATGTCCAATTGGCACAGCATCCTGCTGCACCACATCAAGCACCTGCAAAGCGGGCGCCAGTTCGCCCGCAGCGCGCGGCGTGATTTTGAACTTGCCATCCGTCAATGCGGCTACTCGGTCAGCAACCGTCTTCGCTCCGCCGAAAATCGTGTCGAGCGCCACGGGCCAGCTGGTAGCCATATCCCACTCAAGGGAAGGCATCTCACTCGTTTGCGCTGGCGCCTGCGGTTGCGGCGCAGTGGCTACCGGCGCCTGCGTTGCTGGCTGCGCCGGGGCGGTCGTCGCCTGTTGCTCCTGTGTCGGAGCGGTCGTCGCCTGCTGGACTGGCGTCTGCGGCGCCTGGCCACACGCTGCCAGTGTGGCTGCTGTCAGGGCTGCACTGCCTGCCGCGACGCTGCGAAGAAACACTCGTCGTCGCATGCTTTCGTTGCTCCTTGCTTCAGAACCATCTGTTGACCATTAGGGGGGATGTGAGAAGTATACTTGATAACGTTTAGATATGCAAGTGTGGCGTAGAAAACAAAGAGAGAGCGGGAAGGTTGCAAGTTGCAGGTTGAACGTTGCAGGTTAAACGTCGAAGGCTGGAGACCTGACTTGAGCGCAGTGTGGAGGCGGGGATTACGGGCAGAAAGGCTGCAGGTAGGAGGGAATGCTTGCGGCGAGCGCCGGTAGAAACGTTGTACCGCTATTGGACCCGAAACGACTGGCGCATCTCTTCGTGATCACGCATATTCGGATGATCCTGAAGCCTTGCTGCCCGGAGGCGGCCGGGATGAAGTGTATCTCTCATGCGGAACGCTGTTGCTTACGTCTCTCTTTTCCGGGGGCATGCGTGCCGAAGCCGGAGACAATCGTGTTCGATACCAGCAGGTACCTTTCGATGAGCAGTGTCTCGGCTAGCAGGATCTAGCTGCCATCAACAACCAGATATCAACATAGGAAGTCTTTCAGATTGAGGTCTTGCGCCTCTTCGACTGAGAGAGCACGCTCTCTTAGAACGTTGCATCATCTGTGCTGCACCCATCGGTCTTGAACGGAGAGAAGTCAACCGTACCCGGCAATCATACGTTGAGTCTTATAGACATGCAACCCTCTGCGCCTCGCACGACAACACTGCTCTGCACATGATGGCGCCAGCGAACGCCTCGCTGGCGCCGTGATCATTTCCCGTGCGTGGTCAGAACCACAACGCTCAACTATCCTTCACTGCGTTCTTCAACGTACTGCTGGCGCTGAAGCCAGGAGTTTTGGTCGCCGGGATCTGGATTTTTGTGCGGGTCTGCGGATTCACTCCTTCACGCGCCTGACGATGCCGCACTTCAAATGTGCCAAAGCCAGTCAGGGTGACTTTCTCGCCACGCTTCAGCGCATCGGTAATAACTTCCAGCGCCGCATCGACGATCTCCTTCGTTTCCTTCTGCGACCGGTTCGCCCGCTCAGCAACCGCCTTGATAAAGTCAGTCTTTTGCATACTTGTTCTATCCTTCCTTTCCTCTGGGAGATAATGAAGCATTTTCCTCTTCACTATGCAGTATACTGCGTTTGTCAAGTAGGGTTCCTCATCAGGACGCTGCAAAACGCCCCTGAACCTTTTCACGTCGAGTTTAAGGCTTGCTGATGCGATCTTTTCTGACGCCCGCGCAGGTATTCAGCGGCAGCCAGCACCCGCGGACGCGCCGCATAGAGACGCGATAGCCAGCGTTGACGTTCCAGTCGATCAGCGATGCAACCGGGATGCGCGAGGATGTACTGCCGTTGAACCTGTCTGATCCGCTCCCACCGTCTCGAAAGTCGCTGCCAGTCGGCATCGCTGAGGTGCGACAGTTCATTGGCGGCAGCCACGCCTGGACCGGCATCGTAGATGACACGTACGATGAACCGGTCTGCCGGATCGGCGTCGTCGGGTAGAACGTCGCGCCACGCTGGTCCCTGGTATGGCGGCGGCGACTCGTCGCGTACAGAGGGCCAGGGGAGCGGTTGCATCGAAAAAGGTCCGGCCACCACGCCTCGACAGCGCAGGACGGCGTACTGATGGTCGTTCGGCGGTTGCCCGCTCAGGTCGGCGGCAGTGAGACCGCTGGCGGCGTAGGCGCGCGCATAGATGCTGGCGTCGGGTTCCTGGGTTTGCAGCATAATGCGGTTCCCGGCATTGATCAGCATCAGGTCGCGCAGATCGCCCAACTGTGCAAGCGCCTGATGGGCGTAGATCGCTGGAATGCCGAGCGACCGCAGGCGCGTGATGGCAGTCGCTATATCGGTTGTGTCGCTGTTGCCGATCAGCACCTGGAGTTCATCGATGATCAACGGATAGTCGTGGCGAGTGCGGTCACTGCCGCTACGACTGAAGGCAGCACGCACAAACGCCTGGGCAATCAGCATGCCGACTGCGCCTGCCAGCCCGCCAAGCGCCACATCGGGAAGCGGAACCAGCACGATCATCCGGTCGGCAATCATCTGCGCCAGATTGAGCGTGGGGCGTGCCTGCGCCATCAGATAGCGCGTCGTTTCAGCGGTCAACAGGGCGTCAAAACGCCTCAACAGCGCGTCGCAACTGGATCGCTGCCCCTCACCCAGGCGCGGGTATATCTCAAGCCAGAAACTGGCGACCTCGATGTTCCGCACCGACCGGAGCAGTTCCTGGCGGTACGCTTCGTCGATCAGCGCCTGTTTGACGTGCGCCAGTGTGGGATGCGTTTCGCCCTCCAGCACCAGCAGCGCTGCCATACGTGCGAACTGCTGCATGCCTGGAGATCGCGCCCACGTATCAGGATCGATGCGCGCGAATGTTGCCAGGATTTGCCCCAGCGCCAGATCGGTGCCACCAGGTTGTGTCACATCTGCGCCAGCGAGCGGGTTCAGTCCAATGGGCCATGCTGTGTCGAGCGGATCGAGCAGGACAAACCGTCCTTCGTCCGCGACCGGAATCAGTTGACGCACGACATCAACCAGACTACCGCCACGATCATCGCCTTTGCCGTCGATGAGCATGAATCCGTGCGGGATCAACTGCTGACACAGGTTCGCCAGCAAACGACTCTTTCCGGCGCCCATGCCAGCGGTCAGGTGCAGAATCTGACGCAGGTCACGCAGCGTTGGTCCAACCGGTGCGCTGTGTCCATCGGTGTGCAGGGCATATCCAACGATGACACGCTCCGGATCGTCGGCACAGAAGGCGTGAGGTGGCGCTGCAATCCGGCGGCATGGATCACAGCGCATCAATCCGTTCGACTGAGGATTGGACAGATTCCACAGATACCCCACTTCTCCGGCGCTCAAAATGTCCGGTCCACGCCAGAGACGGAACGGCAGCAGCAGCGTGGGGGGATGTGAGACCGGCGGCGTGCGCAGGTGCGATACGGTCTGCATCTCCTGACCCACAGTTATCTGACGGACCGACGCACGGGCAAGCGGGATGAGACGCTGCAAGCGGCTTGCGGTGCGTTGCTGGAATGCGCCAAGCGCATCACCGATGGCGTGGAGCGCAGCGATTGCGTCATCACGCCGCCCGGCGACGGCGGTTGCCACGATGGTCGCCTCGAATGCGGCATCGCCCAGTTTTGCCTCGATGGCAGCAATATCTGGCGCAAGCGCATAATCCTGGCGCTGTTCAAGCGTCAGTTTCAGCGCCATCGCACGTGCGCGCCATTGTTTCCCCAGCGCCCATCCGGTCATGCCACCCTGTGGGCGCAGGGCGATCTCCAGCCCGGCGTGCACTACGCTGCCGTGGGGGCGGACTGCCGCCAGCAATACCCCTGCCAGTTCATGTTCAACAACAAGCGCCGGGGTGTGGAGCGGATAGGCCGGCGGCAGCGCCAGACCGAAGCGCTGCCAGGCGATCCAGCGTCCGGGAATTGCCGCCGCGATGAGCGGATCATCGGTCGCATTGATCTGTGCGCCCGGAGCGCTGCTGCGTACTGCGCCGTCCAGCACACCCATGGCGCGTTGTTGATCATCTGGCGTACCGCTGATCAGCGCCTCCAGTTCTGCGGGAAGATCTGGTGCGCCACTGATGATCAGGGTATACGGTGGAGCAGGATGCATCCAGAAATGCTTCGCCATGCCACCGTGAACCATACGCATAAGCGCGCCCGGTCTGGCAACAGATGCGCTCGTCCCGGCGATGGTATGCGCGGGGCGAACCCGCAGGCAGATCGTCGAGCGTGTGGCGCGACGTGCAACGCGGCGCGACAGGATCGCTGCGATCAGCGCCAAGCTGAGTTCCCCCGCAAGGATGCACAGCGATGCCACTGCCACGGCGCTGATCAGCGGGAATAGCGGCGGCTCGAATGCATATCGCAGCAATGCCAGCGCAACAACTCCTGGCTCGTGCAGGACACGGGGTAGCGGGATCGTCTGGAATGAAGGTGAGTCGGCAACCTGCGGTAGCGCCAGTGGTTGGATAAGCGCCAGCACAATGCAGATCAACGCCAGCGCGCGCACAAGATGGAACGGCAGGTCTGGGCGCGGCGGACGGGTCGCTGGCGGCGGGTTTGAAGACGAGGAACGGAGTGCAACGCGGCTCATTGGTCCTCCATGCTGCTCGAACGCACCTGCGCTACGATCCAGTCACGGTCGTCCCGGCAAAACAGGCGCGGCTCTCGCCAGCGCAACGCTTCGGCGCGCGGCTCAACCAGCACTCCGGCGCGGTCGAGCACTTCCATCACCGTCCCGGCGTAGCGCCGTTCATCTGGCGATAACAGCGCTGCGATGCGTCCTTTCGTGACGCCGGGCGGAACAACTGCCACAATCGATGGTGCCGTCGCCAGCATTGCCGCAATTGCCGCCAGCCGCTCGACCGATAGGGTTTGAGTGACGGTTTTGGGAACGCTGGCGCTGTCATTGTCTGGCGGGTCACTCGCGGATGCAGGTTCCAGCGCGCGCAGCAGCGCAGTGATCAGTGAATCGGGCGTCTCACTGCTGGCAGTTCTCATTGGTCTTCCCCTGTTTCTGGCAAATTGTTTGATTCGGAACGTCAGAAGCGGACAGGCGTCGTTCATTACGGGGGCAGGATAGCATGCATCTCCCTGCCAAAAAAGAGGTCATTGTATCTAATCGCAGCGCGTCAAACGGGTGGGAGACAAACAGGACTAAAGGTGTAGGGCGAGGCGAATCTGTGGCATGTTCAGGCACCTGCCACTCCTGTACGCCGTTTTACAAGGAGAGAAAAAGACAGCGCTGATTGTGTTGAGATGTGGTAGTCGAACTGGCAGGGAGCAGCGTGACCGTGGTCCATTGAGGGCGTCCCGCCCTTGTTGCGTCTACAGGGGTAGAATGCCCCCGCTCCCAGGGGATATGTGAACTCTTCCAGCGCACTGATTTTGAGGAAAACAGCGATCAGCGCAGTGATGCCAGTGCATTGCGCATAGCGGACTCTTCTGCAACTACAGCAGGCGCTGGCGGCAACGCGGTACAGAGGTGCAGGCGCCGGTCGCGCAGTTCGGCGCAGGTGTGGTGTGCACTGGCGCTAAACACGCCGCCGATGGCGAGCAGAATCCCCATCGTCGGGTTCCGCAAACGAACGAATTCCGCCAGGTCCTGCACATCGGCAGAACCGATCAGTGGACGCGCTTGCGCCAGCACAAGCACCGTGTGACCATCACCATCCACCAGCGTGACTAACCAGCGATTGCTGCGGAGACGCTCGGTCACTATAACTCGATACCCGGCATTGCGTGCCATCCGCTCAAAATCAGGCGCCTCGGAGCGATGTTCCACAGGTAGCCTCCTGGCGAGCGCAACGCCGACACAACTGGCGGATCGATGCTGCAGGGACGGTGCAGGCGTAGCGTAATCGGGATAGCATATCGGGAGACTGCTCTTTGTCAGTATATCACACATGCGTAAAGTAAACAAATGGTCATGACCCGCCCATAGTACCGGAAATGTAGTTGAAGACAACAACGGGTTGCAATAAACCTCCAGGCAGAGCAGGGCAGCTCCGTTTGTATGTCAGGCGTCATCTGGCAATGACCGCTGTTTTCGTTGCTCAAGCCCTGTCGCAATTGCTGCAATATTTGACCATCTGCTCACTTCAGGTATACAATGCCCGCACTATCGATGCACAGTCGAAGCTCCTAGAAAGGAAGCGGTCATGCTGGCACGCAATCGCTTTGCAACCTATGTGTGGGGAGTGTTGATCTACAATCTGCTGGTCATTCTCTGGGGTGCGTTTGTGCGAGCAACGGGTTCGGGCGCGGGTTGCGGTAGTCACTGGCCCCTGTGCAACGGCGAAGTCATTCCACGCGCTCCGGCAGTTGAAACCATCGTTGAGTTCACCCATCGATTGACCAGCGGCGTCGCATTACTGATGGTAATTGGAATGCTTGTGTGGGCGTATCGCGCATACCCGCGAGGTCATATCGTCCGGCGCGGCGCGCAACTATCGATGGTGTTCATCATCACCGAAGCGCTGCTGGGCGCCGGGTTGGTGCTGTTTGAACTGGTGGCGCACAATGCGTCGCTGACGCGCGCCTTTTCGATGGCGGCGCATCTGTTGAACACATTTATTCTGATCGCCTGTATTACACTGACCGGATGGTGGGCGTCAGGCGGCGAACCGATCCGCCTGCGCGGTCAAGGCGCTGTCGCATCCTGGCTGATCACCAGTATGGTCGGGTTGATCCTGGTCGGCATGAGCGGTGCAGTCATCGCTCTGGGAGACACCCTCTTCTTTGCCCACACCCGCGCTGGCGGCAGTGAGGAAGACCTGGCGCCGCTGGTGGCGACAATCGTCTCGATCCGCATGATGCACCCTGCACTCGCAATTGGCGTTGGCGCGTTCGTCGTGGTGGCAGCTTGGTACACGAGCACTGCACGACCGGGCGCAACAACGCGCCGCCTGGCGATTGTGCTGACCGTGCTGTACGCGATGGAACTGGTTGCAGGGTATGTCAACGTCGCATTGCAGGTGCCCGTCTGGATGCAACTGGTGCACCTGTTCTTGGCGGATGCAGTCTGGATTGCGCTGATCCTTCTGGCCGCGTCGGCGCTGCGTGTGAGTGCCCAGTCATCCGAAGCGCAGCCTGCACCGTCGATGGCGCGGGCATAGCTGGGAGACGTGTTGCTTTCGCGCTGTATTATCTGTCTGCAAATCTGGTACGGCCTGCGCAGGCAGGCTTTGCACCGTACAGCTGGGGGACTCATGGTGTTTGATTAAATAACCCGCTCTTGGCCACACAGGTGGGCTTTGCATTCCGTGGTTGAGAGCTTGTAAGTTTCAAGAAGTCTGGCAAACCCCGCGCAGGCAGGCTTTGCCTTGCGTAGCCGAGGGCTTTAGCCCCACGGCAAGAACAAATACCGATTTACATCTTAGCCTGACGGTAAGAGGCACACACCGAATTAGATGCCCTATCAGCCCGATGACCGGTTTAGCATACTAGATTAGGTCTTCGTTAGCTCCGTGTCCAGTTCAGGATGCCGGATTAAGTGCTCAATCTTCGTTAGCCCCATGGCAAGGGCAAATACCGGTTTGTATGACAGCCCCGCGGTCAGAACGTCACCAGCTGCCGGGCTACCGGATGCATACCGGTTTGTATTCTCAATCTTTATCTATCGGTTGGCGAGTGATGGCAGGCAAACGCAGGCGCCAGATCAAAAAACCCATCAATCCGGCTGGACCGGCCATCAGGGTAGCGAAGAGGGAGGGAATACGTACCCAGGCTGGAGCGTTCAGGCGGCGGCACTCACGATAAATCCACGCACCACTGAACAGATCGAGTGCGATCATGTGCGCCCACGCCGCAGCAGCGCCTTCTGGCGAACTCAAGCCCTTGCGAATTCCCTCAAGCGATGTAAAATCAATACGAGCGCCCTCGTGTCGCCCGCGCCGCACCGCCAGCGCCAGCGCCACAACATAGTTCAAGCCAGCAATAA
>Ga0308400_1000474_pt1 | contig 15327 bp, 16 predicted proteins | sample HotsprSampOS1265_FD_203451 | JGI IMG/M metagenome (GOLD analysis project Ga0308400, IMG submission 203451) | Hot spring phototrophic mat microbial communities from Octopus Spring, Yellowstone National Park, Wyoming, United States - 20060914_OS12-65 ...
TAGTGTTCGAGCACGGCGAACCGCGTCCTGCTTATTACCGCCGTTTTAAGATCAAGACCGTGAGTGGGGCAAACGATGTGGCTTCACTGCGCGAAGTAATCAGTCGGCGTTTCCGCCGGGCAGCCGAGGCGTTGGGTGAGCCTCAGTCCGTTTCCGAACCTGCTGCCGAAGAAGAACCCAAGGCCGGTGATTCATCCGGTACCGATCAACAGACGCTGGAACGTTGGGCTGAGTTGCCCGATCTCTTACTGGTTGATGGTGGGCAAGGCCAGGTTGCGGCAGTTGTTGCTGCCCTGCATGAACTTGGTTTTGACCAAATCCCGGTAGTTGGCGTTGCTAAGGGGCCTGATCGTAACCGGTTTGATCTGGTACGCATAGGCTGTGAACCGATCGTGCTGGCCCGCGATAGCAAAGCCCTGGCGCTGATCCAGCGGATCGATGAAGAAGCGCATCGCTTTGCTATCACGTATCACCGCAAATTGCGTAGTAAAGCTGCGCTTCGTTCACCACTCGAAGATATTCCGGGGATCGGGCCGAAGCGGAAGCGAGCGCTGCTCAAGGCGTTCGGTTCGTTAGAAGGTATTCGGCGGGCCAGCATCGATGAAATTGCCTCCGTACCTGGTATGACGCGCAAGCTTGCCGAAGAGCTGAAGAATCTGCTGTAATTGTCGGAGAGACGGCTATGTCGATCATTCATTCGCACATTCAGACCAACAGTCCTGACTTCCAGGCCAATTTTGCTTATCATCAGGCGTTAGCAGCCGACTTGCGCACATTGTTAGCCAAAATTCGTCAGGGTGGCGGCGCCGAGCAGCGTCGACGTCATGAAGAACGTGGCAAGCTGTTCGTGCGTGATCGCATTGATACCCTGATTGATCCTGATAGTGCGTTTCTTGAAATTGGTGCGCTGGCTGCGTATAAGGTTTACGATGAAGAAGTTCCGGCGGCTGGTATTGTTTGTGGTATCGGTCAGGTGGCCGGCCGGCCGGTGATGATCATCGCTAATGATGCGACTGTCAAGGGCGGTACCTATTTTCCTCTTACCGTCAAGAAACATTTGCGCGCTCAGGAAATTGCCCGTGAAAATCGGTTACCGTGCATTTATTTGGTTGACAGCGGCGGAGCCTATTTACCGCTGCAAAGTGAAGTCTTTCCCGACCGTGACCACTTCGGACGTATTTTCTACAACCAGGCCCAGATGTCAGCCGAGGGTATTCCCCAAATTGCCTGCGTGATGGGCAGTTGTACCGCTGGTGGTGCCTACGTACCGGCGATGAGCGATGAAGTGGTGATTGTGAAAGGGAATGGTACTATCTTTTTAGGTGGGCCACCGTTGGTCAAAGCAGCTACCGGTGAAGAGGTTACCGCTGAAGAGTTGGGTGGCGCTGATGTCCACACTCGTGTCTCAGGTGTGGCCGACTACTTCGCCAATGACGACCGCGAAGCGTTGGCAATCGTGCGTGATATTGTGGCTCATCTAGGTCCTCGCCAGCGTGCGCAATGGGAACTCCGTGATCCTGAACCGCCGCGCTACGATCCACGTGAGATTTATGGTATTCTGCCCCGTGATTTCCGTCAGAGCTACGACGTTCGTGAATTGATTGCGCGCATTGTAGACGGCAGTCGTTTCCATGAGTTCAAAGCGCGTTATGGTACAACGCTCGTGTGTGGTTTTGCCCACATTGAGGGTTTTCCGGTCGGGATTCTAGCCAATAATGGTATTCTATTCAGTGAAAGTGCACTAAAAGGTGCACATTTCATCGAATTGTGTTGTGCCCGCAATATTCCGTTAGTTTTTCTGCAGAACATCACCGGTTTCATGGTTGGTAAGCAGTATGAAAATGGTGGAATCGCCAAAGATGGGGCCAAACTTGTGACCGCAGTGAGTTGCGCAAACGTGCCAAAATTCACCGTCATTGTCGGCGGTAGTTTTGGTGCCGGGAATTACGGCATGTGTGGGCGAGCCTACCAACCGCGTCAGCTCTGGATGTGGCCTAATGCTCGTATCAGTGTGATGGGGGGAATGCAGGCGGCAAACGTGCTGCTCACTATCCGGCGTGATAATCTGCGTGCCCGTGGTCAGGATATGACCCCCGAAGAGCAAGAGCGCTTTATGGCACCGATTCTGGCTAAGTATGAACAAGAGGGACATCCGTACTACGCCAGTGCCCGTTTGTGGGATGATGGGGTGATCGATCCGATTGAGACTAGGCGGGTATTGGCGCTCGGTCTGGCAGCGGCAGCCGAGGCTCCGATACCGCCGACCCGCTTTGGTGTCTTCCGCATGTAGGTCGGCTATGACGTTGCTCCGCTCGATAACCATTATTGCCATCGTCTGGATGATACTCGATCCGAGTCTGGTCATCGGGATAGTAGTATCTGCTTTGGTCGGTTTACAGATGGCCGCCTGGGTCTGGCCACGACTTGTTTATAACCAGATTTCATGGCAACGATCCGTTCCCTCGGCATTATCGCCCGCTGAAAAGGCAGATGTCGTGCTACAGATTATCTACCGCGGATGGTTGCCACTGCCGTACCTGGTTGTGCGTGAAGACATTCCTGCCAGCCTGAGTGAGATACCGCGTCGGCAATGGGTCGTGAGCTTACGTCCGGGCCAACATTACACACTCCGCTACTCAATCCAGGGGCGGCAGCGTGGTCTGTACTGGCTCGGACCGCTCAAGGTGTGGGTCGGTTCGGTGTTCGCGACCAATGAAGTGCAGCTTGGCGAACCGCAACAAACGCCACTGACTATCGTGCCAACAGTGCTGCCGTTCCAGACATTCTATTTACCAGCCGCGTTGCCCTACAGTCAGGAGCGTTACCACTTGAGCTTATTCGACGATCCGGCGCAGAAGATGGGGGTACGTCAATACCAGATAGGTGATCCGCCGCGGCGCATCGATTGGAAGACCAGTGCCCGCGTGGGTGATCTTCAGATTCGTGAACTAGCGCCGGTCATCGCCCGTGAAACTCTGATCGTGCTGGCATTCGCGGAAAGCGAATACCCCGGTCGATTTTCGTATGACAACCGTGAGCGTGCAGTCGTTGCGGCTGCTTCACTGGCCGCAGCCTTGATCTATCGGCGTCAGCCCGTTGGTTTTCAGAGCAACGGTTATGATCCGTTGCTGCGTCAGCCTGTGACAACTCTGGCACCAGCCGCTGGTGTCGAGCATCTACGCGAAATCCTGCTCAGGCTGGGCCGGATCGAGCCGGCAACCGATGGTGAGCCGATTGATAATGTGCTCTTGGGTCATCTGGCCCTGAATCGCGGTGGGACACTGGTGCTGATTACGAGTTCGCTCAGTGCGCGTATCTTACCAGTCCTGCTGGCAATTCGGCGCGGCGGAATCAAGGTTTCCATTGCGCTGGCCGATCCAGGACCAACCGATGTCCTTCGAGCAAAACAATTCGGGATCACAGCGTTTCAAATCAATCGGAATGGTGCGCTTGTTCAAGATGTGTGAAACATCCTCGAATCGAGCGTTTATGCCTGCGGAAGGTACAAAAGGAGCACTATGTATGTTGCGCATTGCCGAAGAAGTCTCTACTGCACTCGAAGAGGGCCGTGCCGTTGTTGCACTTGAAAGTACCCTCATCAGTCACGGTTTACCCTACCCACACAATCTGGCCGTTGCTGAGGGGTTGGAAGCTGAAGTTCGGGCAGCGGGCGCCGTACCGGCAACGATTGGCCTGATTGAGGGTGTGCCGGTAATCGGGTTGAATGGGAATGAACTGGAGCGGCTGGCCGCAGGTGGCGAACGAGTGCGTAAGCTGAGTCGGCGCGACATCGGGGCAGCCATCGTAGATCACGCTGATGGCGCAACAACGGTTGCCGCGACCATGGCACTGGCTGCGGCTGCCGGGATCGAAGTCTTTGCGACGGGCGGGATCGGTGGCGTTCATCGTGGGGCAATTCATAGTTGGGATGTCAGCGCCGATCTGACCGAATTAAGTCGCACGCCGGTGTTAGTTGTCTGCGCTGGTGCAAAGGCCATTCTTGATCTACCGGCTACGCTTGAATACCTTGAAACCCATGGGGTACCGGTTGTTGGCTATCAAACCTCTGAGTTCCCTGCCTTCTACACCCCCCAAAGTGGCCTACCGGTGGCCGCAGTTGCTGATAATGCGTTGACTGCCGCACGGATGTGGCGCATCCAGCGACGCTACAGTGCTTTTGCTGCACCGGGTGGTATGATACTCTGTGTCCCACCACCGGCACAGTATGCGCTTGACCGTGATGTGATCGAGGCTGCAATTGGGCGGGCATTAGCGCGGGCTGAGGCTGAGGGCGTGCGTGGGCCGGCAGTAACTCCTTTCCTGCTCGCTGCAATGGCGGAAGAGACGGTTGGTGAGAGTATTGAAACTAATATCGCGTTGCTGCGAAACAATACTCGGGTAGCTGCTGAAGTAGCACTGCGGATCAGTGAGTTGGGCTAACCTCTAGGTGAACAAACGGTGTGCAAAGTACTTGACAAATTGTATTATTACTCGTATACTGACGATTGCTGTTATTAGATGTAACAGCAAGAGCCGTCATATCCTCGACGGCTAATCCCTCACACGTTACCCCGTTTCGTTACGTGCTGGGAGCCTCCGTTGGCATCTCTGCATGAGCGGAGAAGAGTCCTGTTTTGTCCCTTGGTTGCATAGTTAGGCAGGAGTGCCCGCCAATGCTCAAGCGTCGACCATCAAGCTGGGAAAAAGAAGAGATATCGCTCTACACCCACGAGCACGATGAATGTTTTGGGCACGAAGAGTCACTGTTCTCCCCTGATCTGAGCGATATAGATCAGGCGGAACCGACACTCGATGCAGTACAACACTATTTGCAAGAGATCGGGCGTGTTGCTTTACTTACCGCTGCTGAAGAGGTTGCGTTAGCTGAACAGATCGAGCGTGGGAATGAAGCGGAAGCACGTCTGAACAGTACTGTTGATCTGACCCCACAAGAACGCTACGAATTACTTCAGGCTGTGCAACGTGGTCAAGAGGCTCGCCGCCATTTAATTCAGGCTAATCTGCGTTTGGTGGTCAGTATTGCCAAGAAGTATGTCGGTCGTGGTCTTGCACTGCTCGATCTGATCCAGGAAGGTAATATAGGGTTAATGCGGGCAGTGGAGAAGTTTGATTACCACAAGGGTAATCGCTTCAGTACGTATGCAACATGGTGGATTCGCCAGGCGGTAACGCGAGCCCTTGCCGAGCAAGGGCGAACAATCCGACTACCGGTGCACATGAGCGAATCGGTCGGTCAGGTGAAACGGATCGCTGAGCGCCTTGCCCAATCGCTTGAGCGTCAACCGACTGCCGAAGAGATTGCGATGGCGCTTGGTCAGCCGGTCGAGCGGATCCAGCGTATTCTTGAAGCGGCGCGGCGACCGGTTTCACTCGAAACACCGGTTGGCGATGATGGTGAGCATACGCTTGGCGACTTTCTGACCGACGAAGAACGGCCTACACCTGGTGAAATAGCGGCGCAAAAGCTGCTACGTCGTGATCTCTGGGCAGCCCTCGACCAGCTCAACGACCGCGAACGGCGAATCATCGATTTGCGCTACGGTCTCCTGGACGGTCGCCGTCGAACGCTGGAAGAAGTTGGGCGAGCGCTTGGTATGACCCGTGAACGGGCGCGACAGATTGAAGCCGAAGCACTACGACGGTTGCGTAGTCCAGAGGTTGGTCAACATTTGCGCGATTATCTGGAGTAGAGCAGTTTTAGTTCGTTGGTGCGCTGTCATCTTCCTCCACTTTCATCGCTCGTATTCGTAATCTGAGCACGTCTGAAAAATTCTCACCCTTCCTCTTTCATTTTGGGAGAGGAAGGGTCAAGAGTGTTTATCGCTCCGTATCCTTTGGTACCGCATTGTACCTGTAACTCGGATTGCATCACGAACATTCCACTCTAAGTACAGACCGGATCGGCACGTCTGCCCATTGACCAATAATTGCTCTTGTTTAGAGAGTATCTGAACATTCTATGAAGAGTCGTTGGCATAGATGTGGGCCAACCGTCTCACCATCACGGGAGTCATGGCGATATCCATGAGCACTTCGCTCGTATCGGTGCGCGCTTCGTCGTCTTTCCTCAAGCGGTGATACTTACCCAGCCAGGCAACCGTCCGTTCCACCACCCAGCGCTTCGGCACCACCTGGAAGCGTGATGCCCCATTGGGACGCTTTCTGCTGTCCAGCGTCCAGCCACCAACGTGCTGTGCCCATTCCACCACCTGGCCAGCATCGCCCCCATCGGCCCACATCACCCGCACGCGCGACTGCTTCCCGTGGGCGTTGCCCACCACCAACCGTGCCCCGTCCCGGTCTTGTCTATCGGCGGCATAAACCACCACTGTCACCACCACGCCCACGGTATCCACCAGCAGATGGCGTGTGCGCTCGTGGACGGTTTTGCTAACATCATACCCCCGAGGCCTCCGTTTTCCATCGTGTTGAACGACTGGCTATCCAGAATCGCAGCGCTCGGTTCTGCCTCCCGCCCTGCGGCAACGCGCACGTCTGTGCGGAGCGCAGCATGCCGGCGCCGAACGGAATGAGACACGGTCTGCCAGGGAGGCACGTCGTGGGGAAGCATCAGCCAGGCGCAACCGCTTCGCAAGATAGAGAAGATGGCGTTCAACATCTCACGGTACGAATGGACTCAGTGTCGCCCCCGCGGCGATGTCCGTTCCGGCAGAGCGGGGGCAATCCGTTGCCATTCGGCGTCTGTACGGTCGGTAGGATATGATGTTCGTCTGTTCTGTTTGCTCATATCATTACGTATCCATCAAAACCGTCGACCAGATAAAATTTCAGACACTCTCTCAGAGCAGGCTAGTACCAGAATTACCTGCTTCGCATCATCTCGCCACTGTTTGCTTAGTACGCGATTGACCTGCCCTCGGTAGGGTACGTTTTCTGAAAGAACAGGTCGGGGTCGCGGTACTCTTCTGGCCCACGGCTGTGATAGACCTCCCACAGGTCGGCAGCGAACACGTCCAGGGTCAGACGGTCCTGCAAGATGTCATCGTGTGGAACGGCAATGGTGTGAAAGGGTTTCATGATTGTCCTCACTTCAGAAGATGGCGTGATCGATCTGCTCCCTGTCTTGCCCCAGTGATTTTGAATGTACTTCGCGGTTTCTTGGGGGGCGAGATCGCGTGTGGTGGTATGAACCTGAACGTAGAATTACCTTTTTGCTCCCTTTGGGGGTTTGGAGATAGACAGGGTCTGAGGAAGGGCGAATTTCAAAGACAGAGATCATCTTTCCGTCTACCTCTTCAAAATGCCCCTTCAGAAACGGAGCATACTGGCTTCCCAAATATTCGCCGATGAGATTGGCCAGCAATTGCTCGAATTTGTCGCGTGAATTGCCCACTAGTTCCAGGTCTTTCTCCAATCCCAGAATGTTGCCGTTGTCTTCGAAACCGATTTGTAGCACAGGCTTAAGCCTGTGCTACGTATGTATACGGCCAATCTTGCCAGTTAGAAACCAACCCGGCTTTGACGGGATTGTTGACAATGTACCAGAAAATACGCTCCAATTCTGCTTCGTCACGCACAACGTGATCGTAACTTTCGTCCTGCCAGAATTTTCCGCTGCGGCCGAGTTTCTGATTGGCGTAACGCGCTGTGCGCCCTTTGAGCAGGTGCAAGGCTTGACTGAGGACAGAGGGGTGCCCCGTCTTATCATGATTGGCATCATCAAAACGCTCCACATCCACCAGCAAGTGAACATGATTGGGCATGATGCAACCCGCAAGCAGGTCATAATGGCTGCCATCCAGCCGCCGGATTTCATCCATGACCAGTTGGGCAATTTCCGCCTGACGCAGCCAGGTGGGGCCATGCGCCATGTGGTCCAGCCACTTATCGTAGCGTCCAAAGAATTTCTTCTGGATTTTGTAACGTTCACTTCGCAACGCTGCGCCGCTGAAACAGTCGGATAGTCGTCGTTCCTCTTCTTTGAATTCTTCGCGTAAACGTTCGATAACCTCCACCGGGAGCGACCCGGCCAGCCGAAACGTGACAAAGAAGATGGCTCCCGAAGGGTGAATGTGAGGGAGATTGCGACGGTAGGAAATGGTCATGATAACCTCCTGTAGCACAAGATTGTAGCACTTCTATCGCTCGTCAATTCCATACGGTGTTTACGTCGGTGCATCATGATAACCTCGTGTAGCACAGTAGCACAGGATTAATCCTGTGCTACTGTGCTTCTGCAGCCGCGCCCGCCTGGCGAGCAGGCCATCCAGCTGTTTTTTCTCCTTGCTCTCAATGGGCAGGCATTCGGAGATGGCCTGGGCAACGCGGTAGCAGGCTTCGCTGCGACCGCAGCCGCTTTTGCTTAGGCGTGCGATAAGCTCCGCACGATCGCCCTTTTCCCACAGCCGCAGGGCATGATGTAGCACATCTATCAAATCCTGCCCAGCAGCCAGGTGCTCCATCTCGCGCTGATGCGGCCCTAATAGGCGGACGAATTCCTGCTCTTTCTTGACCATCCCGCCGCGTCGCGACCACTCTTCGGCCAGGTCCAGCCCGCAGGATTGGGCCAGTTTGCGGGCTTCGTCGAAGGGGACGCACGCCTCGCCGTAGTTCCAGCGCCACAGGACGTAGAAGCGCGCCCGGTCGCTGATTGCGGCGCTGTAGGAGCGAGCAGCCTGCCCGCCCTCGTGCAGAATCTGGCGCACGGCGAAGTCGGTGGCCAGGGTGCGGACTTTATCAAGCAGCATATCGCTGCGGAGTATCCTCTCCAAAAGCGCTGGATCAGGCCGATGGAGGCACAGCGATACCCACCCGTTGCGCTACCCGTTCGGCTACGGTGGGGGTGGTCTCCGGCGTGACAATGCGGTCGCGGAGAGAGGGAACGAACCCCACGCCGAGTTTGGTGGAAGTGGCGGTCAGGGTTTGGAAGGTATCCCACGCTCGTGCCCCGTCTCGGGAGTGAGGGCCGACACTGACATTGCGTTTGCGCACGCGGCGTCGCGCCGCCAGTTCCCTATTATTCTTGTGCCGGGGAAGGTCGGGATGTTTCAGCACCGCCAACAACTGGATCCGTTTGTCGGCGGGTTTGCTGATCCGGTCATCCAACGCCGCATAGCCAGTCTCTTTGTCCACCAAGGCGTCAAACGCATCCGCCAACCGTGCACGTTCCGCCGCAGTGAGCGCCTGTTAACAGGCCAGCAGGTCGCGATAGAACGTCCAAGAGCGTTCCCCAACTGCGGCGCGTTCCGCCTGATGATGGGGCACCCGTGGGGCAAGCTTGGCGGAATGCCGCTACTCATGCACCCACCCCCGGGCGTGCGTGGTCGTGAGGTGGTCAGACATGGGCGCATCATCGCGCAGCAACCAGCGCAGGACGGGCACCTGGGTTTGGGCGTGATAGGTGGCACGGGCCAGCGCATCGCCGACCAGCTGTACCTGCTGCTGCGTGAGCGTGATCCCGGCGGTGGGTAGGTGCTGCTGGTGTGTCGCCGCCGTTATGTCCGTGTCGCGGGGCCGGGCCGCCCGCCGCTGGCGGTGCAGGGGGTGCGGCAGACTGAGCGCCTGCCGCCACGCCAGCGACTCGTCCTTGCGGCGATAGCGGAGTTCCTGGCCCCAGATGACCGCCAGGACATCCTGGCGCGTGCCGTCGGGACGGGGATGATCGCTCGTACACCAGGCGTAGCCCACCACGGGGCATACCTCGTTCTGCCCATCCACGCGGGGTACGGGTCTGGTCGGTGGCGACCCACGACTCGGTGGCGAGGCCGGGCGGATGAATCGCGGCGGCTTCGTCCGCCCAGCGTCCCGTCGGTTCCAGCAGCATGCGTGCCACCAGGCGCGTGCCAATCTGCAGACCGACATCCCGCAGCAAGCGCAGCAGCGCGGGCTGACTGACGGTTGCCTCGTGACCGAGTGCGGGAACGATGGGATGGGGCGTGGGGTACAAACCACCCCGGAAGCCGGGCGGCAACGGTGCGGTGAGGAGCGTGTTGGTGCTGGGGACGTACCACCGCTCCCGCACGAAGCGGACCACCTCCACGTCGATGCGCAGGCGCTGCACGATGGTAGCGGTTGGCCCATGGCGCACCGCATCGGGGGCAGGGTCGCCGGTTCCACCACGCAGTGCTCCGCCTGCGTGACGATCAGGTTCGCGTTCTTGTTCGGCTTGCCTCGCGGCGTGCGCGTGCGGCGCTCGGCCTCCGAGGAATGATCCGCAGGCGGCGGGCTGGACGGCGGCGTGGGTGGTTTGATGGCGGGCGTACCCGAGCGTCCCTTCAGCCGTGCCACCGCATCCCGCAGATTCTGGTGTTCAACCCGCAGGACGACGTTCTCAGCCGCCAGCATCTCGATGACGTTCAGCAACTGGATCACGATCTGGTGGGTTGCCAGATCGGCAATGCTGTCGGGATTGAGGTCAGGTATCTGCATATGTTGGGAGTCTACCAGATCTTGGCTCCGCTGTCACCCGCTGCCCAGCAGTTTTGGAGAGGATACCGAGCAAGCGTATTGATTGTTGCCCATTGCCTCACTAACGATTACGCTTATTGTCCATCTTGACTAATTGGTTCATCAGTGGTACACTTGAGTGCCGTGCCGGGGTAGCTCAGCGGTAGAGCAAACGGCTCATAATCGTTAGGTCGCGGGTTCGAATCCCGCCTCCGGCACCAGTCGCCGGTGAGCCTTGCTCACCGGCGTTTCCGTTCATCGAGTGATGCTATGCTCGATCAGTTGCATCAGTTCTTGCTTGCCGAGGGTGTTGGTCAACCTACCAATCGAGTGTTGGTTGCAGTGTCGGGGGGCAGCGATTCGCTGGCGCTCTTGCACATGCTCTACACACTGCAAACTACCGGTGGACCAATACCGATTGTTGCTCACCTCGACCACGGTCTGCGCGGGGCCGAGTCGGCAGCAGATGCCGATTTTGTCGCTTCTGTTGCAGCAGCGTGGGGGCTCCGGGCGATCATCGACAACGCTCGCCTTCCGTCGGGGACAACACCGGCTGAGGCGCGGACGGCTCGGTATACCTTTCTCGCTGCTACCGCCCTGGCTGAGCAGGTCGATGCCGTACTTGTTGCCCATCAGGCTGACGATCAGGCTGAAACGGTGTTGATGCATCTCCTGCGTGGTGCCGGACCATCTGGCTTACGCGGTATGCGAATGCGGGTAGAATGGAGTGAGTGGGCTGCGCCGCTGATTGTCGCTGGTCGTGCGCCATCGTGCGGTCCGCCGTTACTCCGTCCACTCCTGACGATCAGTCGGGCAGCACTGGCCGACTATTGTGCAACTCATCACCTGATACCCCGCGATGATCCGACGAATCGTAATCTTCACTACGCACGAGCGCGGATTCGGCACCATCTACTCCCGCAGCTTACGGCTGAGAATCCGCAAATTGTGGCTGCATTGAACCGAACGGCTCGAATCTGCGCCGAAGACTACGATTTCATCCAACAAGCTCTTGCAGCGCAGTGGCCGATGCTGATCGTTGAGCAGCAGTCTGACCTGATTATCTTTGATCGCGCTGCCTTACGCTCGTTACACCCGGCGCTGCGTCGGTATGCTCTGCGGCGGGCAATTGCCGATCTGGGGGCTGAAGAACCGAGTCTGGCACAAATGGACGCCGCAATCCATCTGCTAAGTGGTCAGGCTGGTCGGCGGATGCAACTGACACCCCAGGTTTTGCTGGTATGTGATCAACAAACTGTTACTCTGCAACATCCTGGGGCAGTGTATCGGCATGCTCCGCAGGTAGAAGCGCCGGTAACGTTGCCCGAATGGGGGGCAGTGATGCTGGCGAATGGCTGGCAGTGTATCGTGCAGCCTGATCCGCCGCCCCAGCCAGACCGCTGGTGGTTAGGGTTTATTGCACGACCATCTGGCCCCTTACGGCTGCGGACACGACGGCCTGGGGATCGCATGCGACCGTCTGGCGCACCGGGGCGTCGTCGTTTACAAGATCTGTTTGTTGATCTACGGGTGCCGCGTAGTCTGCGTGATCGATGGCCGCTCCTCGTTGATGCACACGACCAGATTCTCTGGGTGACAGGATTACGGGTTGCTGCCGACATTGCCTCCTCCGATCCGAATCAGGCTACAATGTGGATTGGAATAGTTCATCCGATTGAGGCAACACAGGAGTAAAAGGGATATGCGCCAAGACATCGATTACGTCTTGATCGACGAAGAGCGGCTTAAGCAACGTGTGACCGAGTTGGCTGCCGAAATAACTGCCGATTACCGCCACCTCAATGATCTGTTACTGGTTGGGGTGCTTAAAGGGTGTGCCATGTTCATGGTTGATCTGGCCCGCGCTATCGATCTGCCGCTAGCAATCGATTTCATTGCAGTTGCCAGCTACGGCGCCAGCACCGAATCATCGGGTGTCGTTCGGTTGATCAAAGACCTCGATACCGACATCTCGCATCGCCATGTATTGCTTGTCGAAGATATTATCGATAGTGGGCTAACGCTTGCCTATCTACGCTCGCAACTCTTGCGCCGCAATCCGGCCAGTTTGCGAATTTGTACCTTGCTCAACAAACCAGAACGGCGCACGGCCGATGTGCCGGTCGATTATATTGGTTTCAATATTCCCAATGCCTTCGTGGTTGGCTATGGCCTTGATTACGCTGAACGCTATCGCAACTTACCGTTTATCGGTGTCTTGCGCCCAGAGGTGTATCAATCTTGATATTGTGATCCAGATTACACTTTGACTGTAATCTGTTCCCTTGCCGCCAGTGATCGGCTGATGTTATAATGCTGTACAAGCGGCAAAAACGATGGCTGATCGTCATCGGCGTCGCAATATCTTCGTTGTGGGGTATTCTCCTCAGCATCAGATGACAGCTCGGAAACTGAGATGAGGCAACCCCTCTAGAAAGACACGATATGAGTGATAACCGTTGGCTCAAAAATAGCTTTGTCTACCTCATCATTCTGGTGGCAGCGTTAGCGCTGTTCTTCCAGTATTTTGGGCAGGGCGCCAGCCAGACTGAAGAGAAAGGTATCGCTGACGTAATCGCTGATGCCCAGGTTGGTCTGGTCAGCGAAATTCAGGCCCAGGCTGGCGATGAGCAGATTATTGTTACTTACAAGGATGGCAAGAAATATCGCTCGCGGGTCGAGACATCAGACAGCGTGATGCGGTTGCTGGCTGATTACAATGTACCACTGTACGATGAGAATGGTCGGCGGACGATTAACGTTACTGTGCAGCCAGCACCGGCCTGGGGTGGTTTGCTGAGCATCTTTACCATTCTTCTCCCCACGCTGCTGCTGATTGGGTTCTTCGTCTTCTTTATGCGGCAGGCTCAGGGCAGCAATAATCAGGCGATGTCCTTCGGCAAGAGCCGGGCGCGGATGTTTGCCGGTGACAAGCCTACGATTACCTTCGCTGATGTGGCTGGTCAGGAAGAGGCAAAGCAAGACCTGGCTGAAGTTGTTGAGTTTCTGAAGTTTCCTGACAAGTTTGCGGCTCTTGGGGCACGCATTCCGCGTGGTGTTTTGATGGTTGGCCCGCCCGGTACCGGTAAGACGTTGCTCTCGCGTGCGGTTGCCGGTGAAGCGGGTGTACCTTTCTTCAGTATCTCTGGCTCTGAATTCGTCGAGATGTTTGTGGGTGTTGGTGCTTCGCGTGTTCGTGACTTGTTCGATCAGGCGAAGCGGAATGCACCGTGTATCGTCTTCATTGATGAGATTGATGCTGTTGGTCGGCAGCGCGGCGCTGGTTTAGGTGGTTCACACGATGAACGTGAACAGACCCTCAACCAAATCCTGGTTGAGATGGATGGTTTCGATACCAACACAAATGTGATCGTTATTGCGGCAACCAACCGTCCTGACGTGCTCGATCCGGCGCTGGTTCGCCCTGGCCGTTTCGACCGGCAAGTCGTGCTCGATGCACCCGATGTACGGGGCCGCATTGATATTCTGAAGGTTCACGTGAGAGGAAAGCCACTGGCCGAGGATGTCAATCTCGAAGTCATCGCTCGTCAGACACCGGGCTTCTCGGGTGCCGATCTGATGAATGTGGTCAACGAGGCAGCGATCCTGGCGGCACGTCGCTCGAAGCGCAAGATCAGTATGGCCGAATTTCAGGATGCGGTCGAGAGAGTGGCAATTGGCGGTCCCGAGCGCCGTTCACGGGTAATGACTGATCGTCAGAAACTGGTGGTTGCGTACCACGAGGCCGGTCATGCTATTGTTGGTGCTGCATTACCGAAGGCCGACAAAGTGCAGAAGGTAACGATTATCCCACGTGGTCAGGCTGGCGGTTATACCCTCTTCTTGCCTGATGAGGATAGTTTGAACCTGCGCACCGTGTCGCAGTTCAAGGCCCGTCTGGCCGTTTCGCTGGGTGGTCGTGTTGCTGAAGAGATTGTTTTCGGTAATGATGAGGTCACCACAGGCGCTTCTGGTGACTTGATGCAGGTTACGCGGATTGCGCGGGCAATGGTGACGCGCTATGGGATGAGTCAGCGTCTGGGGCCGATGGTCTTCGGCGAGAAGGAAGAGTTGATCTTCCTTGGTCGTGAGATCAGCGAGCAGCGGAACTATAGCGATGACGTGGCGCGTCAGATCGATGAAGAGGTGCGTGCCATTGTGACCGAAGCCTACGAGACAGCGCAGCAAATCCTGCTCCAGAACCGGGCAGTGCTCGATGATATGGCGAATGCCTTGCTTGAATACGAGACTCTCGATGGTGAACAGCTTGAAGAGCTGATCCGGCGCGTCAAGCCACTAACAATCGATTTGAGCAAGAGCAGCACTCCGAATGGGCGCACTGGAGAACTCTCAACCCAACCCGATGCGCCTCAGATGGGGATCGGCGGTACTAATCCGCTACCGGCGTAATTGTTGCAATACACATTGATTGGTGCTAGCAAGGGGTGAGTATGCAGCTCACCCCTCGCTCGTTTTAGTACGACCAAAACCCTAAACACGATGCTGCACTACGCCTCCTGGTACCCCTTTCCTTCCCATTAGGGCTTTGTGGTGTTCTCAAAGCGTGAACAAAAACCTGGATTTCTTATCGGGAACATACCGTGCCCGTGCAACCATTGCGTAAGGGCTTGCCATCGTTCTTTTTCTCCAGCCCCCACCTTTCCCCTTCCGTTAGCGGAAGGGGGCAAGGGGAAGGTGAGGGGCTACCATCTCCCCCTTCCTCTGCCGCAGCGCGGAAGTTCAGGTCCCCCCACTAGGCCGCTATCGGCTACCCCCTACCATCTCCCCCTTCCTCTGCCGCAGCACGGAAGTTCAGGTCCCCCCACTAGGCCGCTATCGGCTACCCCCTACCACCTCCCCCTTCCTCTCCCGCAGCGCGGAAGTTCAGGTCCCCCCACT
>Ga0308400_1000476_pt1 | contig 15322 bp, 20 predicted proteins | sample HotsprSampOS1265_FD_203451 | JGI IMG/M metagenome (GOLD analysis project Ga0308400, IMG submission 203451) | Hot spring phototrophic mat microbial communities from Octopus Spring, Yellowstone National Park, Wyoming, United States - 20060914_OS12-65 ...
CTACCTGGGGGCCCGGTACCCGTGGGGGCTGGAGGGGGGCGTGTCCCTGGCCTTCCTGCGGGACCCGGTGGTGGCCACCCTGGGGGGTAGCCTGGACTGGAGCCCTGGGGAGCCCCCCGTCTTGGGGGTGGGCCTGGGGCTGGGCCTGGTGGCCAACGAGGTGTGGAGCCTGGGGGTGGGGGCCTCCCTGCGGGTGCCCCTGGGAGTGGAGCCTCCTGGGGGAGCCCTCTTCCTGCGGGCGGGGTACAGCCTGGACCCGGAGGGGAAGGGGGAGGTGGCGGTGCGGGGTAGCCTTGGGGACGGGGGCTTCCGGCTGCGGGTGGAGTGGGCGGGGGGGCTATAGGCACGAAAGCCACCTTTCGCGCACAAAACTCGCCCCGCAGGGACAAAGCCTGCGGGGTTTATGCGACTTGAGGGGGGTAAAGGTGCATAAAGGCGGCAGAAGGAGGGGGCGAGAGAGGCCCACTTCGGGGGTGCATAAAGGCTAAACCCGGCCTTCGCAGCTAGGAGGTGGAGGGGGAAGCTTCAGAAGTGCACGGTGATGAAATCCCGGCCAAGCTCCACAAAGGTGTGGTCCTTCAGAAGGGAGGCCAGGGTAGGGAGGTTGCGCAGGAAGAGCTCTTCGAGGTCCCGGTTGCGGATGTTGCCGGTGGAGATCAGCAGGAGCTTGTAGGGCTCCTTTCGGAGGAGCAGGTCTTGGACGAAGTCCCCGTCCTTGGTGACCACCACCCGCCGTTCCCGCAGGGAGAGGGCGCATATCTCCTGGTCCGGCGTGGCGTTGCCCCGGGGAAGCTCGCGGGTGTGCAGGGCGTCGTAGCCCCTCTCCCGCAGGCGCTCCACCAGGCGGAAGGGGAGGTGGGCGTCCACCAAAAAGAGGGGCTCGCTCACGCCACCCTCAGGACCGTCTTCACCTCGGCCAGCCTGGCCGCGTAGAGGAGGACCGCCTGGAGGTCTTCGGACTCCAGGTCAGGGTAGTCCGCCAGGATCTCCTCCGGGGTCATGCCCGAGGCCAGGAGCTCCAAGAGGACCTTCACCGGGTAGCGGAGCCCCCGCACCGTGGGCTGCCCGTGGTTCACCTCGGGGTCCACGCTGATGCGGGCCAGAAGGTCGCCCTGGTCCATGGCCTCATGGTATCGGCTGGGGTGGGAAGGGGCCGGGGGGCAGTGGGCCTAGCCCCGCCCCGCAGGACCCAGGGGCACCACCAGGCGCAGCCAGCGCCGACCCCTTTCGTCCACCCCGGAGAGGAGGCGCACGGGGCGGCCCGGGAGGTGCCGGGCCACCACCGCCTCCAGTTCCCGGGCCAGGGCCTCCCGCCTCTCCGGGGGCAGCTCGGGGGTCTCCAGGAGGAGCTCCACGGTGTCCCGCTCCAGGTTCCGGTCCACGGCTTCACCTCGGGAGGACATCCTACGCTTGCCCCTCGGGAAAGGGGTGTTTTCCGGGCTCTAAGGCCCCGAGAAGGCCCGGGGGGAAGGGGGGCAAGGGGGAACACCGACCCCCGGCCCTTTAGGCCCCTTAGAGGGGCATAGAGGCCCTTAGGGGAAGGTGTGCCCGGCCCCAAAGGGCTTTTGGCCCGGGCAAAGGGGGGTGAGCACCCCCCCGCTCAGCGCTCAGCGCCTTTCCCGAGCGGTGAGCGTTCAGGCAATCGAAGGGATGGCTGGGCGAGCGCTCACCCCGTCAGGCGGGGTATCCTGGCCCCGTGGACCCCACCCTTTACGCGCCCTGGCAGGCGGCCCGGATCCTGGGGGTCTCCCCCGCCACCCTGCGGCGCATGGCGGCCCTGGTGGAGGAGGTCCTGCACCCCCTTCCCAGGGATGCGGGCGGGGGGCGGCTTTGGCCCGAGGGGGTGCTGGGCCTCCTGGCGGAGGCCCGGGGGCGGGCCAAGGCGGAGGGCATCCCCCTGCGGGAAGCCCTCCTGCAGGTCAAGGAGGCGTCGGGGGCGGAAGGGGCCTTCCCCCCACCCCCGCCCCTCGCCACCCAAGCTTCTGGGGAGGAGGCCCTGGCCCTCCTCCGGGCCCTCCTGGAGCGCCTGGAGCGGGTGGAGGGGGAGCTTGCCGCCCTGAGGGCAGAGAACCAGGCCCTGCGGGAGAGCCTGAAGGCCCTGGAGGCCCCCAGGCCCCGGCGGCCCTGGTGGGCCTTCTGGCGGCGGTAGGGGCCTAGGATGGAAGGGATGGCGGAGCCCGTGGAGGCCCAGGAAGCCCTCCCCGCGGGGGAGGAAGGGACGAGGGAAGGCGTGGGGGAGGAGCGGCGGGAGAAGCGCCCCCCGCACCCGCCCCACCAGGCGGTCCTCTTCCTCCCCGGCGTCCTGAGGGAGGGCCTCTTCCACGCGGAGAGGCTCCCCCGGGGGGTGCCGGTGGCCCTGGGGGGCAAGGCCCTCAAGGACCCCCAGGGGGAGGCGGGGGAGGGCGTCTTCGCCCTCTGGCCCCGCACCGACGAGGGGGGAAGGATCCTCTCCCTCCAGGTGGCCAGCCGCCTAAGGGAGCCCTACGAGGGGCCCCAGGCCGTGGTCCAGGGGGTCCTCCTCTACGCCGACCGGGAAAGGCTGGTCCTCCTCATCCTCCCCAAGGGGGGCGAGGGCTTCAAAGTGGGCCTCAAGCGGGCCCGGGGCTTCGCCGCCCGCCTGGAGCCCAAGAAGGCCTACCGGGTGGAGGGGAGGCTGGGCGGCCCCTACCTCCTGGCGGAAAGGGCCTGGCCCTTGGGCAAGTACCTCCAGGCCAAGAAGGAGGGGCAGCCCCTCCCGCCCCCTATCCAGGGCCGGGAGAACCCCTACCTGGAGCCCCGGGAGGGGAGGCCCAAGGAGGGGGCGGAAGGAGGAGGGGAAGGGGAAGCCCGCAAGGGAGAAGGAGCCAGGGAAGAGGCGAAGGCCAGGCGAGAGCCCCCGCCCAGGCCCAAGGAGGCCCCCAAGGGGAAGGGCCCCGGGGGCAAGCCCCTCCCCCGCCGGGATCCGGTGCGGGTGTGGCGGGCCCCCGAGGAGCCCCCGGACCCCGCCCCCCGGACCTGGGCCGGCCCCCGGCCCTGGGCAAGGGGCAGGTGATGGGCCTGGCGGGCACGGGGCCCTACTACCTGGTCCTCCTGCCCCAGGCGGTGCCCGAGTGGTGGCCGAGGGTGGAGCGCCTCCTCCCCGAGTTCCCCCGGCGCTACGAGGTGCGCTTCTACCCCGACGGGAGCAGGGCGGTGGTCAGCGGGGACCTGGAGGCCCTGAAGGTGTGGTACAAGCGGGTGCTCAGGGGGTGAGGGGGAGGGTGTGGCCCGAAGTGGTGGAGGTCTGCCCCCTGGAGGGCCTCTCCCTCTGGCTCCGCTTCTCCGACGGGAGGGAAGGGGTGGTTGACCTGAGCGGCTTGCCCCTCCTCGGGATCCTGGAAAGGCTCAAGGACCCTGCCTTCTTCCACCAGGTGGGGGTCGACCCGGAGACGGGCACGGCGGCCTGGCCCGGGGGGATCGACCTGGACCCCCTGGTCCTCTTGGGGGCCCTTGGCCCCTAATGAACCGCTACAGCCTGGCCACGGGAGCCCCTCCTCCAGAAGTGGCGGAAGGCCCTGAGACCGCCTAGGCCACCCGCCACTGGGGAGCCTGGCGGAGGAGGGGGAGGAGGCCCTGCTGGTTGAGGAGGTGGGCCAGGAGGGCACCGGGTCTGCGGATGCCCTCCTTGCGGGAGCTCATGAGGGAGGCGGCCAGGGCCTCGCGGACCCGGGCGATGGCCCACTCCACGAGGGCCAGGGCTCCTTCCCACATGCCGTAGATTTCGGCCCGCAGGGCGTTCCAGAGGACCCAGGCGTAGAAGCGGACGCTCCCCGGGTCCTTGAACTCCTTGGCCAGGCCCAGGGCGAGCTCCTCCACCCGGCGGCGGCGGTCGGCGGGTTTGGCCCGTAGGAGACCGGTGAGAGAGTCAATAGCTAACGGGGTTTTTTGCCTGGGGGGGGATAACGAGAAGTCCAAGAGAAACTCCAGCACCTCAGCATCCCCCTTTAGGGGTTTTTCTTTTGACTCTCTCAGCGCTCGCCACGCTGTTTTCCCGCGCTCCACATCCCCCTCCAGGTCCCGCCAAGGATAGGCAAAGTCCTCCGCACCCAGGCGGGGCCTCCGGGTCCGGTGCGGCAAGCGCACCGCGTACAGGGTCCCCGCCGCGTACACCCCGCCCTTCCCCCTCAGGGTGGCCGCCGTCCGCCAGGCCGCCCGGGTGATGAGCCCCTTCTCCGTAAGCTCCCCCAAGGCCCGGTACAGGCTCGCCGAGGGGATCCCCAAAACGGCTATCAGGGCGTCGTTGGGCACAAACACCGTGAGCTGGCTCAGGCTCCGGGGAGGCCGCTTGCCCCCAAGAAGCCGCCGCAGCCACGCCACCCCAAGGGCCAGAAGAGTCCGGTAGACCTCGCGGGCCCGCTCGCTCAAGGGGGGCAGGGTGCCCTCCGCCTCCCCCTTCGCCAGGAGCCGGTCCGCCACCGCCAGGGGGCTTTGGGGCATCACCTCCGGCGGAGGGGGGGACTGGGCCAGCTCCTCCCTCGTGGGGATGGGCCCCTCCGGCAGGGCGGAAAGGGCAGGAGGGGGCGGGGGAAGGGTGGCCGCCACCGCCTCCGTCCCTTGGGAGTGCTCCTGCGCCCCCTCAGGGGTCAGGGGCCCCTCGGGGAGGAGGCCCAAAAGCTGCTGGTACAGGGGGGGAACCTCCTCCCCACGGGCCCGCTTCCTGCGGGCCAAAGCCTCCAGGAAGGCCCGGCTCGCCGCCGAGATGCCTGCTTGAACTTCTGGTTTTTGATATCCGTTTCCTTTTACTTCCTCCGGGGTCATAAACCCCTCCCTCTTTTCGCGTCGGGGACATCATTTCCCCGCGCACCTAACCGGTGCCTCTTGCCGTTCCTGCTGGGAGGGGGTACGCTTAGGAACAAGCGTCCAATGGGTTTTGGCTTTGGTTTCCCCCTCCCAAAGGGGTCCTCTTCTTCGGTCCTCGCGCGGCCCTGCCGCCTTGGGCCCCAGGGGGGCCCGGTCTACCCGTTGGGGGCTATTATACCGACCCCTTCCCAAAGGCAAGAGGGGATCCCCGTGCACCCCGTGCAGACGGGGGCTTTCGGTACTGCTGGTGCAGGGAGAAAGTGCGGTGTACCACACGGCAAAAGGCAAAGCCCCCCGGGAAACCCGGGGGGCTTCTCTTGGGCTTTCTGTCTTCCTGCCCTGGAGGGTTCTAGGTCAGGTCATCTGCTCATGCATCCACGCACCGATCCTCACTCAATCCGTCTTCCTCCTTCGCACGGCAACCCGCCAGGGCGGTGTCTGCTGCCCGTGTGGTGGGCTCTACCCCCGATTTTCGGCCTCGGGACGGCCGTGGCTGTCCCCGTGTGGCCGGGACACGCCCCCGTGGAGAGGGCCACGGGCCCCACGCTTCCCCGTTCCTGGTTCCGCCACCCCTCCCGGGGGGCTTCCCCACGTGGGGAAAGCGCCAAGCTCCTTGTCCTGGGGTTTCCGCCCCAAACCTTCCAATTCTTCCCCCTCCGGGCACTTCCTCACCCTTCGGGGACCTACACCCGCGTGTTTCGGGGGCGGGAGACCCGCCCCCTAGTTGGCGCCGAGGCCCCCGTGCGGTGGACGCCGCACGGGTAAGCCGGTCCGGGCTTTCCTAGGCCAGGTTCCCCTGGCCGGGTTCGTGCACCGGTGGGGGTACGGGGCCCCCCCACAGGCCATTCCCCTTCGTACTGGCCCGGTCTCCCCCTCCTGCACGCCGCCGTTTTGGCCGCCGCCTCCCTTGCGGTACGCTGCACGGCTACTCCCGGACGGCTAAACCCCTGGGTACGGGTGGCAGACCTTGCCCCATGGGTCCAGGAGGTTCCCGCGTTAGGACCTGGTACGCGACAGGTTCCCGCCTTCGCTTGGCCCACGCCGCCGCTGCTACCCGTTTCCCCCTACGAGGTTCCGGAGCTCGGGGTACTACCGGGCACGGCGTGGGCGTTGCAGACCCCAGGCGGCCTGTCTCGGAGAAGGGAGGGAGTCGCACCCTCCCCGTTACTGGCCTAGCTATCGTGCGCCCCCGGTTATGGCTTCCCGGGTCAGCGGGGCCTCCAGTCTCCCTCGGCCCCCTGGTGCCTTGCGACACCCTCAGCACCGGCCAGCTCCGCACGCGTCGGGGAGCTATGGGTTCACTCCCCGCCGCGGGTGGGACTCGCACCCACTTTCCCAGGCCCAGCCCCAGGGGTTATGACCCCCCTGGGACCCTTTCCGCGTCGCCCAACCGTCTGGCCCCCGATCCCTCGGGGATGTGGAGTGCGGTCGAACCCGAGGCTGTGCCTGGGCGCGCCGCGTTGAGTGCCGCACCAGCCAGGATTTCCCCCGGCATGCGGCTTCCCCGGCTTTCCCACAAGGGGCTGCCACCCCCGCTTGCGGTACTCATCCGGCCCCGGCGCCAACCGGGGTGTGGGTTCGAAGGAGTTATAGCGGGGAGGGGGGCGTACCCCAAAAAAAGCGCGGCCCGCCCAAGGGAACCTCAATAAGCCCGCTCCTATCGCTACCCATAGCTTGCAACCAAGGGATTTTTCAGGCCCCCTCACCACCCGGAGCCAGCCCAGACAATGGGGGGACCAGACCCTCCCCCTCCAGGCCATCCCCCCAGGCCACCTCCCCCCGGAGCACCCCCTTAAGCGGTGAGCGCTTACGGCTTACTTGATGAGCGCTTACCGCTCACCAGGCCCCTGGCGGAGGACCCCTGCGGGGCTAACGCCCTTGACGGCACCCCGCCCGGCCCAAGGAGGCCTCTTGGGGGAGGCTCCGGGGGGAGCCAGTTGCCTAAAAGCTAGCCCTAGGGGTATAAAGCTCTCCATAAAGAAAGAGCCCGGGTGGTACCCCCGGACCCGCCAACCTGAGGGTACCACAGGGCTCACCAAGAGAGGAAGCCCTATGGACCACGAAGCCCTCAGGAAACTTGGAAAAGCGGCACAGCGGCTGGCGAAACTTTTCGGGCACACCCCCGAAACCGAAGCCTCAGAAACTCCCGTCCAGGACGATGCAACATTCATAGAGGATACTCCTGGAGTAGGTTGCCCCTTACCAGGTACTGGGGGGGACGATGGGGCCCCCGGTAAGCTAGCTAAACCCCGATGGATAGAGACTGTTGCACGGGGCCCCCAGCGCCTGTTCATGGTCCTGTACCAATCAGCGCGGGCCATAGCCCGGAGCAGGCGGTATGCCAGGCGCGTGGGGAGCATAAGCCTGCACCTGCCGGTCGACCTCCTAGCCCTTCACCTCGGGGTGGACCGGACCACCATATGGCGGTGGGCGAAGGAGCTAGAACGGAAAGGCCTCATAGCCCGAGCCACCCATTACGGCACCCTGGACGGGCGGACCGTGGCCACCGGGACGGTGTGGGTGGTGAGGTTGACCCCGGGCCGGGCGCGGATCACCCCCGAGGACCTTGCCCACCCCTGGAGGAACATGGAGGCCGACCGGGCCTCGGGGGCCACGGCGTGGGCGTGGATAAAGGCTAAGAGGCGGCCTTCCCTTAGGGTCATCGTCCTGTGGGCCCTAGGGGCCCGCTACGGCCCTCGAGGTCCTGACCCAGGAGGGGGGGGAGCCTCAGTCAGCCTCCACGACATCTACCTCCTACCGGAGGCCTCGAAGGAGGAGCTTCCCGGCCTCATCACCCGCCTGGCGGGCCACCTGGCGGACCTAATGGGCGACCCGGGAGGGAGAAGATGGTATGCCGGCATCCTGTGGAGCGTGGCCAGAGGGGAGTTGCGCCCTCAGAGCGTGATTGACGCGGTGAACCGGACCCTAGCGGACGTGCGGGAAGGGTGGGCCAGGCGACCTGGAGCCCTTCTCAACCGCAGGCTAGCGCCTAGCGGGGTGAAATCTGGAAACTGACCCTGGTTATGGGTGCGGGGTGCGTCTCGCGCACCCCGAGGTCACGGCCCCCCGCCGCCCCTCAACCCCCTCAACAGCACTTGCCACAAAAGAATAGGTGTAGCAACGAAATGAGGAGTTGAAGTGCGGCAATAACAACAGCGGTGTGATTTTTCTTCTGAACCTCACCTTTTTTCATAATGACTCCAGTTTATCACACACTGGTGAATAATGAAGAAGTTGCACACTCAGGCCACCCCCCCGACTTGGGTGCCCCATAATGACGGGTTACCTTCGAGATCAGGGCGGGGGTGGCTCGGACCCTCCGGCCCTGAGAAGCCCGAGAAGGCGGGGGGTATGGGGGGGCAGTCTTCTCCTACCACCCCCCCCTCTTCCCGGGCCTTCAAGGCTCCTTAGAGGCGGCCGTAGGGGGTCTTGCGGGGGAGGGTCAGACCCCAGACCCGGACCCCGGCTTGCCCCCCACCCTTTGGCCGCATACCTTTCCACCCCCGAGAGGCCTCCTCCCCCCCGCCTCTCCTTGCGGGGTTTATGCGGGGAGGCCCGGGGATCCCCCGCAACTCCATGCACGCCGGCCCCCGCTTCAGGCCCTTCCGGGGCCTTCCCCTGCGCGAAGGGGAACTTTCGCGAAAATGCCCGCATAAAGCCCCCCCTCGCCAAGAGCGAGGGAGGTAGTCGGACTACGGCGCTACCGTTCCGTAGTTGCGGCGGTGTTAGTGTTTGTACTGGAGTCCTGGAAGAGCATCTTCACGATTTCGTCCTCCTGCACCCCCGTGACGGTTGCCAGCGCCCGTACGATACGCTGGAGGTTTGCCGTCGTGATATTTGGCCGCTGTCCCTTCTCCACGCCAGCGATGTAGGACTCGCTGAGATCCGCTAGCGCGGCCACCTTTCTGCGCGGTACCCCAGCCTTTTCCCGCAACTCCTGCAGCACCGACCAGTTCATATCCTAACTATAACGCACATGCCAGTAACGCGCAAGGTAGGTAGCATTAAAAGTGCAATTTACCGAACCTTCACTACGGGTCTATCACCATGTGTTATAGTCGAGCAGGATGGGACCTGGTCCCTCCCTCAAAAAAAAACGCCCCCGGCCCGCTACGCCGGGGGGAGGAGGTCTACCGTGAACCAGTCTATTCGGTACGCCATTAGCTATGTCAACCTCGGCTACCGGGTGGTGCCCCTGGCCCCGGGAGAGAAGCGCCCCCACGGGGGCCTGGTGCCCAACGGCCTGAGGGAGGCCTCCCTGGAGGTGGCCACCATCAAGGCCTGGTGGCGGGTCTGTCCCCGGTGCGGGGTGGGGATCCTGGCCCCTGAAGAGGTCCTGGTCCTGGACTTTGACGACCCCACGGCGTGGGGGAGGTTGAAGGGGGAGTACCCCGCCCTCGAGGCCGCCCCCAGGCAACGGACCGCCTCAGGCGGCTACCATCTCTTCCTCCGCCTCCCTGAGGGGGTGCGCCTTTCCGCCACCACCCGGGCCCTGGAGGGGGTTGACCTCAGGGGCATGGGGAAGGCCTACGTGGTGGCCGCGCCCACCCGCCTGGCCGATGGGAGGACCTACACGTGGGAGTTGCCCCTGGTGAGGCCGGCTAAACTCCCCCAGATACCGGAGGACCTTCTCCTTCGGCTCCTCCCCCCGCCGCCCCCACCTAGGGAGGTGGTGGTGGAGGCGGGGGCCTCCCCCAGGCGGCTGAGGGCGCTCCTCGAGGCCTACGCCGCCGCCGTGGCCAGCGCCCCGGAGGGGACGCGGCACAACACGCTCATCCGCTACGCGGTGGCCACCGGGGGCCTTATCCCCCATGGGCTGGATCCGCGGGAAGCGGAGGAGGGCCTGGTGGGGGCGGCCATGCGGGCGGGCTTGCCTGAGCGCGAGGCCCGGGAGGCGGCACGGTGGGGGCTGAAGGTGGGGCAGGAAGCCCCCCTGGACCTTGGAGATTCTGATGCAAGGGGGGCGCTCCTCAAAAATCCCTTTTTGCCGTCCTGGACGGCAAAACCTTTTTGGAGCGGGGATGCTCCTAAAACTCCTAAATCCCCGGGCCATTTAGGAGCACCGGAACCATTTAAGAGCAGGGGGGTGCTCCAAAATCCTGGCCCTTCCTCATCGCAAAAACCCGATTTGGGAGTATTGGAGCACGAGAGTAAGAAACCCAGGCTTCGCTTCCCCAAACCCCGGCTGGGGGGGAGGAGGTAGGGCATGGGACTCAGGCGCATTGACCTCCACGCCTCCCTCCCCGAAATCACCTGGGCCTGGGAAGGGCTCATCCCCCGGGGGTTTGTGAGCGTGGTGGGGGCTCTCCCCGGGGAAGGGAAGAGCGTTTTGCTCACCGCCCTGGCCTGGCAGGCCACCCGCCCCGAGGGGGAGCTCCTGGGCCGGAGGGTGGAGCCCACGGGGGCGGTTTTCGTGGACTTTGACGCGGCCACCGGGGACGGGAGGGCGGTGCGGGGCTGGATTGAGCGGCACAAGGCCGCCTTCCCTGACGGGGACATGGGCCGCCTGGTGGTCCTCGAGCCCGAGGCGGATACCTACGGCCTGGGGGAGGGGGAGCTGGCCGAACTGGAGGGGGCGGCCAAGGACTTGGGTGCGGGGTTAATCATTGTGGATTCCTTCATGGCCGCATTCCCCCTGGACGTGGTGAAGGCCCACCAGGTCCAGGCCGCCTTCTACCACCTGCGCCGGCTGGCCCTGAACACCGGGGCCGCCGTGGTGGTGATTGACCACCTGCCCAAGCCGGTGAACGGGGAGGTCGCGGGGGCCAGGGGGTTATTGGGCTCCATCGCCAAAATTGCCCAAGCCCGGAGCGTGCACATCCTGACCCGGGTACCCCCCAGGGAGGTGGAGGGCCGCCATGTCCTGCGGTGGGACGTGCTCAAAAACTCTTTCGCCCTCGTCCCCGAGCCCTTCGGGGTGGAGCTCATCTTTGAACCCGACCTGGTGCGGGTGGTGGAGGCCGCCCTCCCCGAGGGGAGCGTGAACCCCAGGAAGGACAAAGCCCAGGCCGTGGTCCTCAGCCTGCTTCAGGGGGGGGCGGTGGTGCCCAGGAAGGACCTGGTGGAGGCCATCATCCGGGAGGTCAACGTGCACCGCAAAACCGCCGAGCGCTACCTGGCCGAAATCGCCGAGGAGGCGGGCCTGGCGGCGGTGAGCCTTCCGGGGAAAGGTGCCCCCGTAGCCTACCGCCTCCCCGAGGCCCCACCCCTCCCGGGAGAGGGAGAACCTGAACCGAGTCAAACTCCTACACTCTATGCTCCTGCTACTCCTAAATGGAAAAACCCCGATGCCCATCGCGAAACATTTAGGAGCCCCCCCCTGCTCCTAAATGGGGAGGGCGCTCCTAAATCCGAGGTGGAGGTGGAGGTGGAGCTGTGAACCCATGGCGGAAGCTCATCACCCTGGCCCCGGACTTGGCGGCCAAGGTGCGGGCCACGCGCCCGCCGAAAGTCAGGGTGATGGCCGATGGGCGAGTCCTGTACTGGGCCTTGGCCGTGCCCGCTGAGGAGGACCTCGAGGCCCACGCCACCTTCCCCGGCCAGTCCTCCCCCTCCCTGGAGGCGTGGCTTGTGGAGCGGCTGACTTTCCTGGAGGAGGCCTGGCCCGATGCGCGGGAAGTGGAGCTTCTGGGGGTGTGGGCTGGGAACCCGCCCCGCCTCGAGGCCATCGCCCGGGCCCGGGTGAAGGAGGAGGTAGCCCGTTAGCCCTCAGGGAACCTACATCCCAAGCCCGGGGCATTCTTTGAAAAACCACGCACACTAGAAGGGCCAATAAGGCCTTTTTCGGAGGGGGGTGGTAGTGAGATACCAGGAAAAAACCCCGTTTCCCAGAGGCTTTTTGCCTCCTAGGAAAAGCGAAAGCCCCCCCTCTTGGAGGGGGGGCACACCATGAGCACTTTAGAATCACACCCACACAGCCAGCCCAAACAGGTTAGCACCTACGCACGCATGCACGCATCCAGTCCTACACAGTCCCGTGCTCTTTCCCTCCTTTCACCCACCGCTGGCCATGTGTTCCCCAGTACGGCCTGGGGGACCGTGGTTGCCCTGTATGGCCGGGCTACGCCGTGGCTGGCCCAGTAGGCCGGACCTCGCCGCCACATAGGCCGTGGCCGCCGTGGCTGTGGCCCTTTGGTGGCCACCACCCTCCCATTAGGCCGGGAGCGGCCGGCGTGAGCCCCTCGAGGCCAGCCCATCCTCCCGGACTGCCGGACCCCGCGGGCATCCGCCGATTCCACAAGGGCGTTCACCGCCCTATGTTTCCTTCAGACTCCCCTTCCGGGGAGGCCTCTTTCCCGTGGGGGAGAGCCCGAGGCTTAGGCCCTCCCCCCCGTTGGCGCCGAGGCCCCCTGGGAGTGGAATCTCCCAGGGTAAGCCGGTCTGCCCTTTCGCAAGCCGCCGGTTTTCCCGGTGGCCGGTTCGTGCACCGCAGGGAGTACGGGGCCCTCCACAGCAGCCATTCCCGTCCTACTCAGGCAGTCTCCCCCTCTCCCTCGCCATGGTTTTCACTGGCCCCTCGCCGGTCGATGCCGGCTACTGTGCCGAGAGCTACTCCCCATGGCTAACGCGCGTCCGTCGTCGCCCCCGCCAGAGCTCAGGACGCTGCGCGGAGAGGCTCCCCCGTTAGAGCGTGGTACGCGTTGCCTTCCCGCCGTCACACCCATACCGTCCCGTTTTTTGTAGCCTTTCTCCCTACGAGGTTCCGCAGCTCGGGGTACTCCGGCACGGAACGGCAGGGCAGGACCCCAGGCGGGGCAACTCGGAGCAGAGAGGGGATCGCACCCTCCCCGTTACACGCCGAGCTATCGTGCGCCCCGGGTTATGTTTTCCCCGGTAGCAGGGCCTCCAGTCTCCCTCAGCCCCCTGTCGTGTCACCACGACCTCAGCACCGGCGTGCTCCGCACACGTCACAGAGGTATGTGTTCCCTCCATGCCGTGGGGGGGACTTGCACCCCCTTTCCCACGCTCAGCCCTCGGGTTTTGGCCCCGAGGACCCTTTCCGGGTCGCCCAACCTACCCCTGGGTCCCCCCAGGTATGTGGATTGCGGTCGAGCCGAGGGCTGTGCCCTCAACGCGCCGCGTTTGGTGCCGCGCCAGCTAGGATTTCCCCCAGCACGCGGCTCACCCGGCAGAGGGGGGAGGTGGCGGGTCCTCCCGATCCTCACGTCCGGCCCCGGCGCCAACCGGGAAGTCGGTCACAGGCAGTTTAGGGAGGACCCCCCGTTTCCCCGTTTTTTCGGGGCCGGGCCTCGCGCCCATAGGAGGCCTCGCGCCCATAGGAACCTCATTAGGCTTGCCCGCCCGCCCGGAACTGCGTGCGGGCATGGGCCTTTTTGTTTTTTGTGGCCTTTTTGTTTTTTGTCCCCCCCTTCCCCCGGGGACTACATTTGCTTGTGAGACCGGAGGACTACCCCCTTTACCGAAGCCAGTCGGCGGTCCTGGCCGCCATCCTGCGCCTGGTGAGCCGGGACGGGTACGTGTGGCACCACGTGCAGACCGCCCCGGAGGAGCGGATCCTGGCGGTGATGGCGAAGCTCCACGACCGCTACCGCGTCCTCATGGACCCCCAGGCCCGGCACCTGAGGCGGGAGGCTGGGCTTCCCCTGGCCCAGGTCATCTTGGGGCCGGAGCCCAAGGGGGGGAGGTGGCCCCTGGTGCTGCTTTCGGACCGCGACCTCGAGGACGAGCCCATGCGCCGGGTGGACCAGACCCCCCTGCGGTGGGTTGCCTGGCGAGGAGAGGCCTGGCGGCCCACCTACGAGCTCTACCGGGAGGAGGGGGGCCGGTGGACCTGGCGCCTGGTGCCCGAGTTTTACCGGGAGCTCCTGGAGGAGGCCCTGCACCACGCCCACCGGGGGGACTGGCCCCGCCTGGTGGGGCACCTGAAGGGGCTGGGCCACCTGCCCATGTACCGGGGCATTTGGGCTCAGCTCCAGGAGATCCGCCGGAGGGTGCAGGCCCTCTGGGGGGACCGGCACCTGCGGGACCCTGGTGGGCAATGGAAGGCCCCCCCATGGCGGAAGGCCGTGGAGGAGTGGCCCACACGCCCTCTCTCCCCCATCGGGATGCGCCTCTTCGTGGAGGAGGGGGAGGACCGCCCCCGGACCCTGGGGGAGTGGCTGGAGAGGAGGCGGGGATGAGGCGGCAGGACGCCCTCCACGCCCTAGGTCGGTTGCTGACGAACTACTGGCCCCTGGCGGACGAGGTGGGACTTGGGGACCTCCTGCGGCCCTACCTCCCAGACAAACCCGCCTGGACGGAGGAGGACATGACCGAAGCCCTGGCCCGCCTCCTGGCGGACGTGGTGGCGGAGGGCTGGGACCGCCACGGGGCCCCGGGCGTGGCCCGCCACCCCACGGAGGAGGGCCGCTTCGTGGCCTCCTTTGAGGGCCCCGGAGGCCCCTACACCGTGGAGGCCTCCAGCAAGCGGGAGGCTTACCGGGAGGCCCGCAGGGAGTGGGTGTACCGCCTCCTCACCCGGTCGTGAAGCTTCACCGGGAAATCGTACTGGAGGGGGGTCCATTACGGAATGAAGGGGGTGGGGAAGCGTAATGAACCCCGGAGAAAATACTTTTCCCGATTACCTTACGAAACGGAGGTGACCATGCCGCGCACACCCAGCGTGACCCTGGCGGACGTGAAGCACGCCCTGGCGGAACTTGGCCTCTCCCCCGAGGAGGCGGGGGCCCAGGCCCTGCGGCAGCACCTGGGGCGGGGAAGCCTCAGCACCCTGCAGCGCTACCTGGAGCTCCTGCGGGCGGAGGGAGCCCGGGAGCGTTCCCTGAGCAGCGCCATCGAGGGGACCCTGCGGACCCTGGCCCCGGCCCTCAAGGCCCTGGCGGTGCAGGCGGCCCAGGGGCTTTACGAGCGGTCCTTGGCGGAGACCCTGCGGGCTTTGGAGGAGCGGGAGGCCCTCTTGGAGGAGCAGGAAGGCCTATTGGAGACCCTCAAGGGAGAGCTTGAGGCCACCCGGGAGAGGTTGGAGGGACAGGAGAAGGAGCTTGGGGAGGTCTTGGCCCGGGAGGAGGAGCTGAAGGCGGTCCTGGCGGAGCGGGAGGAGCGGATCCGGGCCCTGGAGCTGCAGGTGGTGGAGTTGGAGGGGCGGGTGCGGGAGCTGGAGGCGGTGCGGGAGGCCCTTTCCCAGCGGGTGCACGCCCTGGTGCACGAGCTGGCCACCCTGCAGGCGGCGGTGGGACGGGGGGCCCAGGGGCAGGCGTAGGGCTTCCCTACCCCTGAGGGGAAGTGGGCCTCTCCATGGCCGGAGCCCCTCAGCGGAAGAGCTCCTCCCCCAAGGGGAGGCCCACCCGGAGCTCCAGGTTCACCCCCCGGGCGAAGGGCACCGCCTTCCCTTCCACCAGGGCCCAGGTCTCGGAGCGCAGGGGGTAGCGCACCCCCTCCACCTCCCGGAACTCCCGGTAGAGGAGGAGGGCCTCCGCCCCCAGGACGGGGGAGAAGTATCCCACCCCCCCCCCCCCCCCCCCCCCCACCCCGGGACCCCCCCCCC
>Ga0308400_1000483_pt1 | contig 15156 bp, 12 predicted proteins | sample HotsprSampOS1265_FD_203451 | JGI IMG/M metagenome (GOLD analysis project Ga0308400, IMG submission 203451) | Hot spring phototrophic mat microbial communities from Octopus Spring, Yellowstone National Park, Wyoming, United States - 20060914_OS12-65 ...
CAATCAATTTAACCAACGCTTTCACTATCGAGTTTTGGATGAAAGCAATTGCCACCAACAATAATGCACCTGCATGTCCCGGCGGATGGTATACCGGCAATATCATCATTGATCGCGATGTATTTGGGGCAGGTGATTATGGAGATTACGGGGTTGCCATCTGTGATCAACGCCTGGTTGTTGGAGTTAGTGTTGGCACCGACGATAGATTATTAATTGGTAACACGGTAGTTACTGACGGTGTCTGGCACCATATTGCGATTACCCGTGCAGAGAGCGGTCAGATCCGACTATTTGTAGATGGGCAACTCGATGGGGAATTGAACGGTGCAGTAGGTCGGATTGATTACCGAACAAACCGACCAACCGGTTATCCAAATAGTGACCCGTATCTGGTGCTGGGTGCGGAAAAGCATGACTATTCCGGTAGTCGCTATTACAACGGTTTGCTCGATGACCTGCGTTTCTCACGGGTGGTGCGTTATACAACACCCTTTGCCCGCCCAACTGCACCACACACTATCGATGCAGATACTGTTGCCCTTTATCGTTTTGATGAAGGATCAGGAGTTCGTATCGGCGATAGTGCACCTGGTGGGGTGAATACTGGCGAGTTAAAGCCCCGACCAGGTGGTGCAGCACAACACTGGTCGACCGACACACCCTTTAGTAATACGGCTCCAACGAGTACGATTGCGCCAACGGCAACCAGCACAAACACGCTGACCGCAATCGCCACCACATCGCCAACAGCAACCGGCACGAACACGCCGACTGCGATTGCCACCACTTCGCCAACGGCAACCGGTACGAACACGCCGACTGCGATCGCCACCACATCGCCAACAGCAACCAGTACGAACACGCCGACTGCGATCGCCACCACATTGCCAACGGCAACCAGCACCACGTCACCAACGGCGACCTACACGATCGTTCCAACCGCATCTCAGACACCATCAGCTACGCCGTCGATTGGTAGCGCACCGATAGCACCTACACCACACATCCGGGTCTATGTTCCACTGATAACGTATTCACATACCGCATTATCGATACGGCAGTAGGAGTAACGAAATATGACAGGTCTACCCATTTCGCGAATAGAACTGAGCAATCTGGTGATCGACAGTCTGCGTGACATCCTTGAGCAAAGTGACCGCCCAATACCCACAAACCTCGATGAACATACCCTTCTCTTCGGGAAAGGGGCACTGCTCGACTCGCTCGCTCTGGTCACAATGGTGGTTGAACTTGAACAGCGTATTGAAGAACAATTCGGCCTTACCCTTACCCTGGCTGATGATCGGGCCATGTCACAGCGCAACAGTCCGTTTCGTAGTGTTGGTGCGCTAGTTGATTATCTTGAGCAGCTCATTGGCGAGGAGTCAGGCAGTGACTGAACGTGAAGTTGTGCTTATTACGGGGAGTAGTCGCGGGATCGGGCGTTTCCTGGTCGAACACTTTCTTCAACGAGGAGCGCTTGTTGAAGGGTGTGCCCGCAATCCAATCGACTGGGAGCTTCCCGGCTATACTCATCATCACGTTGATGTGACTAACGAGAGTCAGGTCAAGGCGATGCTGAGTTCCATTCAGCGTCGGCATGGACGGCTCGATATTGCCATTAACAATGCCGGGATTGCCGCAATGAACCACGCGCTATTGATGCCGGGTGAAACTGCCGTTCGGATTCTAAATATCAATGTTTTGGGTAGTTTTCTGGTCTGTCGCGAAGCAGCCAAACTCATGCGCCGACGGAACTACGGTCGAATTGTCAACTTCAGTACGATTGCGGTGCCGTTGCGGCTTGAAGGTGAAGCGCTGTACGTCGCAGCCAAGAGTGCCGTTGAGATGTTGACCCGCGTGCTGGCACGGGAGTTTGCGCCGTTCGGGATTACCGTGAACGCCATTGGTCCAACGCCCATCGAGACCGATCTGATACGGGGCGTGCCGCGTGAAAAACTGCAACAGATCATCGACAGCCTGGCAATTCGTCGCTTCGGCACATTTCGCGATGTTGCCCACGTGATTGATTTCTTCGTTAACCCGGCCAGTGACAACATTACCGGTCAGGTACTCTATCTTGGCGGTGGTGGGTGATCGGGAGCACCACATGGAGGTTTGTGATGAGCATTGTATGGCTGTATGAACGAATGGCCCAACGGGCGTTGCATCCGGCAATTGTCTGGCGCGACCATCTATACACCTATCACGATCTGCTCTCGCGTATCCAGTCCTGGCACGACGTGCTCGATCAATACGACATTGGCCCCGGGCAGGTCGTCACGATAGAGGGTGATTATTCACCAAACGCGGTAAGTTTGCTGTTGGCGTTGATTGAACGCAACGCCATTGTTGTTCCACTCACCCAGAGTGTTGCCGCGCAACGGGAAGAATTTCTGGCGATTGCTGAAGTACAGGTTGTTGTCATTTTCACCGACGATGACCGCTGGCAGATCGAGCGACGCCCGGTACATGTTACCAATCCGTTGATGTTGCAATTGATTGAACGCCAGCATCCGGGATTGGTGCTCTTCTCATCTGGCTCGACCGGCAAGAGCAAGGCTGCCCTCCACGATTTTATCCCGCTGCTCGAAAAATTCAAGGTTCCCCGTCATCGCCGGGTCACGCTGACCTTCTTACTCCTTGACCACATTGGCGGGATCAACACGCTCTTCTACACGCTGGCGAATGGAGGGACTGCGGTGGCAGTGTCGTCGCGCGATCCCGATGTTGTCTGTCAGGCAATTGAGCGGCATCGCGTGCAAACCCTCCCTACCTCGCCAACGTTCCTCAACCTGCTATTGATTTCCGAGGCCTACCGACGCTACGACCTCTCGTCGCTGGAGCTGATCACGTATGGGACGGAAGTGATGCCGGAAAGTACGCTGCAACGAATTCATGAACTATTCCCGCACGTCCAACTCTTGCAGACGTATGGCCTTTCCGAGCTGGGCATTCTGCGCTCGAAATCGCGTGATTCCAATTCACTATGGGTCAAGATCGGCGGCGAGGGTTTTGAGACCAAAGTCGTCGATGGGGTCTTGTGGATACGGGCCAAATCGGCGATGCTCGGCTATCTGAATGCCCCCAGCCCGTTCGATGACGAAGGGTGGATGAATACGCAGGATGTGGTAGAGGTTGATGGAGAATACATTCGCATCTTAGGCCGACGAAGCGAAATAATCAACGTCGGGGGGCAGAAGGTGTATCCTGCCGAAGTGGAGAGTGTCTTGTTAGAGATGCCAAATGTCAAAGATGTTGCAGTCGTTGGCGAGCATCATCCTATTACCGGTCAGATTGTGACGGCACGCTTTAACCTGTTCGAGCCAGAGGATCCAGCCGAGTTTAAGCGGCGGGTACGAACGTTTTGTCGCGAACGACTGGCCCCTTACAAGATCCCGGTCAAGATTATCATTACCGACAACGAACAACATAGCGCCCGCTTCAAAAAGATGCGAAAACCGTCATAATTGTTGCACGAACAAAACCTTGATGCCTATGATACCGATTGTTCACCTTGCAATCGATCCGGCGCTGGCACCACAACGCCCCGAAATCACCTATACCTGGCGCACCTTGCTTACCGGTATGGGGTATGGCTGGCAGGAACTACCGTGGAATGCCTCAGCGGTAACGATTGCCTACGTTATCGACCCACCGCAGGCGCCAGCGGCCCGGATAGTGATCCATGCTCAGCCTGAACGTTGGGTCAATCCTCATCAGGTGCATATAACTGGTCATAAGCAATGGCACGGCTACACGCTACCGTGCCTGGCTGGCGATAACCCCCAAGCGTATCCTCTAATGGTTAACGGCAGCCTGCACATTGCCGATGACCCGATTTTCGCTGCGTTCTGGCTGCTTAGCGGTTACGAAGAGGATCAATATCCGATACTCAAACACGGCTACCGTGACCTGACCGGTTCACCGATGCTCACCGCAGGCTTGCTACGCCGCGGATTAGCCTCGGCGATTGGCTGCTGGCTGGCAGACATGTTGCAGCAGTGTGGGTTGCCGCCGGGTATACCACGCTGGCCCAACAATGCTGTACTAGCAGCTTCCTGCGGTCACGATGTCGATTATCCGGAGGTAGTACGCTGGCTAGAACCACTGCGTATTCTGCATCGACAGGGGATAAAGGGGCTACGGGCTGCAATCGATGTGATACGTGGTTGGCGTAATCATTGGCACTTTCACTCCTGGATGGCTCTTGAAGAGCAACTTGGTACCCGCTCGGCATTCTACTTCGTTGCCCGGCAAGGTTCGTTGCTCGAATATGCCACCGGTCGGCCTGATCCCTTCTACGATGTGCAGGAGCCTCACTTTCGCCAACTCTTCCGTGAATTGAGTGCTGCGGGCTGGGAAATTGGTCTCCATGCCAGTTATCTAGCCTACACCAACTACAACATCTTGGCGGCTGAACGTGAGCGGCTGGCTACAGCTAGTGGTCAACCGATTGAAGGGAATCGCCATCACTACTGGCATCTTGATCCTTACCAACCAGAACAGACACTCCTAATGCACGAACAGGTTGGCTTTCAATACGATGCTTCGCTTACGCACAACCGTTATCTGGGCTGGCGACGCAGTAGTACCTGGCCTTTCTTTCCGTGGCATCGCAAACTCCGGCGGGCGATACGGACTCTGCAACTGCCTACTAGCTGGATGGACGATCATCTGTTTGGGCAGAAACAATTTAATCCCGGCGAACGCCACATCCTTCTTAATGAGCTACGCGAAACGGTTATCCAGCAGGGAGGTCTGCTTCTAGTCGATGTTCATGATTATGTCTATGATAACACCCTCTTCCCCAACTGGGCTGCAACGTATCGTGGCCTGTGGGAAGAGCTCGCCACACGCGGTCGCGTTTGGTTTGCAACCCCGGCAGCGATTGCCAGACACTGGATAACACGGGCAGCACAGCTCGCGGCCGTCAGCACTGGACTGAAAGAAGATGGACCGAGCAATCAATCATTCATACCTCAATCAGTACCGTACCTGATATGAACTTCTTGCATACCGTCATTTTTGCGCTGCTCTTTATTGTGCCGCCGGCCTTCAAGCCGGTGATCTTACGCATTGCTTGCGGCGCCCAGATCGGGCGGGGCGTATCGATTGGCTGGTTTAGCACTGTGATGGGTCGCCATATCAGTATCGGCGATTACAGCGCCATTCGTCCGCTAACTGTCATCAATTGTGGCGGTGATCTCAGGATTGGACGCTACAGCATTATCAGCAGCTTCACCCTGGTCTACGGTGCGGCCGGGATATGGATTGGCGATCACTGCTACATCGGCCCGCAATCAATCATCAACACCGAAGAAGAGGTACGGATGGGGAATTGGAGTGCTCTTGGGGCGCGTTGTATGGTCTACACGCACGGCTCGTTCTTGCCCTACACCGAAGGTTACTGGGTACGGTTCGCACCAGTGGTCATTGGTAATCGGGTTTGGTGTGCAGCCGGTGTCTTTCTCCATCCCGGTACAACGATTGGCGATAACAGCTTTGTTAACTCGCGTTCAGTCGTCAGTGGTGAAATCCCACCTGACTCCATTGTCGAAGGGCATCCGGCACAGGTCGTAAATACGATGAGCCGTATGCAGCGCACGATCACCCCACGACGACTTGATGCAATCGCAGCGCAGATGTTGCGCCACTTTCTCACCATTGCTGCTTGTCACAAGGAACTACGGCTGCTGAGTGAGAAACCGTACCCGCTTATTCAAGTCGGACGGCAAACGTATCAGATTGTACTGGTGCCGGCGAGCACTGATATTCCCGCATCTGATCCTGACCGACCAACTATCTGGTTTATCTGTCAGCGTGGCTGGCGACCGGTACAATCAACCCTCTGGATCGACTTAAGTACCAATCGGCGTAGCGCTGATCATGCGGCAGTGCTTGATGCACTATGTATCTTTTTGCAGCGCTATTACGGTATTCAACTCGAATACGAAGAGAGGTAAAAGTTATGGGCCGTGTTCTCACCGTCCTCGGTACTCGACCTGAGATTATTAAACTCTCACCACTTATCCCCCTGCTTGAAGAGCGTTTCGACCATATTCTGGTACATTCTGGTCAGCACTATTCGTATGAAGTTGATGCTATCTTCTTTGAAGAACTCGACCTCCCGCGCCCACGTTACACGCTCGGTGTTGGTTCAGCCCAGCACGGTGAACAAACAGCCCGTATTCTTTCGCGCCTAGAGCCGATCTTGCTTCAAGAGCAGCCCGATCTCGTCCTTGTTCAGGGCGATACCAACACTACTATGGCCGGCGCGCTCTGTGCAGCGAAACTTGGCTTTCCGGTGGTGCATCTGGAAGCAGGTGGTCGTTCGTTTAACCGGGCAATGCCTGAAGAACTTAATCGTATTATTGTCGATCATATCGCCGCAATTTTGTTGGCTGCCGATGAAATAGCTGCTGCCAACTTACGCGCTGAAGGGCTACCGGAAGAACGGATTCATATCATTGGCTCGACAGCAATCGACGCTGCGCTTCAGCACCGCGAGCGTGCAGCAAAGAGCACAATTCTGCAACAACTGGAATTAATGCCGGGTGAGTATCTGGTCTTAACGTTACATCGAGCCGAAAATACCGAACCAGGTACATTGCCGGGGATTGTGCGCGCTCTCAACGAGCTGGCCGAAACCTACCGGATTGTCTTTCCAGTGCATCCACGCACTGCTGCCGCTCTTGAACGACAGGGTTTACAGCTCTCACCACAAATCCTGGCTACCCGTCCGCTGGGTTATCTTGACACCCTCTGCCTGGTACAGTCGGCGCAGGCCATTCTCACCGACTCAGGTGGTCTCCAGGAAGAGGCAGCCGTCTTAGGTACACCCATCCTGCTGGTACGCAACGAAACTGAATGGCGCTATCTGGTTGAGGCTGGAGTTGCCGTTCTCATTGGTAACACCTACGAGCGCATTCTTGAAGGTGCCGCAATCTGGCTCAGTCCTCCTGGCTTAAGTCGTCTTCGCACTGCTCGCTCCCCTATCGTTAGCGGGGCAGCCGAACGTGCCGTTGCGATTATGGAAGCATCTATTAGTAGATAATTATTTTTTTGTCACAAACATATCCTCTAATCGTTAGTCAATATTCAGGCTTGCCAACTATCCTACAAATGCCTAGTGCTCGAATGAGCTTCAGGATACCTATGAACGAGCGACTACGTCTCTATCTGAGTCGACAGGCAAGTTCACTATCACGCTATATCGGCGAGCAGGTAGTGCAAAGTATCTGTGGTTGGATTCCTGGCCTGATCGGGATCGGCTTGCGAGCTTTAGTGTACCGGACATTGATGCACATTGACGGGATCGTTGCTATTGAAGACGGCGTTCGGATCCGCTTTGCTGACAATGTCCGTTTGGGAAGGGGTGTATACCTCGATCACGGGGTCTATCTGCATGCCTGTCCTGGTGGCATCACGATTGGCGACGAGAGTATGGTGATGAAAAACGCCATCCTGCATGTGTACAACTTTCGCAATCTTCCGCACAGTCACATCACCGTTGGCAGACGGTCACTTATCGGCGAGAGCTGTATCTTGCGCGGGCAAGGCGGTATCACCATCGGCGATGATGTGTATCTGGGTACGCTGGTGCAGATACTGGCCGTCAATCATGTCTTCCACGATACGACTCGCCCGATTAGTATGCAGGGTATCACAGCGCAAGGGATCAGCATTGGTGATGGATCGTGGATTGGGAGCGGCGCAATTATCCTCGATGGTGTGCGGATCGGGCGTAATGTCGTTGTTGGCGCTGGCGCAGTGGTAACCAAAGACATCCCCGATTACTGCATCGCTGTGGGAAACCCGGCTCGTGTCATTCGCAACTTACGCACCGATCCACTCTCAAACGAACGACAAACTGTACCAGTCTATTAGAGGGATCACGTAACTGGGGGGAGGGGAGACATATGACGACACTTTCCGTTGTTATACCGGCGTACAACGAAGAGGAGGGGATTGCTGCTATTGTCGAACGAGTCCTTGCTATCCGCCCGGCACTTAGAGAGGTTGGTATCGATGATCTGGAGTGCATTGTCGTTGACGATGGATCGAAAGATCGGACGGCAGCTATTGTTCAGGGATTCGGTGATCAAGTACGGCTGATTCGGCAGCAGAATCGCGGTTACGGTGGCGCACTAAAGACTGGCTTCAGTCAGGCTCGCGGAGAACTGATAGGGTTTCTCGACGCCGATGGTACTTACCCCCCTGAATACTTTCCGGCAATGTGCAAAGCTGCGCTTGAGGGGGCGGATATTGTAATCGGCAGTCGGATGGCTGGCGAGTATAGTGAGATGCCACTTGTGCGACGGATCGGTAATCTGATCTTTGCCACTATGCTTTCACTGGTTGCCGGTGTACGCATCAGCGACAGCGCAAGTGGTCAGCGTGTCTTACGCCGCTCAATCCTTCCTACCATCTACCCCTTGCCAAACACCCTTGATTTTACGCCAGCTATGAGCACCCGTGCCCTTCATGAAGGGCTGCGCATGGTCGAGATTCCCATTCCCTACAAAGAGCGAGCCGGGCGCAGCAAACTTCATGTCATTCGCGACGGCCTTCGCTTCACTAAATCCATTGTCTGGACGGCCCTGACGTACAATCCGGTGCGTATTTTCGGTGGAGTCGGGCTACTACTGCTATTTTTAGCCGGACTGCTCATCTTGGGGCAGAGTCTTGGTATTGCTCTTGGTTTCCTGAGCGGTTGGTCATTCCCTCAGCTCTTTGGTGCACTGGTGTTGGCCGTCGCCGGTGTTACTCTCTACACCACCGGTACCTCGTTTAGCTACCTTGTAACGCTATTCCATAAGCGTTCCATCCGCCAGGGCTTGTTCGGTCGTCGCGGTAACGGGCGACGGATCGAGCGTCACTACTGGTGGCTGGGATTACTGGCAATACTCGGTGGATTTGCAACCTATATAGCTGCTGTCGCTTTTGATTTGACCAATCCTGCTTTGTCTCATTCATGGTTTGCGCCGGTCGTAAGTGCTATGCTCGTCCTGATGGGTGTCCAATTGGTAAGCGCCTGGGGGCTAGCACGTGTTCTGGCCGAGCTAAGCCGACGTGAGATCGAGCAGGAAGCCGATCTGAATTGGACTTACACACCGCTCACGACACCGATCGAAGCTGCGGCCCAGACAGCGTAACGAAGGGAGCATACGTGGAACCATTCTTCAGATGGAGCGAACAACATCTTGGCCAGAGCCACTATGTTCTCGGCTATCTGATAGTCCTGGTTAGCCACAACTGGCCGATCATCTTCGCACTGGGGTCAGCATTGTGGTTGAGTATTCGGCTCTACCGGACACCTACCCGTGCCAATGCTGTCTGGCTTTTCAGCGCATTGCTTTTTGGCTTAGGGTACGAATATGAAAAACACGTTGCCGGTGAACTCCACCAAGCCATCGATATGCTATTTGGCTACGAGATTGCCGGGTGGAATCGGCCTCTCCATATCCTGGTTGGGACGGTTATTAACACTGGTTTCGTCTTAATGACACTCACTATGGTATTGCATGGTCTGCAACTCTCGTTTGGATCGGCATTGACGACGCAACTCCGCCGCTTGTATCCTGCCCGCATGAACAACGCATCCGGCGGTATTACATTATGTAAATCAGAAGAGGAAGAGGGAAACAATGAGCGAGCAGGAAATGACTCAGGTTCAACCCAAGAAAGCGCCAGGTGACAAGCCGACAGGTATTAAGCTTGTGGCGCCCGCCCGTCCACATGAACGGGCAGGTGAGATCCGCTTTGTCGAGATGCCGCGTGAAAAGACTCCGCGGCTCGATGTGCTTGTTCTCAATCCACCATCACCTGACGGCGATCTCTTCTTACGGGACATTGCCCGTGTCGGTCGTCGAACCCGCGACGGCATTATCTGGCCACAAACCGCATTGGCTCAGATTGCCGCTGTAGTGAAAGAGGCTGGCTATACGGTCGAAGTCATCGATGCAATCGGGCTGATGATGGATTGGAAGTCGTTCGAGAAATACATGTGGGAGAAGAAGCCGCGCTATATGATCATCCACGCAACGGCTCCCACTCTAACGAACGACATGCGCACGACCTTCATCGGCAAAGCAGTGGGTACAATTACGATGGCAATTGGTACCCACGTAACCCCGATGACCCGTGAAACGCTTGAGGCGTACCCCACACTCGATATCGTGGTACGTGGCGAGCCAGAATTAACCATTGTTGACGTAATCCGCACCATTGATCGGGTTGTCGAACAAGAGCGTGCCACCGAGACGGTAGCAGTTGGCAATCCCGATCTCACGCCACCGTGGCGCAAATTGCCCTTTCCCGATGCTTCCTATCTGACGACACGCGGTCGATTTTTAGGTGTGCATCCCAAAATCATTGCCAAAGCGCTCCGCGAAACCCTCGGCGTTGGCTATCGCGACGAACATGGTGAAGTGCGAATCAATCCCGACCGACCATTCATCGAAGACCTCGACACCCTCCCCATTCCGCTTCACGATCAGTTGCCGTGGCAACGCTACAAAGTTCCGATTGTCGGTGGTCCCTATACCTTCGTTCTCACCAGTCGCGGTTGCCCGGCCGGTTGCCGTTACTGTATTAAACATGTGACCTATCAGTCGAGTGTGCGTCATCGCAGCCCGCATCACGTCTTGCAAGAGATGGTGATGCTGAAGGAAATGGGGATGAAGCACATTCACTTTGAGGCAGACTTGTTTACCGTTAAAAAAGAGTTCGTCTACGATCTCTGCCATACGATCATCAAAGAGGGGTTAAAGCTGCGCTGGAGCTGCAATAGCCGGGTAGATTTTGTCGATGAAGACGAGCTGCGTTTGATGCGCAAGGCTGGTTGTTTTATGATCGCCTGGGGATTGGAGAGTGGGAGTGAAGAGATTTTGAAGCGTGCTCGCAAAGGTACAACGGTAAAGCGGATCGAAGAGACGATTGCAGCCAGTCATCGCGCCGGAATTATGAACTGGGGGTACTTTATCATTGGCCTACCCGGTGAGACGGTGGAAACGATTCAGCAGACCATTGCACTCTCGAAGCGGCTGCCGCTCGATATTGCGCTTTTCCACATTGCCACCCCCTACCCCGGCACACCATTCTATTACGAAGCCGTAGCTAATGGCTGGATTCGGATGAATCAGTGGGAAGACTATGATATGTACTCCCACACCGTCTTGAATTATCCCCACCTTAGTTCGTCCGATCTTGAGTATTGGGCCAAACGTGCTGCGCGTGAGTGGTCGTTACGGCCACGACCAATCATGACCTTCCTGAAGGGTGCTGCAAACCCAGAAACCTGGGGACAGCTCTGGCAAATTGGTGTCAATCACTTGAAGTGGATCGGCGACAGTCTGCACAATGAAGGGCTACGTCGACTGAGCGGTAGCGGCATGATGTAGGGCATTGGTGGCAGATATCCAACACGCGGTGGCTGGCGATTACTTCGCCACGCCACAGGATCGTTATTGACTTTGGGGAGTCTATGGACAGGCAGCTTGCCACCAACCAGGTGCATCCTTTGTCAGTACTGGCACGTTCCGGTGAACGAGTCGCAGCACTGGTACTGATCGGTACGATTGTGTTGCTAGCACTCGTCAATCTTCCGTATGCGCCACGTACCTGGTTTGATGAAGGATCACATCTGCACGTTCCCGAGACGTTGATCCGCTATGGCGTCTATGCCGACATTAGCAGCGAAGGGTTCCGTTACTTCGGACCGACAATCGGGGTTGGGCCGACGGTTGTGATCCCGATTGCTCTGGTCTTTCGCCTTGTCGGGATTGATCTGCTGGCAGCGCGCCTGGTGATCGTGGTGTATTTGTTGGCTGCCCTCTGGATTTTTTACCGGCTCGCCCACCGTCTACACGGCAAGTCCCTGGCTTTGTTGACCGTCTTGCTCTTAATCGCGTCACGTACCCGTGGATTTGAGGGCATGATCGAGTACGGACGTCAGGTATTAGGCGAAGTACCAGGACTGGCCTGGCTCGGCGTAGGATTATTGGCGTATACCGATGCTGTATTGCGTCCACACCATCGCCGCCGCAATGCACTACTCGCCGGTATCGGTTTTGGTCTTGCCTTGATCACGAAAAACCAGTTTGCTCTGATTGTTGCCCCCTCGCTCTTACTGCTGGCTTTTCTCGACTGGCGCTTTTTTCGAGTTGGTGACTGGTGGTTACGCCTTACACCGCCGATCATCGCCAGTAGCATGTTTGCTGGTTGGATGCTGATCATGCTAGTTTTTCTTGGCCCGGCTGATTTCAGTGCCAATCTAGCTAAAACGCGCCAGTCTGCGGGTGGGGCCATCTTTGTCTTTGACATTGACGCCAGTACACGAGCGATCCGCTATCTGGTGCAAGTGTACGGTGGCTTGCTCATTCCGGCCCTATTGTACAGTCTCTGGCGTTGTCGTCAGCGCAGTGCCAGAGACTTCGCCGAACTAGTACCAACGTTGCTTGCCCTCCTCTGGCTGAGCTGGTACCTGGTTTCTCTTGGCTGGCCCCGTTACGCCTTTCCTGCCGTTGCGCTCGGTGCCCCAGCAGTAGCCCGCATGATCGGTGATCTGCTGAACTGGCTCTGGAGTCGCCGTCAACCTCTGTTCGCTACGGCGATCGGCATGTATCTCATCCTGATCATTGGCTTCTCGCTCAGCTTAACCGCTCAGGTTGTCTTTCATCCAGATGATTCAGCCCAGCGCATGGCAGTTTTTCTCAATCAGCACGTGCCTACCACAGCCATTATTGAGACGTGGGAACCAGAGCTGGCTGTCTTTACCGATCACAACTACCACTACGTTCCAACTGAACTGCTGGATGGAGCCGTTCGTCATGCCTGGTTGGGTGGGCCACCGGTTATCTACGACGGTTTAGCCAACAGGCCACCGTATGTTCTGACTGGCGCCTTTAGCACGTATACCGGAATCTACAACAACGAACGCTTGCAACGTGATTATATCCCGCTTTACAGTGTCGGGCCTTACACCCTGTGGCAGCGAAGGGCACCCTGAGCAGGAGAAGGAACATCGATGTATCGGTTTTGGCTTATTGTAGTGCTGCTCTTTTGTAGCTACGCTTACGTCTTACCACGTTGGTCAGACTGGAACCAGAATTCACGGTTGAATCTGGTGCTGGCCCTGGTTGACGATGGCAGCCCACGGATCGACCGTTATGTCGAAAATACGGGAGATTATGCCATCTACAACGGTCATGCCTACACTGATAAGCCACCGGGTCTGTCATTTTTGGGTGTGCCAATCTACGCTGCTATGCGTCCATTGCTTGAGACACCACTGGTACGGTCGCAGTTGGAACGGATCAGTCATCGTTTCGAGACAACCCTGAATCCCGACGGCAGCGGCTTGCGACCCGATAAGGTTCGTTTTGCGCTGGTACAGTATGTGTTAACGCTGGTCATTGTTGCTTTACCGGCAGCTCTATTCGGTGGGCTCTTCTTTCTCGTCTTACGACGGCTCGGCGTCGCTCCAATTCCGGCTAGCATTGGCACACTCGGCTATGGGCTGGCAACCAGTGCCGCACCTTACGCTGGCAACTTCTACGCTCACCAACTGGTGGCGGTGTTGCTCTTTACCGCCTTTGCACTAGCCTGGTCGCCACCATCAGGTTGGTCAAATGTCGTCAGCGGCATCGTAGTAGGGTTATGTCTTGGCTGGGCCGTGATCAGTGAATATCCGGCTGCTCCGGCGGCAGCAGTGATCGGGCTGTACACACTGTACCGGCATGGATGGCGCTGGCTGTTATCACTGACCCTGGGCGGAACACTACCGATTGCGCTACTAGTAATATACGACCTTGCTGCTTTTGGCACACCGTGGCCAATAGGCTATGCCCACTCGGCGCTCTGGCAAGAGCAGCACCATACCGGATTTATGAGTCTGGTTGGACCACAGTGGGAGGCGATCTGGGGACTGACCTTCAGTGATTTTCGCGGTCTATTCTTTCGGGCACCGTGGTTGTTACTGGCAATTCCGGCCTACTGGTTCGGATGGAAACAACGAACGTATCGCGCTGAATGGTGGGTGCTCGTCCTGGTACCGCTCAGCTTCCTGATCTTCTACGGCTCATCAATCATGTGGTGGGGGGGCTTTGCCGTCGGGCCACGCTACATCGTGCCGATGATCCCGTTCGTTGCCCTACCAGCTATCCTCTTCAGCGCATCCGTCTGGTCACATCCTGGCTGGCGTAGCGGCATCCTGACCCTTATGGCCACCTCGTTTGGGTTGATCTGGATGGAAGCGACCGCTACGCAGCTCTTCCCGACGGACTCAATCCGTTCGCCCTGGTCTGACTACATCATTCCAGCGTGGAGTAGGGGCGATATTGCTCGTAATCTGGGTATGGTTCTGCGGTTAGAGGGGCCGCTCAGTCTGGCACCCCTCCTGCTACTTGTCATAACCGGCGTTGTTATCCTTTGCCGTTCGCTACTCGGTGATCAGCCCGCTGCAACAACTGTTCAACCAACGCTAACATCCATGCCTGTCGTGCCACCACAGGGGTAACATATGCGCATTCTGTTGCTAACCCTGGTTGCTCCCTATCCACCTGACAGTGGCCCCAAAATCAAGACGTACAACGTCTTGCAATACCTTTGCGCACGACACGAGGTAACGCTGGTCTCGCTCGTGCGTAACGCTCAAGAACAGGCGAACGCCGAATCGCTACGCCGGATCTGCCGTGAGGTGTACACGGTTCCCTTCCGCCGCTCACGCTGGAAAGACGTGCGTTTTCTGGCGATCAGTGCGCTCACGGGCGCCTCGTTCATTCTCAGTCGTGATGCTTCACCTGCTCTACAACGGCTCCTCCAGAGGCTGACAACACGGGAACATTTCGACATTATCCACGCCGACCAGCTCAATATGGCGCCCTTCGCCGTTGATTTGCCCGGTGGCGCCCGGATTGTCGATCAACACAATGCCGTGTGGACGATCGTAGCCCGTATGGCTGCCCGCTCCCATCTGATCCAACGAATTGGATTGCAGATCGAGGCACGTCGGTTGCGCCGTGCCGAGGCACGGCTGTGCGCCCGTTTCGACGGGATGCTAACGGTGAGTGAGCCAGATTACACTTTTCTTAAGTTAGCAGCGGCTGAAGCTGGCGTAACCCTGCCACCAACGGCGATTATTCCCATCGC
>Ga0308400_1000504_pt1 | contig 14924 bp, 12 predicted proteins | sample HotsprSampOS1265_FD_203451 | JGI IMG/M metagenome (GOLD analysis project Ga0308400, IMG submission 203451) | Hot spring phototrophic mat microbial communities from Octopus Spring, Yellowstone National Park, Wyoming, United States - 20060914_OS12-65 ...
CTGACGGTTTTGATGTCGATCACCGTCAGCGTGTTGTCGTCTTCGACCAGCAGCGCGTCGATCCGCCCGGAGATCGCGCCGCCGACGACCCGCACCTCTGTTTCAACGCGCCCCGGAAACGCCTCGATCAGCAGCGCTTCGAGATGCGCGTGGATCGCGTCGCCGATCAGTGCGGAAGGGCTGTCTGCGCGCGGCGCGTCCGGTTCGCAGCCTAACAGCCCGAAGGTGATGCGCCGGTCGCACGCCGAAATCTCGCTCGCGTACACCCGATCCCGCGCCGCGACCGGACGGCGCTTCGCGGCAACGACGCCGCGGATGGCGTCAACGAGCGGTTGTTGTCGTTGTATCTTCACTCCGAAAAACGCACTCATCAGTGCTTCCTCCAATTCTTAGAAATAGGGTTCGCTTCGACTGCGGGCGGGCAGCGCACCATATACCGCTGCGCAGCGTTCACCATCACTTGCTCCAGCCAGCGCTGCGCCTCCGCTTCTGAAAGCGTTTCCGGTACGATAGCGAGCGCCTCATCGTAGATCGGCGCGACGATCATCCGCTCAATCCCCAACGTCGCCTCAACCTCGCCCTCGCGCGGCGCGCAGAGACGGAAGGCGTCTGACATCGCTTGCGCCATAATGACCGCATTCCCTCCTTGGCAAGGGTGGTTCATCGCCTGGCGCTGGATCGCACCGCGCTCGCGCCAGACGCGCCCCTCATCCGCGCGGCTCGTTGCGGGCTTCGGCAACGTAAACCAGCGGCGCAGACCGGCGTAGGTCGAAACGTACCCGGCGGTCGAACCGTCAGCGCGCCTGGCGCTCTGCTCGAACGGCGCGCGTCCGCAGTCGGCAAACCAACGGCTCAGCGTCGGGTATGCGGCTTTGAAGTCTTTGAAGAACTGCTCTGCTTCGCTCAGTTCGCAGTGCAACTTCTTCGCCAGCCCGACGGGAGTGCCGCCGTAGAAGTAGAGGAAGGCGACCATCTTTGCGACCTGGCGCGTCGTCTTCTTGTACGTCTTTCCGATCTTCTCCATCAGCCCGCTTTCGATTACAAACCGCACCGTGCGCTGCGCGTCCCAGCCCGCCGGGATAACGTACCCCTCGACCGGCTGACTCTGGAACGTCAGCGTCGTCGGTTCCGGCTCCGCAACGTCGCCGCGCCGGAGGTGGAACATCAGCGCCGCGGTGACACTGTGATTATCGCCCCCGGCGCGGAACAGCGCCAGCAGCGCCGGGTCTTCTGAGAGATCGGCGGCGATGCGCTGCTCCATCGCCGAATAGTCGGCGTTGACGAACACATAGCCGTCCGGCGCGAGAAACGCGCTGCGATAATCGAGATCGTCCCCCTCGCCGCGCGGGATATTCAAGAGATTGGGTTCGCCGCACGCGAACCGTCCGGTGTCCGCCCCGGCAATTTTGAGATGCGGATGGATGCGACCGGTGAGCGGGTGGATATGCGCGAGGAACGACCGACCGTACGTCGTCACACGCTTCTGCCAATGTGACCACTGGCGGTACAACTCAAAAAACCGACGCCGCTCCGGATCGTCTTCGTACTCGCGTTCGACTTCGCCCAACTCTTGCCGGTCGAGCGAATCGATGTTCACCCCGCGCATTCTCGCCGTCGTCTTTACGAGTTCGCGCTTCGTCAAATCCTCCGGCTCGACGCCGAGGTATTCCGCAAACTCCTCCGCTGCAGCACGCAGCCGCCGCTCCGCCTCGTCCGCAAGTTCGTTCCAGCGGGCGGCGTCGATGCGCAGTCCGCAGTACTCTATCGCCGCAGTCGGAACGGTGAGGCTGACGAACAGCCGCACCGCGTCCAACACGCCCAGCACCTCCGCCCGGCGCTGCTGCTGGCGCTGGATTGCGAAAAGGACTTCGGCATCTTTGAGCGCGTACTCGACCTGCGCCGGGTTCGGCTCGAGCGCGTGCGGGTTGGCGAACGTCTCACGCACGCTTTTGTCGAGCGTCTCGCCGACCCAGCGCTCGGCGACGGCGGCGAGCGAGTGCGGAACGTCCAGCCCCAACGTGATGACGCGATCCGCTACGACGACATCCCACGCGACGCGCGGAAAAACGCCGACGGTGTGCAGCACAAACTGCACATCAAAGGTGAGGTTCGCGCCGACGAGCGGTATGCGCTCGAAGATCGGGATGAAAACATCCAGACCGACGCGCCGCACGTTGAAGCAGTAGGCGTCGCCGTCCGGCGTTGCGAACTGGACGAGAAAAATACGGGAAGTACGCGGGTCAAGCCCCGGACGCACCGGGTCGTTGTTGTAGTCGCCGGATCGTAGGAGACCGGCGATATGCCGCATCACCCACGCCGGCACAACCTCGTCGTCAAGCGCTGCAAGCGCGTCCTCCAGATCGTTGATGCGCCGCGCCGAGGTCTTCCCGCCGCGCGGGGCGTCGGCGAGGAGACGCTGAAGACGCTGCTTTTCGGCGAGGTGATCGACCGGCGGGGGGAGCGGGTCGGGAAGGTCGTCGGGGTCGGGGTCGTAGGTCAGACCCCACCGGTTGCGCTTGAGGTATGCGAAGTACGCTTTATACGCGGTCTTGGTTCGCTCTTTCGGATAGTGAAAGAGCGGCTGCGTTTCGATATCGAACGCGAGCGCTTCGCATTCGAGCAGCGCTTGCACCGCGTCAAGCGCTTCGTCTCTGTCGTTGATGTACTTCCTCAACTTTCACCAACCTTTCTGAGATGTCGTATTCTCGATGCTTCCGCAGCGCCCCGCGCCGCGTGCGCAGCCAGCGCACAGTTGAGGGCGTGCGCAGCACATCGAATACTGCCAGTCCGTCGAGGAAGAGAATAGCAGCGAAAACGGGGATTGTCAAGCGCTTCGCCGCGTCAACGACGGATTGCGGGATAATCGTCGTCGGATACGCATCAGAGCGCACCGACCGGCGCTTGACCTCCAGCGCCGCAACCGGACAATCGCCGTCCAGCAGCAGATAATCCAGCGGCGCGTAGGCGTCCAGCCGCACCAGCGTCAGATCGAGACGATGCGGGTAGAGCAGCAGCGCCGCCGTCTGCGCGATCAGGCGTTCGTAGGGCAGCCCGAATGCGGCTTGTTCGTCAAACGAGCGCACCGCCGCCCCCTAGTGTACAGCAGTAACAGCCGTCACAACGCCGGACTTTCTTTTATTTCTATACGGTGTTGTGACAGGCGTCCCCAAAAACTCAAACACCGGCGCGGCGCGGTCTGCGTACCGCTTGCGGATGCCGGTCGTTCGCAGTCGCGCCCGTTCGACGTTGACCAGCCGGTAGACGCGCACCCTCCTTCCGCCTTCAACCCGTTGTTGCTTCCCCTCGATCCCGACGCCGATCCGCGCAAAGAGTGCGCCGATGAACGACATCGGCTTCCGGCGGAAGTCTTCGCGCACCTTGACCCCCAGCGCGGCGTGGATCAGCAGTCGGTTGCGTTCAACGAGATCGACGAACTCTTCAGTAATTGCAATTTCTGCACCTTCCTCAATCCGCAGTCGCAACGCGGCAAGCAGCGCGTTGAACCAGATTGCGAACAACGCGAACCGGTTGCGGTCTGCGCTGAAGCGCCGCGTCGCCTCCACCTCGTCCAGCGCCTTCGCAACCTCTGCGTCCTCGACCGATGCGAACCGCTGCGCCTGTCCGTATGCGCCGCGCTCGTCGTCGAGCACCAGATCGGCGTCAACGTCAATCCCGTAGCGCTCTTCCAGTTCCACCTTGCGCTCTGCGTCGCGCTTTTCCTCATCTGTCTTCGCGTCGTCCGGCGCGGGCGCGTTGGCGATCCGTTCAGCGCGGGCGCGCTCTTGCGCTTCGCGCTGTTCGCGCAACGACTTCGCCAGTTCGCGGCGGCGGTCGGTCGGTAGATTCGGTTTGTCGCGGTCATCCCAGACCTCAACGCCTTCCGCCGCATACGCGCCGACGAGATTGTTGAAGAAGTCGTTCTTCTGCGCCGCCGTTTTCGCTTTGACGACACAGTAGAGATCGAGGTAGACGCGATCCCATTCCGTTGCCGGTTCCGCAGCGCCGGACGCGCGCGAAATGCGGAAGTCATCTTCCAGTTCGCGCAGTTTCGCCAGATCGCGGTACGCTTCGGGCGAGGTCGGTTCGTTCATTCGTTTCGTTTCGACGTAGACGTTGATTTCACGCTCAAGCGGGTTGCGGATGCGCCCCAACTGCTGGCGGAAATCGTCTACGTCGCCGACGCCGACGCCGTTTCTGGCGATGCCGAACAACGCAAATCCCTCTATGTCAATTGAGACGCCGGTGCCGACGGACGGCGAATAAATGAATACATCAACGTCTTTCAGAATATCGTTGATGCGCTCAAGCGTCTCGTTGTTGTTCTCGCTCGTTTCCGCCGTAATCTTCAATATCCGCGCGTCCGGCAAAACCTGACGATAGAACAGTTCGGCGCGGTCGGCGTCGGCGCGCGTGTTGCACGCAAGCGCGATTTTCCACGCATTGGTTTCGTACCACTCCAGCGACTTCTGGAGTACGTCTTCCGGCGACGGCAGCAGTACGAGATGGTCGATTGCGCGATGCGCGTACTCGTTTTCGACGTAGGCTATCTTCGGGTTAGGAAACGCAGACTGAATGAACGTCAGCGTCGCCTCGCCGACGTCGGCGTCGGCGAGAATAATCAAACGCGCCTTGCGCAGGTGCTCCATCAGCGCCCCGACTGCACTGACTTTCCGGCTTTTCAGGTTGCGGTCGTTGACGATTGCTTTCAGCACCTGCTCGATCTCATCGATGATCACGAGATCGTAGGGCGCGTCTGTTTCGATTTTGTCGAGACTGTGAATGGTCGTCGCGACGCGCGGCGCGTTCGTAATCCAGCGCCCGTCCTCGTAATACGGCGTGAGGTTCAGCCGCGCAGCGCTCTGTCGCACGAGCGAGACGCGATGTCCGACGGACAGTACGCGCCGGTAGCACTTCGCGGCTTCCGCCAGCCACCAGGTTTTTCCGGTGCCCTTCGGCGATTTGATGACGACGATGTTCGGATAGTCGTCATCCGGGTCGATCTCAATATCGAGAAATCGTTGATTGACCTTCATCGCGTCGGGCAGTTCCGGCGAGACGACGTATCCGCCGCGCAAGCCGGGGATCGTTCCCTCGAACCCGTGTTCGCGGGCGAGATTGATCAACACCCCGATGTTGCTCTCGACGTGATCGGGCTTCCGGTGCTTCTCCCAGTCGTATGTCCAGTTGTCCAGCACCTCGGTTGCAACGTCTTCCGGCAGCGCAGACTGGATCGCCCACACCGCCGCCAGCCACATATTGTACTCAAGTCCGTCTCCCGGTATATACCGCAGCAACGTCTCGATTGTCTCGCGCGTCGCCGCGCCGCCGACGCGCTTCGGCGCAAGGAGCGGACGGCGGGCGAACGCGGCGAAATCGGCGAGGTCGTAGTAGCGGTCGCTGTTGCGAAGGACAACGACGGGCTTCTTCTGCGGGCGCTGCTTCCAGTTGTACGATCCGATCACGCGAATCGACCGCGCAGCGTCGCTGGTGTTGTCGAGCGTCCAGCCGCAGCGCGCGGCGGTGATGCGCAGTTGCGCCTCGACGCCGGACTGCACCGGCGCAACGTCGTCCGCTTTCTGCGGTTCGCGCAGAACCCACATCGGCATCAGCCCGTTGCCGGTGTGCACTACCAGCGTTGGTTCCGGCAAGCCGCTCTCCGCCAGCAGCCGGAGTGCGTCGTCTTTTGACGCGGGGAGTTCGTCTTTCGCGTGCGCGGCGGACTTGATGTCGATGTCGGCGGTGATGACGCGCTGGTAGTAGGCGATTTCGGCGGTTCCCGATGAGCCGCGATCCGGGCGAACGTATTGTGAAGCGCGCTTGATATAGATGTCGTATGCGAGATGACGCTCGATGTGCTTGACGATCTCGGCGCGCTGCGACAGCGAGAACGTCTGGCATTTGAAGCGACCGTCTGTGAGTTTGACGCTGACGGTCGTATATGCGGCGGTATCGTCGCCGTAGAGCAAGTCGAGGTAATCTGCAATTGAGATGGACATAGGCTCCTTTCTCCTCGTCTAAGTCGGCGTCTACTACGCCGGTCGTTAGCCTAGCACACAGGTTCCGGTCTGTCAAGGGCTTTCGGCGGGGATTTTGGTTGAGATTTCACTCTTGACAAACCGGCGGGCGTGTGGTAGAGTATGCGTGTGATAATCATCTATATCGAAAAGGAGGTAAGAGAAATGGTCACTTCGGTAAAAGTCGAACGGTTCAAGGAGTATTCCGAACTGGTGCGGGTCGTGTCTCGCTCTGAAAAGACGCCCGCGACGAACAAAGACATCATCCGTCCGCTGAATTATGAACTTCTGGTCGGGACACACGTTCCCGAACCCGATTGGCACCGGCTCGGCGCTCTGGTTGTTGTCCTCTTCCGCAGTTTCGCCGTCGTCGATGTTGAAGTTTGGCAGACCGACGCCGGCGTCTGGATCGCCGACGCGCTCGTTGATTTCGGATGTGTTCGGCGACTGCGGAAAGGTGAGGGTGAAACTCCGCTGCACGCGGTGATCGAACTCATCACCGACATTCAACGCTACTAACCCTCGCTTCCTCGCTTTCGGCGCTCCGCACCAAATGCGGGGCGCTTTTCTTTTCCCTCTTGACAACCGCGTTTCGTTGCGGTATACTACAAGCGTAATCGCAATACACACATAAAGGAGGACGGCTATGAAGACGGTCTACCACACGAAAGACGTTTGGATGAATCGGTACAGTGTCAAGATCGAACCACGCCACGGTACGCCGTATTGTCGCGTCTGGAACCGGGACAATGCGCACCCGGAGAACAACGCGGATTGGATTGCTGAGGTCGGGGGCGGACTTCTCATCGGAACACACATCCCGGTTGAGTTCCACAGCGAAACGATTGAAGCCATCGCGCGTCTGATCAAGGATATGCATCTTGTAGATGCAAACATCTATGATGAGCGGGAAGGGTGGGGAGTACGTCTCACCCTCTGCCCAGAACTCGAAAACATCTATATGAAAGGCGTTGGTGCAACCCCAGCCGAGGCGATCCGCAATGCCGAAGAGTTGCCTTGGTTCTGGTCGCGCTGGGTAAAAGACTAACCCAACCGCCTTCCGCGCGCCTCAGTGAACAACTGGGGCGCTTTTCTTTTTCCTCGCCCGTCGCCCCCGCTCGATCCGCACCATCAGTAGCAGCAGCACTGCGGACGCAGCGACTTGCGCCGCGTCGGGGTGAACGAACGCGAGTGCGAACGCGCTGATAAGCAACAGAACGTCGAGTTTCATTTTCGCCTCCGCTCCACAAACCAAGCGATCTTATCGATCAGCGCCGGTAGCAGCGTCGGAGCAACGACGCCCGCGACAAACGGGACGTAGCCGGAATAGCCGACGAGCGTCCCCGCCCCCGCGCCGACCAGCACGCGCCCCAGCGCGCCCAACTCGACGCTGTGCTGTTCGGCGTCGTAACGCGGTAGAAACACCTCGCCGTTGGTGTCGGCGAGGTACGCCGTCGCCGCGCCGATTGCGCCAAACAGTGCGTTCCAGGCGTAATCAAGCGCGGTCAGTCCGTTGTGCCCCGCTGCCAGCAGTTGAAATACCTCAATGATGTCCACTTTGTTCCTCCCTCTGCCAACGCCGAACGAGCGCCACAACGAAATCTGCGTAACGCTCCGGGTTGTTCCCGTCGCTTGACGGCGCGTAGCGCGGCAGCACTTGCCGCAACCGGCACAACCCGCGTCGCTTGCAGTAGTGCTCTTTGAGCAACTCGCACCAGTCGTTCAAGCCGTCCGTCCAGCGCGCGTAGACGGCAAACGGGTGCGGCGTCTGCGCAATCATTCGCTTGCCGCGCCGGAGGTTGCCCCAGTTGCGCGTGCGCGTTGCAACGCCGCGCAGTCCGTAACTGCTCTCTTTTGCGAAGAATGCTAACGCGATCGCGCGATCCGCGCCCCAGTCGTCCAATACCGCCAGCAGCGCGTCGGTCTCGACGAACGCCGGACTGCGCGCGCTGCGCAGTATGCGCCGGAACGTCGCGGCGCTGATGCTGTGCGGCGCGAAGATAAGCGGATTATCGTCAATCATCTCTGCCTCCCCCGCAGTGCGGACTGAACCAGATGCACTCGCGGTCTTTGTTCTGACCGATGCCGCTGCGTCGCCAGACGAACCGCCGCCACGCAGACGGGAACAGCGCATCGCTGTCGGCGTCGTTGTAGCCGCAGACCGCGATGCGCAGTTTGGGGTTGTCGCCGTTGGCGACCGCCCAGCGCGCGGCGCGCTGCCAGACCTCTGTGCCGTCGGTGTTGTATTCGTAGTCGCGCAGGTGGCGCGGGTAGGGCGGGTCGAGAAGAATACCGACGATTCCGAATTCCGGTTGTTTCGCTTTCGTGGCGACAATCTCGAAATCGTTCCAGAATACTTGAACGTTGTTTAGACGTTCGGACAGAGCGGTGACGTATTCGGAAATGCGGCGCTCTCTGACGAGACGTGTAAGGAGACGCGGCGTTGAGGTCATACTGCCGCGTATTCGTCCTTCGCCGCGCTCGTAGATCAACCGCCCGTCGCGCGTCAGCCAGCCGCCGGGCTTGGTAAGCGACGGGTCGAGTTTATACGCCATCATATACGCCCACCTCGCCGCCAAACCCGGATCGTAGTAGTTCGGATCGCCGCCGAGCCGGGCGACGAGTTCGGGCAGTTTGTCTCGGGTATAGTGGTGGTACGCGATCAACTCCAACTCTGCACGCGGAAAGTCCAGATGCCGCGCAACCTCATCCGGCGCGTACTTGACCGCGCGCAGGTAGTTGACCACGTAGCCGTCGAGGTCGTTGACGATCTCGTATTTGGTCGGCGGCGACGCGAGGATCCAACTCGACGAGCCGGTAAACGCATCGATGCGCGTGGTGATCTCGCCAAACCGTCGGTTGATCTCCGGCGCGACGGTGTACTTTCCACCGATGTACGGAAAGAGTTGTCGCATTGCTCTGTTCCTTTCACCGCAACACCGTCACAAAATCATCCGGGTTGAACGAGACGGTGTACGTTGTTCTATCGCGCGTTATTACCCGAGATGTGATTTTCGCGTTACGGAAATATCCCGGAACGATTGCGTAATCGCTGACATCAGCAGCCCAGTTCGGAACCGTAACGCCTTCGCGCGTCATCAACTCGTAGCGCGAATTGTCGAGTTCGACTGTTATCGGCGCGATCTGACGATCCAGCGCAATCGCCGCCTCGTCGCGGCGCGCTTCTGCGAGCGCTTTGCCGCCGTACTCCCCGACGCTCGCGACGCGCCAGGCAAGTTGTTGACGACGGCTTTCGAGCGATAAAATTGATGTCGTTGATGTCAGATGATCCGTCCAGTAGCCGCGATACTGCCCGTACACGCGGTTCGGCGCTTTGGAGATGTCAGTAACGCGCGTCGTTTCCGGGAAGCGCCACGTCAACGTGCTGTCTGTACGAAAATCGATTACCGGCAGCGGGCGGTCGCGCAAGAAGCGCTTGCGGTGGTATCTAACTTGAACAAAGTCGTCACTGCTATGTTCGACAAGTTCGCGCAAATTTGCGTCTGGTTTCTCTAATTTCACGTTTGTTTGGGGCGGTAAAAATACAGCACAACATCCACTCAGGTTTATAGAGAGCAATCCGCCGCTAATTCCGAAAATTTCGCTTAGGTTGATTACTGCACGAAAGGTTACTGATGTCGCACCAGCAACAGTTTCCACGCCACTCGCGCGCACGCCGATTACCCAGCCGTAGCAATTTGTTGTTGTAACGGTGTTAGTGGTATTGAGACCGGTAAACGTCCCCAACGTTAGCTTATATGCGTTAGGTGAAGGGATATCTGTTACTGGCGCAACCCAAACGCCGTTCGCCAGTCCAGTTGATGTCATCAAAGACACAAACACACGCTCATTTGTTGTGATTGAAAAATAACGTTCCGGTCGGTCAAATAAATATGCGAGAAAAAAGAGCGTTGTGTTTGTAATTGTGAACGTTTTCTTCGTGCGTATCCGAACTTGCGGAAATCCCCCCGCTTCAATGATTTCGTACTCCCACAAGTCCCCGCGCGAATCGTACCCGCTGCCCGTCATAAACCCCGCGCCGACGGGTTTCCAGCGGGTCATATTGTCCATATTCTGCACCACCGAAAGTCGCGCGTCTCGTTGCAGCGCGCCGAACCCCAGCGCGTGCCAACTAATGCTGCCGTCGCGCGCCTCTTCGATCCGCTCGATCTGTCCGCGCCAGACGGTGCGCGAGAGTTGCGTACAGTAGACGATCAACTCATCGCCGATCTGCGTCATAACTCCAGAACGCGCGTAGCCCGGCGGCAGCGTGACGCGCCCGCGCTCGTCGCCGTCATCGGACGTTGACAGTTCGTAGTCTGCTGCGGTGAGCGGCACGGGGAATTGCTGATGCGGTTTGGTGATGGCAACAAGCATCGTCGTCTCCTTACGCGAACGCAGCGGGTTCGATCCGGCGCGAACGAATGTTCAACGTTGCGGACGCTGTAGTAATCGTCGGAGCCATTACCCCGTTGAATACCGCGATGTAGCGGCTTGAAATAAGCCCCGGCGCGCCGTACACCGTGCCGGCAGGGTTCGTCTCAAACGGGCGCAACATAGCGCTCTGGAGGTCGAGTGTGTGAAACGATTGCAGCGTTGGCGGCGTGATCACGCTCCAGACCGACACGCCGTCGGTCGGGACGAGGATGAGCGGCATTACCAGCGTATTGTTCGGTACGTTCTGGATTTCCAGCGTCAACGAAACGGTTGTATCGCGGTGCACAAATAGTGCAGGCGCATACCACGAGCGATCTCCGGTTATCGTCTCGGCGATCTGCGGCTGACCGTCCCAACTCACGATATACTGCGCGTTTATCGGGGGCGTCGTCGGGCAGAAAATCTCAATGAACAGACGGTACACGTCCGCCGGAACGGAGGGGGCGAGGTTGTACGTGATCGTCCCGCTTGTCGTTGATGAGAATCTGGCGCGCGTCAGCGTCTGCCAGCCCGCGTTCCAACTTTGATTCTGCATTGTAATCCCGCTCGAAACCGACGCCGGACTGATCGCCTGAATGCGACTTGTCCCCGTCGCGCTCTCCAGTTCCTCAGCCGCGAACAGTGCGTTGTAGAGACCGTTCATATTCGAGACGCTGTAGAACAGACTGCTCTTGTAGAGATACGCATCGCTCGTTCCTGACAATGTAATCACCCGACGCTCGTACGGCTTGAGCGACGTTACGTCAGTCTGCGCAAATGCATAGTTGAGGAACGGATTGATGAGCGTCCCCGTCACCCGCACCCGCGCAAGGACGCCGTTTGCGGCCGCCTCAACGCCCAACAGCGTTACACTGCCGTCGCGCAGATACGACACCAACGACGTGTCGCCGGTTGCGTCTTCCGCAATTACCAGTACGCCGCCCGCGACCGCAAATCGCCCGTTTTGCCGCCGCTGCGCGGAACTGTACAGTTCGCGCGCAAGCGCGCTCACTGCGTTGAGTGCGGCTTGGCGCGTCGCGCGCCGGAATGCAATTTCGACAGAGAACGGTTGCGGGTCGTACAGACTGTTGACGCGGAACCCGATGCCGGGCGCGTCCTGGTTGTTCGCGTCCACAACGATGTTCGTATTCGCGTCGAAAACAAGCGTCCCGATCTGCCGTATTCTCATCTTATATCCTCCCGAACCGCGCTAAGCGCGTGAGGCTATCAATCTCGCTGCGCACCAGCGTCGCGAGCCGCCGCTCGTCCATTCCCGGCGCAGCGTTGACGGTGATTCCCCCGACGTTGACTGTTGACGAGGTCGGAGGCGGTTGCGTCACCGCGTCGCGTGTGAGCAGCGGCAGCGGCGCGAGACCTTCCGTCAGCCCGCGCAGAATGCCTTCGGCGAGCGGTACGCCGACCTCGCGCGCCGCGACGCGCGACGGCGAGCGGATGCCGAGCGCCGCTTTTGCTGCGTCCAGCGCCGCCTTCGCCGCATTTGCCGCCGCCTGCGCCAACCCGCGCGCCGCGCTCTCCACGCCGCTGCGTATTCCGCCGATCAGCGCCGCGCCGAGCGACGCCGCGCCGGAGAGTGCAGACCGGAACGCGGCTTCGAGACGCGGATACAGCGTCTGGAACAGCGATGACAGCGTACTCATCAGATTTTCCGCAGATGCGCGTATCCCATTCCAGAGCGCTTCCGCGACGCGCTTGATCGCCTCCCACGCCGCGTTCCAGTCGCTGCGCAGCGCCGCAGTCCCCGCCTCGAACAAACCGCGCAAAACCGAAAGTACGGTTTCGGTCAGCACCTTGATCTGGTTCCACGCAAACCGCGCGATTGTGGTAATCTCGTTTCCGAAATTGCGCCACACCCACTGCGCCGCCGCGACCAGCGCCTCAATCGCGGCTTGAACGAACCGCGCCGCCGCGGTGACGACGCTCATCACCCCGTCCCACGTCCGTTTCGCAAACGCAAGAATATCCGCGCCGTGCGCGTTCCAGACGCGCACCGCCAGCGCGGTTGCAAACTGTATCGCTTGCTGTACTGCCGCCAGCGCGGTTTGCACCGTTGACTGCACCGCGTCCCACGCAGTTTGCGCAGACGGCGCAAGCGCGGCGCTCAGCGCGTCCCACGCTGCGAAGATCGCAGCCGCAGCAACGGCGACCGTCTGCTGCACGCTGCCGGTCGTCACCCCGACCAGCCCGATCTGCGCCGCAAGCGCCGCGACGGGATCGGCGGCGCTCAGGATGCCGGAAGCCCAAACGGTGAACGTATTGACGCCTTCCGCCGCCGCCGCAACCAGTTGCGTGAGATGCGGCAGCAGCGCGCTGCCGACGGTGATTTGCAGCGTTTCGACGGCGGCGTTGAACTGGTCAAGCGTGAACTTATACCCTTGCTGCATTATCGCCGCCGCTTGCGCCGCGCCGCCCGCGTCGCGCATTGCTTGACCCATCTCGTTGAACCCCTCTGCGCCGGCTCCGGCGATTGCAGCAGCGGCGCGGATTGCGTCGGTTCCGAAGATGGTGTTCAATGCGAGAAATTTCTGCTCCTCGCTGAGGTTTTTCGTTGCGTCGTGCAACAACCGCGCCGCCGCCTCCATCCCGATAAACTCGCCCTTCGCGTCGAAAAATTTCGACTTCCCATCCTTCGTTGCAAGTCCCAACTCGATCATCTTTTCCGTCGCGCTTTTGGTCGTCGGGATCAGGCGCTGAAGGAATGTTTTTAGCGACGTACCGGCATCTGCGGCGCTGCTGAACGAGGGCGCGATCAGCGCCATCGTCTGGACGGTTTCTTGAAACGACAACCCGGCGACTTTCGCGCTGCCGCCGACGTTCGCCAGACCGAGCGCGAGTTCCTCAACGTCTACGGTGCTTGCGTTCGCGGCGGACGCGAGAAGGTCGGCGACGTTCGCGGCGGTCACGCCGGTCTCGCCCCAGACGCCCAACTGCTTCGCAACGATTGTGGCGGCGTTGGCGAGGTTGAGTTGCGCCGCCGCCGCAAGCGCAAGCGTCGCATCCGTCGCGCCGGTCATCACCTCTTTGACGTTGACGCCGCCCTTCAACAGTTCCGTCATCGCATCCAAGGCTTGTTGCGCACTGAATTGCGTTGACGAACCTAACTGAAGCGCTTTCTGCTTGACATCATCAAACGACAGTCCGGCTTTCGTCAGCGAGTCGCCCGCCACCGCTTGGAACTTGAAAAGCGCACTCTCGAAGTTCGCGGCAACGTCGACGCTCGAACGCAGTTGATCTCCAAGCGCAGCAATCCCCGTCGCCGCCAGATTGACCGCAGCCGCGCCGATCTGCCGCAGCGCGCCGACGGCGACTTGCTCCAGCGCCCCGAACGCGCCGCGCTGGGCGTCCGCGGCTTTACCGACGCCGCGGACATTCTGGGCGACGCGCTCCAGCACGCCGCTTGCTGCATCAACCGCGCTCAGTTTGATGACGACATCGCTCATCGCCGTTTCCGTTGATGCGCTGCGACCAACGCTTGATGCCGCCGCTCTGCGCGCAGCGCCGCAAGGTGTTGCGCGACGCGCCGGAGCGGTTGACGATCAAGCGCGTCGGGCGTGCAATGGTAGATGTCTCTGCACAACACCAATTCGGTGTACGCTGCGGGCAGCGGCGCGAGGTCGAGCAGACCTAACGCCGTCGCCCGCGCTACTCGTTTCCCTCGTCGCCGACACTGTCGAAGATTTTCTTCAGCAGTAACGCGGCGGCGGCATACGGTTCGTTGAGGATGTCCTCGCCGTATGCTTTGATCAGCAGCGTCGCGGCGACCGGCGGGAACGCAATTTTGCGCTCACTCGCGTCGAGAAACTCGTGATACTCGCCGAGGGTGATCGTTGCTACGTTCGGACGCATTCCCTCGACCCGCGCCCGAATTGCGGCGTCGGGTTCAAAGATTTGCGGCAGCACCCGCTCGTAGACGCGCCGGAGCGCGCGGATCGGGAAGAGGTCGGCTTGGTTGCCGATTGCCCGCCGCACCAGACGCGCGATTATTTCGGGCGTCAGTTCGCGATTGAGCAGCGTCGCCGCGTCGCGTATAAGCAGCGCGTTGCGGTCGACGTAGATCGCGTCAACGTCATAGATATTCGCCGGTGTGCTCATCTCGTCTCCTCCTTACGAGAGATTGGTCGGGTCATTTCCAAGCGTGTACTGTCGCAACGACGGCGTTCGCACCGTCACCATAGCGACATACGGTTCCGCGTCGCCCGGATCGAGTGCACTGAGCGTAACGTTGGTGATCACCCCTAACCCCGTCGTTGTCCCGCCGTCGTTGCTGGTTGCGTAGGCGCGCGCCTGACTGACCAACCCGCGCGGCGACCAGCGCACACCGAGGCGCGGCGAGGCGCTTTGGAACTGACCAAAGATCGTATTCGCCGCAGAGTTCGTATCCTCGTTGTACAAAAACGTCAGCGTAATCTCAATCGGTTCGCGTTTACCGACGGTCACCGTCGCATAATCGCTTGAACCGCCAACGTACGCCTCGCC
>Ga0308400_1000513_pt1 | contig 14750 bp, 9 predicted proteins | sample HotsprSampOS1265_FD_203451 | JGI IMG/M metagenome (GOLD analysis project Ga0308400, IMG submission 203451) | Hot spring phototrophic mat microbial communities from Octopus Spring, Yellowstone National Park, Wyoming, United States - 20060914_OS12-65 ...
AGCGAGCCGAACATGTTGTGCCAATCGTTACGAGCGCCAACGGTGATGCATACATCAGCAGTTGGAGTTAGTGTAGCTTCCGCAAATACACCGACTGCGCGTTCATCACGCGACCGTACAATCGAGTCGAGCTGTTCATGTGGTGTGTCTGTAAATGCAGATATGCCATAGATGATTCGCACAGCATCGTTTAGTTCACGTTTTGCAATTACCTTCGCTTGAACCATCCGTTGCCATGCATCGAGTCGGCGACTACCAGCACGCAGCGTGAACCGTTGATCGGTGAATGCTAATTGAATTCCGAGTCGGTCAGCAATGCTTATCCCTGGATCGTTGAACGCAATCTTGGCATAGCTATCAAGCCGCTGTGTCGTTGTTTCGATACGGTAGCCTGATGGTCCGTTGATCCATGCACCGAACGAGCCGCCCTGGTAGTTACCCCAAGTCGGGCGAAGGAACAATTGCATTTCGCGGCTACCATCTTGCCATAGTACTCGACCGACTGCATTGGCATTACGAAAACGCGGCATGTCGAGAAAGCCATCACCGTTTGCATCGACATCTCGTTGGAACATGCGCCCATGTAACATGAGCATGGTATAGAGGTTGTCTTGGGGATGCTGTGCACTGGTGAGATTGAGCTCAGCACGACCAAGATGGTTCGCAAATGCATTCACAAAGAACGGTACATCACGATGAGGTTGTTTGAAGTCCACATTAATCATGCCTGTGATCCCACCATAGCCATTGAGCACTGATGCCGCACCCTTGGAGATGCTAATACCATTGAGGAACGGCCCTGGAATATCATCCAACGCAAATGCACCAGTGATACCATGAAGCAGGGATACTGCTTCGACCAGACCACTTGTGTAGATGCCCCGCAAGCCGAGAAGGCGAATCGTCTTAGCACCAAGAGCAGCATCCGAAAACTGTACTTCGACCGACGGACTCCGCTCAAACGATTCTGCGAGCGTACAACAGGCCGATTGCTCTAACTGGCGACTCGTAATCAGTTCCGTCCGAATTGGTTCTGCAGGGGGAATTGCTGTTCGTTCCGTTTCGACTTCGACGGGTCGGGCGACGTACTCTGCTTCGAGTAACACCTCGAGCGTTTGCGCAGTGCGCAAGACGATGAGCGTATCGCCTCGATAACCATACGCACTGATTATCAAAGTATCCACTTCATGCTCACCCACCGGTCGGTCGAGCACGAAATGGCCACCAGCTGTACTAAGAGTTCCAAGAGTGGTATGTTTCCAACTGATCTTCGCTCCGACGATAGGGCTGATTACCTCATCGGGGCTGCGTCCACGGATTGTACCATGAAGTTGCTGCGCATGGAGAGATACTCCCAGACTGACAAGAAGAAGGAGAATGGACATTTTCATAGTTAACCTCCGCGACAGTGATTATGAAATGTAAGTGGAAACAAGGATATCCTCACCCTGCGGGATTACAGAGGTGAGGCGTTCACATATTTGCCGCGGATAGCTATAGCAGCAATTGTTGATGGAGTGTCGGTAGTGTACGAGGTGGAAGGGTCGGTAGACTTCTCTGTGCCTTAGACGTAGGCACAATGTTCTGGGCATGGGAGGCTATCGCCGTCGGGAGCAGTACCGGTGGTGCACTTGCGATGGAGAATTTCTGAGCAACCGTTGACTGGGAGGGATAGAGGAGTAGTGTGCTCACTGACCAACAGCAATCATCGGGCTGGTCGAGTGTGCAGAGTGCCGGTTCGTCATCACAACAACAGGAAGATTGAGTGCTGTAAAGTTTGAACGATTCAAGCGAACCACCACACCAATGGATGCTAACGACCATCCCATCGCTGATGAGCGAGATGAGCACAAGCAGAAACGCGCTCAGCAAGGGACGAATCGTGTTCATCTCTGAACTTAGTGCTGATCGTGTGGATTACCGTCACGGTAGCGGCAACACTTCGGGAGCTTGTTGTACGCTTCGTCGCTGGCTTTGACATCATCGCTGTCATAACCCTGTTCAGCGATGATTTCCTTGATGCGCCGCTCAGACAAGAGTGCAGGATTATATGTGATGGTGAACTTCTTGGTTTTCTTGTCCCACGTGGCGCTCTCGACGCCCTGCATTTCCTTGAATGGTCGCTCGATGTTCTTCTTACACTTGCCACAGTTTCCATAAACGGTAAACGTTGAGGTCACCAACGTCTGTTGTGGTGTAGCGGTTTCCTGTGCGAACCCAAGAACATTGAGCAAGAATGCGATCGTCATCAGAATGGCGACTTTCATGAGAGCATGAACTGGAATGTTCTACATACAATTCAAAAATCAGTAAGCTACAACTATCGTTCGGTACACTTTTCGTGTGATGGTGTATAGCATTTTGCCAGCATCGTTTACGGAGTCGTCAGAGTTGAGCCAGTCAATACAATGGGACGTTCGTAGAGACGGTATGTTTTGTACCGTACACCATGCATAGTATTCTGCAGTGCGTTGTTCATTGGACCGTTCGTTTCGAGAATCCATGAGGCTTCACCCCAGCAAATACCACGAGCTTTGGCTCGTTCTCCGATTTCTGCGTAGAGAACACCATCAATCCCTGAGCCCCTGTACTGTACAAGCACACCGAGGACGATGATGCGAATGGTAGTGATACGATTCCGCTTTGTGATGATATGCCATACGCCAGGGAGAAGATGTCCGCTACGGTTATGGATGAGGCATTCGTTGATGTCAGGCAGCGCCAATGCAAACCCGACAGCACGTCCTCCTATCTCCGCAATGAGGACAAGATTTTCGTCGGCAACCTGCTTGAGGTCGGCCGCGAGAAAGTCAAACTCTTCGTCGGTCATTTTCACAAACCCCCAATTTTTTTCCCATGCTGCATTGTAGAGCTCTTTGAGAGTGGCAACATCGCGACGAAATTGCGCGCGGTTGCGAAAGTTCATCGAGCGAATAGTGACACCTGTGCGCTGACGAACAACATTCAGCAGACGCTCGAGTTTGTGGGAGCGGTAATTTTCCTGGTTGAGCAGGTACGCGTAGAGGTCCATCACTTTGCGCAATCCCCAGCCCTCGAGCAGTGAAGAGTAGTATGGTGGATTGTACGGCATCAGAATGACCGGGGGGCGGTCGAATCCCTCCACAAGGAGTCCACATTCATCATTCATCGAGGGATTAACAGGTCCACGGATATGTGTCATTCCACGATTGGAGAGCCACTCACTTGCAGCATCGAGCAAAGCGCTCGTTACCTCTTGAGAGTCAATGCTCTCGTAAAACCCGAAGAATCCAACGCGGTCAGTATGAGTGCGGTTGTGATGTTCGTTGATGATTGCAGCGATTCGTCCGATCGGTCCCGTTCGGTCTTCTGCAAGGAAGAGCACAATATCGCTATGCTTGTAAAACGGGTTTCGCCGCGTGTCGAGGAGCTTCATGCGATCGAAAATCAGTGGAGGGACCCATCGTGGATCCTGTTGGTAAAATCGCCACTGTGCTTTGACGAAACGGAGCCGATCGCGTCTGCTCAGCACGTCAAGTTGAAGGACCTTCATCATGTGCTCCAATGAAATGTAACAGTTTTACGGCACCCGCCATCCTAACCGGAACTCCCACTGCTTTTGTTGGCGTGAGAGACTTTGCCCGGGGTTTGCAGTTGCCTGAAATTGCGCGACAAGGTTCCGCAGCCATTCGATGCCAAGTGCATTACCGATCGAAAGGTCGAGCATGATTTGACTATTCTGCGCCAGGTCGGCGACGGAGCCACCGACAGTGACATTCGCACCGAAAAGCCTCCCAGTCAGCATGATGCGTGCTTGCGACAGACTTGTCACATCACTTGAACCAAAGTCAATGTTGACATTTTGAATAACGCCGCCTTGGAGAGCATTCGTCAAAAAAGCGGATACAGCGGCTGATCGTGCTGCATTGACACTTTGGTCGAGTGCTGAGGTTGCAACACTCCCATTGGAGCCACCAGTAAGTTCTTCCTGTGTGCGACCAAAGAGGAGGAGGAGCAGGGCATTCGTCATGATTCGGCTCGAATCTCCGCGCATTCCCGGCGCACGTTCACCGTTTATTTCATAGGTCATCTGAACGCGAGGCTGACGCTTTGTACCTGTGATTGTGAGTAAGACACGATAGCGTTCACGACGGTTCTCACTTCCGATGATGCGTTCGCCATCATAGACAGCCTGTAGGTTCACCTCAGGATTGTCGAGAGCACCGGTAGTGAAGCGAAGCTGTCCACTGGCGGTGAATGTGTTGTAGAATTTGTATGTCGAAGAGGGCTCAACGACAAGAGTACCTCGTACCTCCGTACGCCGGTTGCCGTCGCGAATGAACCGCAAGTACTCATCGCGATTCTCCTGTTCGACGAATGCAACGAGCTGTTCGACACTTGAGAAATCCATCTTGACACGAATTTGCCGACGGAACTTGACGTCCACACTCGTGTAGAGACGCTCAGTAAATCCAGGTGCTATGCTTAGTCGTTGTGTTGAGTTCACCCTTGGAATGCGCGCGGGAAGATCTCCAATACTTGTATCTGCTCGTGGTAATAGTGTCACCACATCGGTGATGAAGTAGCCTTCGCCTGTTTTCTGGTAGCGGAACGAAGAGGTTTGAGTGACGACAGCCGTCGTTGGAGGAAATGTAATATCGGCATCCTCTACACTCAGAAAGCCGATTAGTCGGGGTTCCGTGATTGTTCCAACAAAGTTGAGCTGCCGCAGTTGGCGGTCGTCTTGCGTTGAGATGACTACCCGACCGTACATCGTTGAATTGACGGCTGCTGTTGCGGGACTCATCACCAATAAGCCACGGTTGCCTGGAATACGGATGGAGATGGTGAGTGAATCTGGTTGGAAACCGTTGAATGTTACACGCCCCGAGGCAGTCGCAGTTCCTCCGATGAGATCAGCTGCATCGTTGAAGAGCGCGATTGTATCGAGTTCTAAGACATTGTTGTGGAGTGAAAGGACACCCCGACTGCGGTAGCGGATGTTCGTCGCAGGTACGAGGAATTCCGCATCGTCATAGCGTGCAGACCCAGTGAATTCAATGTTACCTGGGAGCGTTCCCCCGATGGTGATAAATGCATCGGCTCGACCGTGGAGCTGGGAAATAGCAGGTAAGAATGGTTCGACGAGCGTCAGTGGGAACTTATTCGCTTGGAGGAAGACTGCCACACGTTCCTGTTCCCGGAACCTTGCGTCGAGTGGAATCAGAGAAAAGTCAACAGGCACCTCGACAAAGCGCACATCGAGTGCTGTTCGCACCGAGTCACTCGAGTCTTTGATGAACAAGGTTGTACTTCCTCGCAGGAATGATCCATCGTAATTGAGCGTAATCTCCTGTCGGCCAATAGGGATTTCACTGTAGAAGAGCTTCCCCAGAGTACCGTTAACCGATAAGCGAGGGTGTTCCCAACTACCTTCCGCTGAGATAACCAGCGAGTCAATGTCCCCTTTGAGCTGCTGGACAATCTCGATGGTGCTCAATGCTGGGATTGCTGCCATAGTACTGAGGTCATACGTTCGCAAGGTGATCTGGCAGTCAGGACCACTTGGTCGTAGGTCCCCGCTAAGATGTAGTGTTGCATCGCTCTGGTCATGGTCGAGCAGAGCGTCGAGCGTGAGTGTACCTGCATCCATAGTTGCTATCAACGGTTTGGCAAGACTCCACGAGAACATGGGAGATAGTCCGACTAACCCACGAGCAATGTGAACGCTGTACTTCGTTGCGGCAAGTGGCTTGACGACTGCTGCGAATTGAAGTGGGAGTGTATTCTCAATCCATGCGGTATCGGTAGCTACTTCCAGTCTGGAACCATCCCACCGACAGTCGAGTGTAGGCCGGACGATACGGAGACTCCCAATGCGTATGACGGAGTCAACGTCAGCGCGGAGTAGTGCCTGCGATACCTTCGGAGCGTGGTCAAGCTCAGTGAACGAAACGTCGAACGATGCTTCCAGAGGCATCGAGGCAAGATAGAAGCCACCGTGGTTCGAGACGATGAGTCGGCCGATTGAAATTGTATCGAGCACAATTCGGCTCCGTGAGCGACCAGCAGTGATGCTTCCAGCAAGAATGCCCTCTGCTTCGATAGCCAAAGGGGCAAAAAGTGGTGCCAAAAGGGAAAGGCTCTGTGCATGAATGCTAAACGTTGCCTCGAGGGTGTCCGGTAACGTGGTGAGTGCAGGTAGTGATGATGTCCCTTGGCCACGTGCAGCATGGAGGATTGACTGAATGAGGCTGTCGGTGAGCAGTGCATGGCTGCTCAATACTTGACCAAGAGTATTGAGACCATAACGCCCGCGGATAAATGCCGATATCTGAGGGGATCGCAGAAGAATGAGACGATGTCCGAATGTGTCGAAATCGAGCGCTGCATTCAAGCGGAATGGAAAGCATGCGCGGTCTTGGAACACAAGCTCGGTAATGTCTGCATCGAGTGTTGCGCGCATGCTGTCCAGGTGTGTACCACTACTTTCCAGCGTTACCGTTGAGGAGAGAAGTTCCGGTGCAATAGAGCTCCCGAGGAACTGCCGAAGCGGCATACTATGGGCGACGAGCTGGAGCTTGCAGTGGTAATCACCAGTCAACATGATATTTCCACGACCGTGGAGGCGTGGTTGTTCTTGACCATTGAGTTGTGTGAACACTGCTTCAAGCGTGTCAAGAGTGAGTCTGCTGCTGTCGAGCCTTGCCAGGATGGTTGCACGGGAAAATCGCCATGCTGTAACGTTGCTGGTGTCAAGCATAAGTGCAAGCTCAGCATGTGCGGATGTGATGCTGATACCCTCGCCTTTTAACGATATCCTGCCGGTCAATGTTGAGGTAGGGAATGTCTTGTCAAACGATGCAAGGTTAAGTCCACTGAATGTACCAGTAACAACATATCCTATGCGATTCCCCATGGAGAGTCCAATATCAAGCTCTGTCGCTGCGGCGCTTGTCGCGGCGCGAATATTCGTATGGACGGAATCTCCATTTCCATTCGCGATAAGAGATTCGATACGACAGTCGTTGAGTCCTGGAATGCTTGGTAGGTCCAGCCAACGAGCAAACGCGCGCACATCGTTCCACCGCATCCAGGAGGGGTGAAGTTTGACGTTCCATGTCAGCGCAGCAGAATCTCGCAAGTGGTGCAACGTGAAATAGCCTCGGAGGTGTGTGGAACCCACGTTAGCATGTGCAAAGTCAACCCTGAGACTATCGAGTGACCCTTCGACTGTTGCACCGAGATCAATGCTTCTTCCCAGCGTAATCTCTGTCGGAATGATATGGTATGCATCGGATGGATCGAGTGGAGAAAGCGCAATCGTTGCACGGAATGGTAAGGTTGAATCGCCAATGCCGATCGCTGCTTCGGAAATCGTAACGTGTGAGGCGGGAAGCTGTATTGAAAGCGAAGGAATCTGGAGCGAAGCAGAATCAATGGCAGCAACCCCACGGACGGAGCGTAGTTCCCACCCACTGATGCGATCTCGTGCGCTTAGTTCATCAAGGGCGATTGTAAAACGGCTGTCTGCAAGATATCCGAGAACTGTTGCACGCAGTTGGAGATCGGTGATGACTGCATTGAATGGTTGAAACCGTGGGGGTGACAACTCGAGGGAATCTGTCGTTGTGAGTCTATTCTCGGTAACGATTTCGCCATCTACAATCCGGAACGACCGGACATACAGGTGCAGCGACGGAGGCTCACTCGATGAGCCAGAGGGACGGAGGAGATGCTCGAAGTTCCAGGTACTATCACTTCGCCGCACCAAGTGTATGCGCGGGGATTGAATCAAGAGTTCTTCAATTGCTATGGTGCGAAACAGGAGTGCTTCGGGGGTATAGCGTAGCTCTACATGTGGTGAACAGAAGAGGGTATCACGTTCTATGATCAGCGCAACAGAGTCGAGTACAACGCCTTCGAAAAGGCGTACACGCACACTGCCGATGGAGAGCTCTGCTTGAAGTTGATTCTGTAGTATAGCCTGGAGTGCTTTCGCAAGCATGCGATTGAACAGCTGCGTTTGTGCAAGGATGTAGAGTCCAATACCAACGAGCAACAAGAGCGAACCGCTCACTGCTAAGACAAGAGTAGCGACACGCAAGAACCGCCGAATAGGCGGAATTCCGCGAGCAAAACGCTGTGAGATGAGTGCGTATCGGAGTCTGCGATTCATCGAAGTCATAGACGTTGCAAGTTACCATTCCGCTTGAGATGCTCCCGTATCTTTGTGCATTCATGAGTTGCTCTAGCTTAGCATGTCGCGTCAGTACCTCATCACCGCAGCATTACCCTATGCAAACGGATACCTTCATCTCGGCCACATCGCTGGCGCATATTTACCTGCCGATCTCTATGCACGGTACCTTCGACTGGCTGGTGAACAAGTTCTGTTCGTCTGTGGATCTGATGAGCACGGTGTCGCTATCACCATCCGTGCTGAGCAAGAAGGGAGGAGCCCTCAAGAAGTCGTGGATCACTATCACGCTGCAAACAGAGAAGCCTTCGATGAGTTCGGGATTAGCTTCGACGTTTATGGTCGCACGTCGAGCCCATTGCACCACCGTTTCGCGCAGGATTGGTTCTTGGATTTCTACCAACGTGGCTTGTTAGAGGAACGGCAGCAACTGCAGTTTTACGATGACCACGTCGGGATGTTTTTGCCCGACCGTTATGTCGAAGGAACATGTCCCAACTGTGGTTACGAACGCGCCCGTGGGGATCAATGCGAGCAGTGTGGAGCGTACTATGATCAGCTTGCGCTCAAAAATCCGCGGTCGCTCCTTTCTGGGAAACCTCCGGCAGTCCGGCCAACCACACACTGGTACTTTCGACTAAGTCAATTCCAACAGGCGCTGGAAGATTACATCGCATCGCACGAGAAGGATTGGAAAGAAAATGTCCTCCAGCAAGCTCGAGCGTGGCTCAAACAAGGATTGGACGATCGGGCGATCACCCGCGATTTGCGGTGGGGCGTCCCCGTACCGCTTCCGAACGCAGAAGGCAAAGTCCTGTATGTTTGGTTTGAAGCACTCTTAGGGTACATCAGCTCTACGCAACAATGGGCACGTGAGCAGAACGATCCAGAACGGTGGAAGCAATGGTGGCTCCGTTCGGACGAGAACCAAACCTACTATGCTGCGTTCATTGGGAAGGATAACATCGTGTTCCACACCTTGATGTTTCCTGCGATGCTCATGGCACGGGGCGATTACATTCTGCCATCGAATGTGCCAGCAAACGAATTCCTCAACCTCGAAGGCCAAAAATTTTCGAAGTCGCGCAATTGGAGTATTGATCTCCGAGATGCGCTCCGCGATTTTCCGCACCCGCACCATCGCGATGCACTTCGGTATACACTCGCGATGAACTTTCCCGAAACGCGAGATGCAGATTTTACCTGGAGCGATTTCCAATCCCGTACGAATAACGAGCTCGCAGCAATCGTCGGCAACTATGCTAATCGTGTCATTGCGTTCATCGCCCGTCATTTTGATGGCGTTGTACCAACCCTTTCGGAGAACGACCGCGAGTTCCCCCTTCGATGGCACACGGCGATCGCCAATCGCGTTGGGGGTAACGGTGCATATGCCAGCGAATACTTTTCCACTGAAGAACGAGCGCTCTTTTCTGCGATCGTCCATGGTGCAGAATCAATCGCTGCGGCTTATCGAGCTTTTCGCTTTCGTGATGCTGTCAACGAGACGATGAACCTTGCACGAGCAGCGAATAAGTTCTTCAACGATACTGCACCGTGGAAGACTGTCAACGATGATCCTGCGTACTGCGCACGAACGCTCTATACCTGTGTGCAGGTGCTTCGAAGTATTGGTATCGCAATCGCACCAGTAGCGCCGAATCTTGCACGGAGCATTCAGCATCTCTGTGGTATCGAACAACCTATGATTGGTGACCCCACAGGAGGATCAGCAGGAGTAAATGTTTGGGCAACAATTCCTCAACCGCTGGTTGAACAAAGGACACCGCTTGGCAAGCCGCAACGCCTTGTCGAACTCATTAGCGATGAGCACATTGCTGCCCAACGTGCAAAACTTGGTGCGTCTGTTGCTCCGCAACCAGCGACATCGAATGAGCGCATTAGCATTGACGATTTTGCTCGAATTGAACTGCGCACAGCTCGTATCCTTAGTGCTGAACGTGTTCCGAAATCGAGTAAGCTTGTAAAGTTGATCGTTGATCTCGGAAGTGAGCAGCGTCAGATTGTTGCTGGCATCGGTAAATACTATGCACCGGAATCGCTCATTGGGCTCGATGTCGTCATCGTTGCAAATCTTGCCCCGGCTCGGTTAATGGGGGTCGAGTCGAACGGGATGGTACTGGCAGCTAACAACGGCGAGCACCTCGTTTTGATCTCTCCGCGTGGAGAAATCCCTCCTGGCTCGATCGTACGATAGTAAATTCGCCACCGATTCTAACCACTTGCTTCCTCATGTTGCGGTACGTTCTCGGACGACTTGGATATACACTGCTGATGTTGCTCGGTGTTGTCACGGTCTCCTTTTTTCTGGTCCGTGCAATACCCGGTGATCCTGCCCGAGTGATGCTCGGCCAACGTGCAGACGAAGCAACGCTCGAAGCGCTCCGCGAACAGTATGGCTTCAATAAGCCTCTCATTGTACAGTATTGGCGGTACTTGGAGCGACTTGTCATGGGGGATTTGGGCCGCTCGATAGCATCGAATCGCCCAGTGCTCGAAATTGTCATCGACCGCTTGCCCGCCACAGCACTCTTGGCAACGGTAGCAATGGTGATTGCTACAGTGTTTGGCATTGCGCTTGGAGTACTCTCTGCTGTCCGCGTGAACACATGGCTCGATAGCGCAACGATGGCGCTGTCGCAATTCGGGATATCACTTCCTTCGATCGTCATGGCGATCTTCCTCATGGTGATCTTTGGACAAGTGCTCCCGTGGTTTCCGATAGCTGGCTACGTCGATCGCGGTATTGAGTATCTGGTGCTACCTGCGATAACGCTTGGGATTCGTCCGTTGGCAATCATTGCACGTGTGACTCGCTCGAGCATGCTTGAAGTGCTAGGGCAGGACTACATTCGTACCGCGCGGGCGAAAGGGTTGCATCCGGTGCGCGTCATTACCGTCCACGCATTGCGGAATGCACTCAATCCGGTGGTCACAACGGTGGGAACATGGTTTGCCGGTTTGCTCGCAGGTGCCTACTTTGTCGAGTACATCTTCAACTGGCCGGGCATTGGCAGCGCAGCATTCGATGCTATTACAAAGCTCGATTATCCAGTTATCCAAGGAACGGTGCTCTTTACAGCGGCGGTATTTGTACTCGTGAATTTCTTCTCCGATGTGCTCTATGCGCTGCTCGATCCACGAGTCGAACTTTTGTCACACGGCAGACACTAATGCTGTTCCGAGTTGCATTTGTACTTGCTGTAACTGCGCTTGCTTGTGCGCGATCTCGTCCTGAATCACACAACTCTCCTAACACTTTCGCAATGAGCATGGATAGTTACGATGTCGCAACGTTTGGGGCGGGCTGCTTTTGGTGCACCGAAGCGATTTTCTCTCGGCTCGAGGGTGTCATCTCGGTCGTACCGGGCTATAGCGGTGGCCACGTTCCCAATCCCACGTATGAACAAGTTTGCTCTGGCACGACAGGACATGCTGAGGTCTGCCAGATTACGTATGACCCTAACCGTATTTCCTACGACGAGCTGCTCGAAGTATTCTGGAAAACACATGACCCCACAACACCGAACCGTCAAGGGAATGACATCGGAACCCAATACCGCTCGGTGATCTTCTACCACTCGGATGAACAGCGGCAGCGTGCGGAATACTTTAAACAGTTGTTAGACTCCAGCGGCGTTTATGAAGCACCAATCGTAACGGAGATTGTTCCGTTCGAACGATTCTGGCCAGCGGAAGAGTACCATCGCAACTACTTCGAGCGTCATCCGGAGAAAGCATACTGTGCGCTTGTCATCCGTCCGAAGGTGGAAAAATTCGAGAACGTCTTCCGATCGAAGGTGCGCAAATCGCGATGAGCTCCAAGCCTCAGCGGAAGAAACAATTCCTCCGTACTCCATCCTACCCTGGCGGCTCCAAGGCGCTCAGAGAATTTATCCAGCGGAACCTGCGCTACCCAACCGAAGCATTAGTGCATCGAGTCGAAGGAGATGTTCACGTCGCATTCGAAGTCGATGAGGAAGGCTATGTACACCGTCCTCGAGTCGTCCGCGGAATTGGGTTTGGTTGCGATGAAGAAGCAGTACGCGTCGTTTCACTCCTCCGATATCGTCCTGTACGCAATCGAGGGGTTAAAGTGACTTCCCACATGGATTTGGTAATCCATTTCCGGCTGCCTACGACGCAGTCAGTGGAAATTGTTTATCACTTTCGTCCAGCGGGTGACTCATGAGGAGTGCCGTGCAGGCAACCCAGACGATGTCCTGCCAAGTGCATCCACGGGAGAGATCGCAGTAAGGCTTAGCCAAGCCTTGAACAATTGGTCCAAGGGCAATTGCTCCTGCAAGACGTTCGGTGAGTTTGTATGCAATGTTGCCTGCATCGAGATTTGGAAAGATCAGCACCGTCGCTCGACCAGAAACAGGCGACTCAGGAGCTTTTCGAGCAGCAACGTCAGGGACTAGTGCTGCATCTGCTTGTAATTCGCCATCGCAGAGAATATCAGGGCGGCGCTTATGGGTTACATGCACGGCGTGTTGTACCTTATCCACGCACGGGTGAGAAGCGCTCCCTTTCGTCGAAAAGGAGAGGAATGCCACAGAAGGTTCCTGGCCGATGATGCGACGGTAGTTGTCCGCTGTCGCAATGGCAATGTCAGAAAGCTGATCAGAGGTCGGCTCTGGTACGACTCCGCAGTCAGCGTAGAAGAGAATTCGCTCTGGGAGCACCATCACGAAAAAGCTGCTCATTGTGCGGTTTGGAGGTGCTAATCCTACAGTCGAGAGCGCAGCACGGAGGACGGCACTTGTTGTTGAAAGCGAACCAGCGACAACAGCGGTCACATCGCCTTGGTTGAGCAAGATGCCTGCTGCGTAGAGTGGATCGAGTGCGCGCCGGCGGGCAAGTTCTGGCTCGAGAGGCTTGCTGCGTTCACTTGCGATGAGGTAGCTCATCAAGCGTGGCAAGTGGGCGTGCGGTTCGAAGATTTCGATGTTCGGTGGAAGAGTGATACCGTTGGATTCTGCCACGCTGCGGATTGTGAGTGCATCACCAATCAGCCAAGGGTGAGCAATTTGGTGTGTTGCTACGTAGGATGCAGCTTGGAGTGTGCGTCCATCTGTTGCATCGGGGAATGCGACGCTGCCCCGAATGGTTGCAGCACGCTCCTCCAGCCGATTGAGAAATGCCCGTTGAAAGTCAGTCATTGCCTTGCTCGTATTCTTCGTTGTGCAAAAATCCGTAGAAGTACCGATTGAGCAGCGGGCAGCGTGCACGTAGTTTGGCGCCATGTGAGGGTACCAGAACAATGTAGGGGCTCTCTACTCCGGGATAGGTGAGGGCGTGGAGCGATCGCTTCGCGCCCTTCACTTTTGTGATCGAGAGTGAATGCGTAATTTCCCTGTAAATTGATATCCACGTGCACTGGTGTGGACGTATGCATCGCCTCACTGTTCAGGCTGTACGAACGACTGCGCTTCAGGCAACGCTCTTCGGTGTATTGCTCGTAGTGAGTGATATCCTGTTTTTCCATCTCCTCGCACTTCCAGTGTTGGAAGCCATCTTTCGTGATTCGCTTGGTGCGCGCATTGACTTTGTCAATCGGTGGTACGAATGGCGACTTGTTGTTGACCTCAATAGCGGAGGTATCTACAATCGAGACCTTGAGGCTAAGGTGTACCTTTTCAATCCAATGCTTGCCTTGGCACCAGTGACAATCGCGATGGGCTTTGTCGTCGCAAGTATCGTTAGTGCATTGCTTCCACCCTCTGTTGGCCTGCTGCGTAAAAACTTGGAACGAGAAATTGCACAGGCACTCCATCAGCTTGCGGAAAACGTATATGGCATTGCTTCCCAGCCGTTGGTGGCAGAAGAAATTGCGCTTCGAATTCGCACAGCAACAACAGTTCAGCTTCACGACATAGCGACCGAATACGGCACGTCAACTGATGATTTACTTCTGCTCCAGCGAGCATTACTCTGGCAGTCAGGAGGACTGCGGAGAATTGTCTTCCTTGCATCCGCAGTTCGGCTGTACTTGCGTAACCATTTTACAATCGAGTACGAGCAAGCGGTGCTTGGGAGCATCTACGTAGGTGCTGCGGTGCTCATTATCATCATTGGCTTACGTGGACTTCAGTTCATCCCGAAGGAACGGCCCTCACTTGTGCTGTTTGCAATTGCGTTGGAGTTTGTGCTGCTGATAGCTTACGCTGTAACGCTCATGTTCTCACCATCGCAGGAATCACCCTCTCGGCAACGGAACGAATTGTCGGAGGTGTTTGGAGCAGCATCCATCGCAACAAGCCCGCTGGCGTCTTTTCGCTACACGGAAAAGCTCTTGCGGATGTTTATCGCGTTGCCTTCGCCAGCGTCTCGGAGCGATGACGCTCCCAACCACGAACGATCGCACTGAACACGGCAACATGCACAATCATTCGCTCCAACCGAGCAAAGGGTAACGGGAGCAAGCCAACGAGCAACGACGATATCTTCGTTTGTGCAATGCGACAGATGACCCGGTCGAGCCATCGTGTACCGACCAGATAGCGCAGTCCATAGATATGGTGCTGGTCGGGGTGCTTTGCCGCAA
>Ga0308400_1000524_pt1 | contig 14605 bp, 14 predicted proteins | sample HotsprSampOS1265_FD_203451 | JGI IMG/M metagenome (GOLD analysis project Ga0308400, IMG submission 203451) | Hot spring phototrophic mat microbial communities from Octopus Spring, Yellowstone National Park, Wyoming, United States - 20060914_OS12-65 ...
AGTCAGTCCGGTCATGGAACGCAATTTCGTCGGATTTTCAATAATGGATCGGTATTTGCACATCGCGCTTCCCTCCATTTTAGTTCTTATGAAAATAGTATACCACTAAACCTTGATGAAGTCTATTATACGGACTCCGTTTTTCCCCTCCAGGGGAGGCATATACGAAATCCGCATATCCCTCCCCAGGGTTGACGTTTAAGAGCGTGATCAAAAACGAACATCTCGGATAGAGCCGATTCAGGAGCATTGCGATAGAACCAAGATAAAGAAAGGCTTCGCTCGATTCTGGATTGCGGTTGTATTCTTTACTGGCCAAACGATTGCGTCCCGCCCACGCGATCGAGCGTTCCACCACCCATCGCTTCGGAATGACGGCACATCCCGTTTGTCCAGCGGGTTTTTCAATGACGTTCAGGCGCATTGCCGTGTTCTTTTCCATCCATACATCTCACCCTTGTTTCTACCCTTCGTCCACGCGAATCTCTCGCATCCGAGGAAATAAGTGATGATGCGCCGCCAAAAGCCATTCGGCGCCTTCGTCATCCGAGATGTCTGCTGGATGCACGAGCACGCGCAACAAGAAACCATTCGTATCAACCCAGCATTGCCGTTTGCGTCCGTTGACTTTTTTTCCCCCATCATAGCCGCGCTCGCCGCCTGCTTCGGTCGTTTTGACCGATTGGGAGTCCAGGACGCTGATGGATGGCTCCAGGTCGCGATTCAGCGCTTGTCGCGCCAGTTGACGCAGCGTATCATTGATTTTGACGCATGTTCTATCACGATTCCATGGGTCGAAAGAGGAACGAACGGAACTCATCGGCGGAACATCCGCCGGAAGCAGACGCCATTGGCAGGCAGTGCGATGTTTGGAGCGCAGCGCGTTGACGATCGCTCGCAGATCGATATCGGTCGGGTGCCCGCCCTTCGGTGACGTGGCAGTGACGAGCGGCGCGATGGCGGCCCAGTGCGCATCGGTCAGATCGGTCGCATCCTGCGTCGGAGAGAATCGACGCTCACGTTTCGGTATACGCTTCTTCTCCGCATCAGAACACCACGTTCGGCATCATAATACCACAAATCCGGGTTTTTGATCGCGCTCTAACTATGTGATTGACTCTCTTTTCTTACAGAGTCCACAATTTTGTCAGTCATCTCAACAGCCAATCCGATATAGTTTGCTGGCTCAAGGAGGTATTCTAACTCGGATTCGGAGAGGATACTCCTGACTTCTGGCATCTCCAGAAGAATAGCCCGGAGTGATCGACCGCTTTGATCAGCACGTAGACAGGCTTCATACATTAGCTCATAGGCCCGATGTCGACCTATGCGGGTGGCTAGGCGCATCTGAATTGATTCAGCCATGATATTTCCATGGGTCAGTGCCAGATTTTTCTGCATGGCTTCAGGTGAAACGATTAGACCGTCAAAAATGGCTATGCTGTGATGAAGCGCTGCTGCAGTGAAGCAACATGTTTGAGGGATAGCTGCCCACTCAATGTGCCATTCACCCATCGCGCGCTCATGTTCGGGCATCATGGCAGCGAGCATGGTCGAAATAGGTTGAGCCATAAGACGTGCCAGGCCAACAACCATTTCACACAGGATGGGATTGCGCTTTTGTGGCATAGTGCTGGAGCTTCCTTTGCCGGGTACAAAGGCCTCGCTCACTTCTGCCACCTCAGTTTTCTGGAGAGACGCAACTTCGTTGGCCATCTTTCCCAAAGTTGCGCTGAGCATGCTGCAGAGAGCAACGAACTCACAGAGGCTGTCTCGGGCAGTATGCCAGGTAATAGGTGCAGGTGCCAATTGCAGCTCCTCGGCCAGTGCCTGATGAACCGCCCAGCCGTCTGAGCCAAGGGAAGCGAGAGTTCCCACAGCGCCTCCGAGTTGACAGCAGAGCAGCCGAGGCCGACATTGTTCAAAACGTTCGCTGTGGCGGCGCAACTCATCGATCCATACAGCCACTTTGAAGCCGAACGTAATGGGAAGAGCGTGTTGTCCGTGTGTGCGCCCAGCCATGACAGTTCGACGATGCCGTTGTGCCAATGAGCAAAGGATATTGATCAGAGTGTCTAGGTCGCGGGTCAAATATTCCAGGGCATCTCGGAGTTGAAGGACAACAGCAGTATCCATGATGTCCTGCGTGGTGGCGCCCCAATGAACATAGCCGCCTGCCTCTCCCTCACAGAGATCGGCCAGTTGTTGTATTAGGGGAAGGATAGGATACCCTACCAGTTGGGTGCCACTACGCAGTTTCTCCATGTCGATGGCTTCTGCTCGGGCCTGGCGGCTGATTTCTTCTGCCGCGCTAGTAGGAATAAGGCCAAGTCGAGCCTGGGCACGAGCCAGGGCTGCTTCGACATCAAGCCAATACTGTACCTGTTTTCGAGTTTCGAAGATAGCACGCATCTCCGGCGTGGTGTACATATCATGGAAAATGAGCGGATCTGGTTGCAAGGGCGATACATTTGACATAAGGTCGTGATTTACTCCTTAGTGGCGCCAGCGATAAGTCCTTCCATCAGTTGACGTTGAACCAGAGCGACGAAAAGGATGGCCGGGATCAGCATCATCACAGACATGGCGCACATTCCACGCCAGTCGGACACGAACTGGCCTGTGAATTCAAAGAGTCCTGGCGGAAACGTTCTAGAGGCAGGTGTTCTGGTAATGATGCTGGCCAGGGCAAATTCGTTCCAGGCGGTCAGAAAGGCGAAGATGGCGCTGGCAGCTACGCCGGGTAGAGCCAGGGGTAATTCCACACGCAGAAATGCGCCCCAGTGTGAACAACCGTCAATTCGAGCTGCGTCTTCTAATTCTTTAGGAATTGCTCGAAAAAAGCCATCCATTAACCAAGCTGTAAAGGGAATGTTCAGGGCTGTATACACGATAATCATACCTGTAACTGTGTCTGACAAGCCAAGGCGTGCGAAGAGAACAAAGAGTGGCAGGCTAAGGGCAATGCCCGGAACTGCCCTTAGCAGCATCATCCCTAAAAAAGTGACATTCTTGTAGGGAAACTGAAATCGAGCGAATGCATAACCTGCCAGAGTACCCAAACTCAACGCACAGATGGTACTGATCAGAGAGATTACTATGGAGTTTCGGGCATATGCGTCGAACGGAATGTTCGCACCCATTCCAAAAGCGCCTGGGGGTGTTGGCATGCCTAGCAAAATTTTATATGAGTCTAGGGTGATTTCCTGAGGAATCCAGACCGGCGGACGAGCGTTGATCTCGGCGTTAGGCCGGATGGACGTAAGAAAAATCCAAAACGAGGGCAAGAAGAATATCAGTAAGATCACGTAAAGGAGGGTATCTCGGCATATATCGAACTTCGTGCGTCTTCGTCCGGAGTAGGTATGTCTTGAGATGCTCATTTCTCTTCTCCTGACCAGCGGCTATTGATGACATGATAGAAAAACCAGCAGGTAAATAAGGCACTCAGCACAACAGTGATGTAAGACATCGCACTACCCAGAGCAAATTTTTGCCCGGTAAACGCCAGACGATTGATGTATGTCCAGATCAACTCGGTACGATGGCCAGGACCACCTCCTGTCATGATACTGACCACATCATATATCCGCGCGATATCTAGCGAACGAATAGCCATGGCCGTATATATGAAAGGCATCAACATAGGAAGAGTCAGGTGACGGAATTTTTGCCACTCTGAGGCTCCATCAACTTCAGCCGCCTCGAAAGGTTCCCGAGGAAGAGAAAGGATGCCAGCTTGCAAGATAATGACCATAAAGGGAGTACTCATCCAGATTTCTGCAACTAGAATGGCGATAAAGCCCAGTCTCTGATCTACAAGCCAGGGAATGATATGAGCCTGGCCGGTCAGAGTCCATAGCAAATTGTTTACTAATCCTACCTGGTCGTTAAAAAACCACTTGAACTGGAATCCAACCAAGATAGGAGCAAACATCATAGGTATCATTATAACAGTGCGAAGAAAATCACGTCCGAATCCCACCTTCGCCATCATGTGAGCGATGATCAGACCCAGAAGAAGTTCGATGTTGACAGCCAGAGCTACAAAGAGAAGGGTACGTCCAAACGCCTGCCAAAAGATAGGGTCTTGGAAGAGACTCCAATAGTTGGCGAGACCAACGAAATTTACATTAGTCGCAGTGGTAAGTGTAAAATCTGTCAAACTGATGTAGAAAGAGTAAAGCATCGGGAAGACGATGACCAGCACCATGACTGAGATGGATGGCACCAGTAAGAAAAAGGGAAACCAAAGTTGTTCGCGATGGAGACTCGGACGTATTTTCCAGATCGTTGTAATCCTTCCTATGATTTGTTCCATAGTCATCTGTTTTTCACTGATCCTCTTTTCCCTGTCCGTGCCCGTCAAATTCGGTGACATGAATGTGCTCCAGATTTCGGATAGAATGACTGTGCGATGCAAGTCTAGACTCGTTTATGAACGAAGGGGAGTCCCATGTTTGATCCAAATTTGCTATGATCCACTGGCCATCCTATCCTGGGCGATAGGGGTATCACGTATGCGCAGCACAAAGCCCTACTCTCCCATTCACATATCCACTGCCCGCGAACAGCAGTTGCAGCAGTTGGTCTGCATACGCACCACGCTGTAGGTCCACATATATGCGATGCGCGCCCGAATCGTGTTGGCCACCCATGACCATCCCGATTGGAGCAACTAACCGATTGCCCAGGCAGTCGGCACCTCCGATCGCATCGTGCAAACGTGGCGCAGACGCTAGATGGAGACCCACTCCCTGGATGATGCACCACGGTCGGGCGCACCCCGGCGTTTTTCCCCTGACACGCAGGCGCAGGTGACAGCCACGGCCTGTCAGTTGCCACGACAGCAGGATGGGCCGTCGGTGCGCGGGAGTCGGGCCAAACCGGCGCGGCGCGTTGTGGCCACGTATCCGGATGGCCTGGTCTTGCCCGGCACGGTCGGAGGCTGGTTGCGTGCGGAGCGCCTGCACCCCTGGCGCTATCGGATGTGGCAGCATATCATGACCCGGCCACGTTGCGGACGCGCGCGTCCGGCGCCAGACGCCTGCGCCAGCATCGTGCGGGTGCAGGGTGCCTGGGTGGGGGAGCGTGACGAAACAACCTCGACCCAGGCGTGGGAAGCGATCGCGGCGCCCGACACCTCGATAGCCGGGGCGCCGCTGCGCCAGTCGCTGCGTTCCCACCAACGGGGCGCCCGGCAATTGATCGCCAGGTGGAGGGTGGCGGAGAGGCGGGTGATCAGAGGGTACACGGCACGCCAGCGTCTCGTGGACTTCCAGCACGTTTTGACGATGGTGCTGCTGCCGGAGGCGATCCGTCGGCAGGCGCCTCCAGGCGCAGTGCTGATCCCGGATACTGAGCCGACGCATGCCCCGAAGCAGTTGGCGCCATGGATCGCGGCGCAGCACTGACCGGTCACGGCGCCGATGACGCAAGCCCCCGCCAATGTCTCGTGGCGCGATCAGATGGAAATCTGGTTCCGTGTGCTGCAACGCAAACTCCTGACGCCGAATCATGTTGCCGGTGCGGCAGCGCTGAAACAGGCGATTGCTGCGTGTATCGCTGCACACAATTGCAGGCTTGCCCCCTCACCTGGCGTCTACCAGCGACGCGCTCGAAACGAAACTCGGATCGCACTTATGATAGCCTGTACCTAGCCGTAGTACCCTGCTCCGGCCATGAGTCGACGGACCTGTTCAGCAGCGGTATCCAGGCCCTTCTGGGGTTCCAAATCTCCCAGGATGATTTGCTGGAGGATCGGGTAGATGATGTTAGACATAGGTACCCACTCTGCAATGAGAGGTGGGGTCCTGTAGTCTTCCTGAGCCTGCAAAAGTGCCAGTTCCAGGCGTTTCTTATCCAGGGGGTTACCCGATGCAGCGGCTTTTGGAATCATAAAGTTATCCCAAACGCTTTGCCGAACCACTGTGAAGCCCAGAGATGCCTCCAACTCATTAGCCTTAACGCTGGTCAGATGTTTGATCAGGGAGGCAGCAGCCTCTTTGTTCTTTGCCGCCTTGGTGATCGAGAAACCATGATGTCCGGCCCAGCCGCTGTGAATACCGCCATCGCCTTTAGGTTGTCGTGCTAGATTGAACTTGCCAGCCACTTTACTATTCTGGGGATCCTGGAAAAAACCGTACCATCCATACCACTCTGTGTACATGCCAATGATTCCATTGGCCCAATTTTTAGCCACATCTTCCCACAGGAAGTTTGTCATTCCTGGGGGCATGGCGCCAGCCTCGTACAACTCCGCGAACATGGTGGCTGCTTTCACACCAGCTGCGCTATTGAAGGTGGGCTCCCACTTATCATTAAACAGACTACCGCCTTCAGCGATTAACACCTCGTAGAATCGGCCAGTGAGGGCCTCTTCCTTTCCGGCAAATTGAGTACCATAGAGACCCTTGGAAGGATCAGTGATATCAATTGCCATTCGCTTGAACTCGTCCCAAGTCGTAGGAGGGGTATCCACCAGGTCGGTAAGGTAGTGGATACAGGAAATATCGTAGTGACGTGGTATGAGCCACAGTTGTCCCTCTTTTCGACCAGCATCTAGGATGCGCGGGATAAAGTCGCTCAGTTCTTCTTCGCTGAAATACTTATCCAACGGCTCTAATCCACCAGCCTTTACATATTGAGAAAAGAAACTGCTGTGATCCCAGCAGACGTCGTAGTCTACTGTGCCAGCGGCGAAGTCCTGCACCAGGCGCTTGTCAGTCTCAAACCCGTTGCCCCGGAAGGCAAATTCCACCTTGGCACCCGTTTCTTCCTCCCATTCAGGGATGAGTTTGTATAGCTCATCGTAGTTCGCACCGCTAATGGCATGCATCCGCACAGTAATCCCGTTGAAGGGCTTGCCAACCATGGCTGGCGCCTGAGTCTGCCTTCCTTCAGCAGTAGGAGACGGAGATTGGCCAGCAGAACCACACGCGGCAGTCAGGAGGCTGGCTACAGCAGTCCCACATGCCGCTTTGAGGAAGTCACGACGAGTATACCGCTTATGTTCAGACATGGATGATCCTCCTTCCTACCGATGGATCAATAAGCAAATACCAGAACGTTTCAGGCTATCAGCTAACCTCCATTAGCCTTCAGTCCACCTTTTTGCTGCCACGATGTCCCATCTTTCAGTCCAAATGGAACACCTCCTCAATGGTATGCCACCACTCACTTTCAGTGCACTCCGGCACTGGCTCTTGCATAGGCATCATCCAGTCCCACCATTCCTGCGTCTTAGGATGGGCGCCCATCTTGGCCATATCTGCCTCAAAATTGTCTCCCACATATTCGAAATAGGCGAAGAGCAGGTTGTTGTAGTGGAAGATAGAATAATTCTGGATGTTGCACTGCTTGATCATATCCAGCACTTCGGGCCACACCGCTGCATGGGCCGCACGATATTCCTCAAAACGTTCCGGCTTTATGCGGATCACCTGTCCAAAGCGCTTCATTGTCGCTCTCCCTCTTATTCACCGAGTCGGTACACTTTCATCGCCGTGCCGCCCAGGATAGCATCGATTTCAGCTGCACTGCGACCGGATAGGGCCTTGTTAGTCTCTCGCCATACCTTATGGTAGTCACCCGCCAGGATGCACACTGGCCAGTCACTGCCAAACATTAATCGATCAGCGCCGAATTGCTCGATGGCGAAGTCAATGTAAGGCTTCAGATCGCTTGCCGACCAGGTTGCCCAATCTGCGGCTGTGTTCAGACCAGATATTTTGGCATACACGTTAGGATACCGGGCTGCCGCGGCCAATTGATCGGCCCATGCATCCATAACTTTATCCTTGATGGGAGGTTTTGCCAGATGATCGATAACCAACGTCAGTCCGGGGAGTTTCTCCGCCAGGGCAGGAACGTGTTTTAGATGGTTAGGATAGACCGCAACCACCTCAAAGATCAGATTACGTTCTTGCAACTGTTTCAAACCCTCAATGACCATCGGCCATACCACCCAATCAGGGTCCTGCTCTTCATGGATCAGGTGGCGCATCCCGCGAAACTTAGGATGCTTCATGTATTTGTTATCAAGCATGCGAGCCACTTCACGAGGATTCCACAGAGGCAGCCAACCGATCACCGCGCCAATCCAGTCGAACCTATCGGCCTGCGTTAGCATATAGTTGGTGTCGTCGTAGGAGTTAGCAGACTGCACCAACACTGTCAGATCGATACCAGCCTCTTTCAGTTGTGGTTCGAGTTCTTGTGGTCCGAAGGTACGGTAAAGTGGTCCGTACTCAGGCACCAGCCACGAATACTCAACCATGTCCAGGTTCCAGAAGTGCTGGTGGGTATCCACCTTTTTCACGGTCATATTCATCCTCCTGAACTTCCTCCGGCGCCAGGATGAGTAGCTGCGCCGTTTTCTCTGCCAAGACGACAGAACGACAATTTCACTTCCAATTTAGTAGGAGTATGAAACGTTTTGCTTCGCTACTGCCCCTTGCGATTCCTCATCTGTAGCTCATGTATGGATAACTGGATAGCGACCAAGATGGCTTAATCCGGAAACCGGTGAAAGAACGAACTAAGTTCCCCCAGGGTACTCCTTTGCCCAATCCTCTCCTGTATTAGGGGCCTCCCCTGGGATCTCCAGGCCACTACGGGGGTAATGGTAGGCTCGGGTGGCGGCTTCGTCCTTATAAACGTACCAGGTGCAGGGCGCCTGAGGATCGAGCACGTGATCCAACGGACGAAGAGGCCGGCCACGTTTACGGCCAGGTAACCACTCCATGGCAATACAGCAGTGACTACAGTACCAGTGGACGCCTGTCTTCTGCCACGTCCACAGATGGGGCGTATGGTTAGTCCCATGCTCGTCGATAGGATGAGGCCCGCGTCCCGTTTCAGGATCGCCTCGCCGCAGCACACCGCCGCTGCCGCAGAGATCCATCACCATCTTATAGCGGTCTCCCTGATCAATGAGAGTTATATCCCCGCGCCGACGCTCCCCACTAAAGTGTCCGCCGCGCATCCCTTCTACTGTCAAGGCAATTTTTTCATGAGGCGTCATCTCGTCCCACCGCCGATAGCGGTCGCCCCAGATATTTTGGTGCGTCTCCAGGATTGAGTCCAGTACCGCTTCTTCGCCCCATGTCACAGCCACATAGGTCAACAGATCTTGAATCCAGGCTACCAGCACATCGTGCGGGAACTTAAACTGTAGCCGCATACGATCAAGTAAATCAATGGCCTGGCTTGCAAGTGTCATGTTGACGGCATTTGCTTCTGTTTGGCTATCGTAGATCGCCTGCTTACACTTCTCTCGTAAACCCACGCCAAAATCGTAGGAACGCCAGGTCTTTAGTAGCTCGGAACTCAGCAACTGCGTCTGATCGGCTGGCACTCCTCGACGCGCAAGAATGTAGCGCATTATGTCCTCCAGCCAGGTGATAAGGATGTCGTGCATAATGCGCATCTCCTGGTAGAAGTAATCCACCAGGGCAATAGCCTCCTCTCTGCGTCCAGCACAGATCGCCTCCTCTGCCAGCGTCTGGCTGGAAATACCCAGGGTTTGCAGATCATCCATGCGAATTTGGCGCCCCAGAGTCGCGTTAAACTCAAGTCTTAGCATTTCTTCCCCTTTCATGGTCACAAGTAACGATCTTCATAGGCACTTAACGCCCGATCAATCATGCTCACCATCTGATCTATTTCAGCGTGACTGATGGTAAGAGGGGGAGCCAAAAAGAGTACGTTACCTGGGTGCAGTGTAAGTGTGATCAGGCCTTGATCCCGGCAGAGAGTACGCATGCAATAACCAGCCTGGCGTGGGTTGTCGGGAAGTCGCCGGGTCGCCTTATCATGCACGAATTCCAAACCGCAAAGCAAACCCAAACCCCGAACATCGCCAAAAGTCGGATGATGACTGAGAGAACGTAACCCTTCGAGCAAATATACTCCTTTCTCTGCAGCCTGCTCAGCTAAGCCTTCACGTTCAATCAATTCGATGTTTTTCAAAGCGACTGCACAAGCCACGGGATGCCCGCCATACGTCTGACCGTGAGATAAGACACCCTCCGGGGATTCCAAAAAAACTTGAGCAATTTCCTCCCTAACAATCGTTGCACCGATGGGCATATAGCCACTGCTCAAACCCTTGGAAACTGTCATAATGTCTGGGATGAGACCCCAGTGTTCAGAGGCGAACATCTTGCCGGTGCGACCAAAGCCCGTGATTACCTCATCTGCGATAAGGAGCACACCATATCGGTCACAAATTTGGCGTAAGCGCGGCAGGTAGCCAGGTGGTGGTATCGAGACGGCACTAGCTGTGGAGCAAGGATCGACAATGACAGCCGCAACTGTCTCCGCCCCCTCCTCCACGATCACTCGCTCAAGGTCATCGGCACAGGTCAGCATGCATTGCGGCTGATCAGCACAGCGAGGGCAACGATAGTGATAAGGGGCAGGCGCGATCCGGCCAAAGGGCGGTAGAGGGTCGTAGAGATGAACACGTGTACCGAAGTAACCGCCATCCACGGCCATGGCCCCAAAGGTGCAACCGTGGTAGGCACCCTCGCGAGTGATAACTTTATAGCGATTGGGATTGCCTCGCAGGTAGTGATACTGCTTGGCTATCTTGATGGCCGTTTCAACAGCCTCGCTGCCGCCAGGAGTGAAGTGCACTCGTGACAGCGTTCCCGGCGTAATCTCAGCTAAACGGGCAGCAAGGTTAATGGCTGGCGGTGATGTGTAACGGAAGACATCCAGAAATTCAAGCTGCTGCATCTGCCTGTAGGCTGCCTCTGCCAGTTCAGGTCGAATATGGCCAGCGACGCAGGCTTCTAGAGCTGAGACTCCATCCAGGTAACGTTTGCCATCGGTGTCCACCATCCAGCTACCTTCGGCGGAAACCAACACGGGTGGTCCTCCCTCGGCAGCATAGGGTTCTGGAGGCTGGTACGCCATCCAGAGATGTTGCCGGGCCTTGAGCTTCAGGGTCTGGATATCATTGTTACCCTCCATATTACCCTCCTAATCCATTTCGTATCCGCCATCCACGTTCAAAGCCTGTCCTGTGATGTAATCAGCATCCGCGGAGCACAGGAACGCAACGGCGCTGGCAATATCTTCAGGAGAAGAGGCCCGTTTCAGCGGCACAGTCTTGATAAATGCTGCCATTGCCTCGCCGGGTTTCGTGCCAAAGAGGCGTGCCCGATCTCGGTCGATTTCATCCCACATAGGTGTAGGCACGATACCAGGACAGACGGCATTAACGTTGATGTTATAAGGAGCCAAGGCTAATGCTGCAGATTGTGTAATACTGATGACGGCAGCTTTGCTGGCCGCATAGTGGGCAGAGAGGGGACGTCCTCGCCGACCAGAAATAGAAGAGATATTTACGATTTTGCCGAAACTTTGAGTGGGACGAGGCATTGACGTAACTTCTTCCGGCTTGATGCTGAAAACATCTGTTAGTCTTTGCGCGGCCTTCAGCTCTTCAGGAAGTTGCTGGATCATCTGTCGGGCAACTGCCTGCAAGCAGAAGAAGGTGCCTCGAAGGTTGATATTGAGTACCCGATCCCAATCTGCTTCCGAAAGATCCAGTAAAGGTTTAGTTTGGACAACACCAGCGTTGTTGACCAGAATATCCACATGCCGGAAGTGACTTACGACGGTCTCGACCATTCTTTGAATTGCCAGTACATCGGCAATATCTACGGGATACGCAAGAGCATGCCGACCAAACCTCTCTTCTATTTCTTGGGCGGTACGTTGAGCTGTCTCCGGGTTGTACTCGGCTACCACTACATCGGCGCCTTCTTGAGCCAGGCGCAGGGCGATGCTTTTGCCAATCCCCTGCCCCGACCCTGTGACAATGGCTACTTTGCCTGTCAACCTGAGTTCCACAGCAGCCCTCTTACAAAACAATTGATCTATGTGATTTCCGAAGGCTGAACAGACCGATTCTCTGCTGCCGAAAGGTAGGCTGCATTGACAATACGGAGGGTGTTCAGGTTATCTGCACCATCCGTCTCCGGCGTACCATCTTCCTGAATGGCCCGCATGAGCGATGCCATAGGGCCAATGAAAGCATCAGGTATCCATAGACCCTCCAACTTGGCCTCAAAACGTTTATCTGGATAGTAACGCTTACTACTCCAGCAAAGAGTATCTGGTCGACCGTGGGGATAGTTGTACATAAGGCCAATCGTGCCGCTGATCACTCCCGCTGTGCCGAGAAAGCGGAAGATAGCAAACTGATCATCAGTCTGGTTATAATGATTGACGGCAATTAAGACTTGCAGGCCTGATGGATAGTCCAAAACGGTGATAGTCTTCGTCTCACCGACCACATCGCCTTGTAAGGGTGATCGAGCATGTCGACTGGTGACCCAGGCAGGGTCACCGAAAAGGTATCGAATACTATCGATGTAGTGGATGCTGTGGTACATAACCTCCAGGCGTGGGACTTTAGCGAGCCAGGGCCACATTTCCCAAGGTGTAGCTACGCTGACCTGAATGGTGGCATCGGTAGGTTCGCCGATCCACCCTTTGCGGATAAGAGTAGCAGTTGCTCGAATACCAGGATCCCAGCGCATTTGCTGGTTGACTGCCAGTTTTACACCGGCAGCATGAGCCTGCTGAACAATGGACACTGCTTCACTAAAGGTGTCCGAGAGAGGTTTCTGGCACAAAAGGTGCTTACCGGCGGCAATAGCCTGTCGAGCAATAGCCGCCTGATGCCACGGCTGCACCGCAATGTCCACAATCGCCACATCAGGATCGGAGAGGAGCTCTTCTAAACTAGCATAGACGTGAGGAATGTGATACGTCTGAGCAGTCTTTTCAGCATTTTCACGATGAATGTCATAACAGCCCACCACGTTGAGATTATGTTTGCGATAGGCTGGCAGATGGGCGTAGTTAACGATGCCGCCACATCCCACGATGGCGATACCGTAATCGTGCTTGGCAGGAAGAAGTGGTTGATAATCGAGTTCAAATAAATCGTTCACTTGATTACACTCCCTGATACTTATAGTGATCCCGCTTGTATAAACTCTGTGTTCACCTATCTCAGTAGCTGTTTGATGGCAGCGATGATATTCTCCTTCCCTGGCAATACTGCGCTTTCTAGAGGGGCGCTACAAGGGATAGGTACATCCATAGCGCCAACGCGAACGATAGGTGCATCCAAGTAGTCGAAGGCGTGTTCTTGTACTAACGCGGCGATCTCAGCACCAATACCTAGCCGACGATGGGATTCGTGGGCTATCACCAGCCGGTTGGTTTTGCATACCGACGTCAAAATTGTTTCTAGATCCAGCGGTACCGTACAACGCAGGTCGATCACCTCAACTGAAATGCCTTCCTTAGCTAGTTCGTCAGCCGCCTCAAGCGCGTGAAGCACTGTTCGAGAGAGACTCACTACTGTCACATCGCTGCCGGTTCGCTTGATATCGGCTTGACCAAGAGGGATGACGTAATCTTCAGCAGGGACAGGCCCTTTGGTGTTATAGAGCATCTTGTGCTCAATAAATACCACGGGATTTCGATCTCGAAACGCTGCCTTCAGTAATCCCTTTGCATCGTATGGAGTGGCAGGGAGCACTACCTTCAATCCAGGAATATGAGTAAAGATGCTCTCCAAACTCTGAGAGTGTTGAGCACCATTTCCTCGGCCACCCCCCTGTTGTGTGCGTATGACTAACGGTACCTCAACCCGGCCACCAGACATGTAGCGCATCTTAGCAGCCTGATTGAAAATTGGATCGGCAGCTACCCAAATGAAGTCCATAAACATAATCTCCACCATGGGGTGCTTACCGGTCATAGCTAGGCCGATGGCTACACCAGTGAAACCTGCTTCTGAGATAGGTGTCTCTCGGACACGCTCAGGACCATAGCGAGCCAGCAGCCCATCTGTCACTTTGAAGACGCCGCCGTATACACCGATATCTTCGCCGAGGAGAATGATATCGGGGTTGCGATCCATCTCCTCAATAAGGGCCTCTCGCAACGCCTGTGCATAGGTTAGTTCGCGCATGTCCGACTCCGATAACCAAGGCTTCGTTATGCGAAGACGTCCTCTACTGCTTCTTCAGGTGAAGGCCAGGGACTGTCTTGAGCAAAGCGTACGATTCCCTGGATTTCACTCTCTACCTCTTTCTGGATCGCTTCAACTGAAGCTGGAGCTATACCGAATTCGTCCACCAACCGTCGGGGAAAGGTGATAAGAGGGTCTCGCTGTCGCCACGTATTTACTTCTTCCTGGGTTCGGTAGGGTTCGCTGTCCCCTACCATATGACCAACTAGCCGATAGGTCATTGCTTCGATGAAGGTAGGTCCTCCGCCGTTTCGTGCCCGCGCTACCGCTTCAGTCGTGGCTTGATAGACGGCTAGGACGTCATAGCCATCTACTCGTGTAGCGGGAATACCATAAGCAGCCGCCCGATCACTCAAGTGCTCGACACGAACCATAGCACGGATGGGCGTCATTTCGGAGTATAAGTTATTTTCACAGAAGAAAATAACAGGGACTTGCCAGATGGCAGCCAGATTCAAACTTTCGTGGAATATACCCTGGTTTACTGCCCCATCTCCAAAGAAAGTGATCGCCACACGGTCGCTTTTATCCAATTTAGCC
>Ga0308400_1000532_pt1 | contig 14510 bp, 10 predicted proteins | sample HotsprSampOS1265_FD_203451 | JGI IMG/M metagenome (GOLD analysis project Ga0308400, IMG submission 203451) | Hot spring phototrophic mat microbial communities from Octopus Spring, Yellowstone National Park, Wyoming, United States - 20060914_OS12-65 ...
GAGAGAGCGGTCGTGATGTGAGCTACCCCGTCAGCACGCCGGTGGCAACGGTCAATCTCGGCTTGCGCATGCCGCGCAACCCCAGTCCGGCAGACGGCGCCACCATCGCAAGCGGAGGCGGACTAACTCTGCAGTGGGAGATCCCCGAACCGCGCCAACTGGGCTATGTGCCGGAGGACCTCCTCACCCTCTCCCATGGTGTGAGCGGCATGCAGTTTGGAGTCGCTGCGCAGTTCGTGCGTGTGGTGCTTGCGCGCGACAGCACCTTCCGCACACCCGTTGCGTCGTGGTCGCGGTCGTTCCCGGCAACGGGCAATTATGTCACCAACGATGCAGCAGCACGCGAGCTCTTCGGCACCAAGAACTGGAGCGGGCTGAACCTGGAGAACGGCACCTACTACTGGCGCGTCGAATACGCCGGCGCCAACGACTCGAGCAGCGTCTACCGCCGCGGTCCGGTATGGCGCTTCACCATCGGCTCCAGTGTGGGGCGCGAAGAATGCATCGCGCTTCGACCAGCTACACCGGAGCACCGCTCCACCATCACCACCGCGACCGTGCAGTTTGCGGTCTTCGCGGAGCCGCAAATCCGCCTAGATGCACTCCAGAGCTGCCAGGTGCGCATCTGGTCCATGAGCTCGCCGAGTGAAGACCCGGGCACGGTCCGGAGCCGCGCGCCGGTGCTGGATGTGACCATCACCGACCGCTCGCTCCTCCGAGCCACAGCAAAGCGGTACGGGAACGAACCTTGCCCTGCTCTTCATCAACGGAAGCGGTCCCGGAAGCCGAACCTTTACCCCGACGAACGGGACCACCTACCTCTGGGAATGCGTGCTCCAGTTCGAGGGCAGCCGAATCCGCAGCGATGGCATCTCGTGCGACATCTCCACGAAACGCTGCGAGGGCATCTTCACCTTCCGCCAAGGTGAATGCAACGACCCCTGCACCGCAGCCGCACCCACCAACAGCGAACCGCTGGGGGGCACCCTCTCCCGCGGTGACCGCATCCGCATCGGGCACTTCGAGGCGGAGCTGGAGGACGTTAGCGGCTCGCCCAGCTCCCTTTCCGGTCGGGCGCTCGTGCACCTGCCATGGCTGAACCTGCGCGTTCGGGTAAGCTTTAGCGGACTGGGGGTGAACACCGACCGCCAGGTGTACGAGGGCACAATGCAAGCGGTGCAGGCATCGGGCTCGCCCCTTGACGCAACGCTTGCAAATCAGCCCGGGGGCGCGGGAGAATGGCTCTCGCAGGACCGCTTGCGGCAAGTTCACGAGTACGCCTCCGATGCCGCGCGGCTGGTAAGCTCTCTCCGTGGGCAACCGGTGGAGCTTCCGATCGGATTTGACCGGGTCATCGAAGGGCAGCAAATCACCGTGGGCATTGTGGGGATGGTCTTCAGTCCGAGGGGCGCCTACTTGAATGCTGCAATTGTGTTCCCGCTGCCATGGCTCGGACCGGGACAGCACCTCGGCATTGGCGCCCGCGAGATCTGCTTCTCACCCAACGGACTGGGGCGAACGGTGGAGCTGTACTTAGCGCGCGACCTCGGATACCGCGCCTCCGATGCATCCTGGGCAATCAACCTCAAGGCTCCGCAGGAAGCACGTGGCGGCATGCCACCAGATTCCGGTACCTACGTGCGCTTTGGATGCGCTGGGTTTGAGTTCCTCCGCGTCGCGCTCGAGGTGGAGTTCCCACGCTCGTGGATGGTTCCCGTCCCCGACGACGGCTCCAGCCCGGTGCGCCTGCGCTTCACCACAACGGTGCGCTCTACCGGCGATTTCATCGCTACGGCGCGGATGAACCGCTTCTCGCCGGCTGGAGCCCCCGGCTTCGAGATGCAGTGCGATAACGTCGTGCTGGATTTCTCCGACCGGGACAACCCCGAGGGCATCCAATTCCCCGACGGTTACGGCGGTGAGAGGAGCTCCCGCTGGCAGGGATTCTACCTCGGAACCTTGCGTGTTCAACTGCCGGAGCAGCTCCGCACATTCTCGGGTGGTCCGCCCCAAATTTCCCTGCGGCACATGATCATTGACCGTAGCGGAGTCAACTTCCGGGCGCTTGCCACGAGCGTGATCTCCTATCCGGATGGCAACTTCGGTGGGTGGGGTGCGAGCATTGATACCATCGAGCTGGCGGTGGTCAATAGCTCGCTCCAGAGCGGTAGGATGGGCGGGCGCTTCAAATTGCCGGTGAGCGATTCAGCGATCCGGTACAGCGCCATCCTCCGGGATTCCTCCGGCAGAATCCGCTTCGAGTTTACGCTCCAGCCCAGCGGGACGATCAACCTTCCGCTCTGGGTTGCGTCGCTCGATATTGAGCCCACCTCATGGGTACGGCTGGAAGCGGGCTCCGGCACGCGCTTTGTCGCCCGAGCACGGCTCGATGGTACGATCAACTTCGGAGGGACACGCGAAATTCCGCTCCGCATGGGCGGCATCCGCATCCAGGGCTTCCAAATCCAAACGCACGAGCCCCCCTATGTGCAAGTGCAGTCAATCTCCTTTGCCTCACCACCGCACGCACTCTTTGCTCCTCCCGAACCACCCGATGGACCCTCCGGCGGCGGTGGACGCAGCGCGGGCGGCTTCCCCATTACCATCGGCGGCTTCGAAATGGTCAGCGGTGACCGCCGCCAAGGTCCGGGCGTTGGCATCCGCTTTACGCTATCGGTCAACCTCCATGCAAATACCATCAGCGGTGGGACGGCGCTCTCCATCTGGGGTGTACTGCAAACCTCCTCGAGCGGTCCACCGTCGTTTGTCCTCGACGGGATTGACTTAGATTCGATCGGGCTACAAGCAGACCTCGGTGTCGTCGAGATAGCCGGTTCCGTCCGCATCTACAGCAACCACGCAACCTACGGCAACGGCTTCCGCGGGGCTGTCACGGCGAACTTCGTGCGGATGGTAGAGATCGGCGCCACCGTGCAATTCGGCACCGTACGCAACATCCGCTACTGGTATGTTGATGCACGGGCGATCGTGGGTTCGGGGATACCCATCTTCAGCGGTGTTGCGCTCTACGGCTTCGGCGGCGGGGCGTGGTACAACATGCGACGTGATGGCAGACCTGACCCAGTGCTCCCCAGGAGCACAGATGCGCAAACCTCTTCCGCAGGCAACGAACGCGTGGGAGCCACAAATTCTGGTGTTCGCTATGTGCCCGCAGCGAACGGCTGGGGATTCTTCGCCTTAGTGACCTTCGGGACGCATCCCAAGCCCGATATACTCAATGGGGACTTGACCTTGACGGTGTCGTTTAACGGTGGTGGCGGAATCAGCGCAATTGAGCTCCGCGGTAACGCAGTGATGCTCGCAGGTCTTTTGGACAGACGTTCGGCTCGGATTACCGCCTCTGCAGAGATAGGGTACAACTTCGAGAATCGCACATTCTACGGCGATTTCAGAGTCGATGCCCGGCTCGAAGCAGTAGAAGCAACGGGGCGCTTAGTGCTGCACTTCTCTCCAGACGTGTGGTACATCAAAATCGGCAACCCTGAGCCTTGGGGAGAGAGAGTTCAAATCAGTGTCCTCAACAACTTAATCACCCTGCAAGCGTACCTCATGGTGGGGACGAGATTGCCGTCGATGCCCCCACTTCCTCCAGAGGTCACCGAACTGACGGGTCCAATCCCAGCTCCTGTGCGCCCAGCCGAACTCGGGCGCGGAGATGGCTTTGCGTTCGGCGCGGAGGCACGCTTTGCTCCTCCTGAGCTGCGGTTTCTCATCTTTTACGCTTCCATTCGCTTCTTGGTTGGCTTCGACGTCGCACTGCTCAATTACGGCGCAACAGCTCAATGCTCCGACGGACGTCGGATGGGCGCCAACGGGTGGTACGCCACTGGGCAGATGTATGCACGGTTGGACGCATCGGTCGGGTTGTTTGTTGACCTGTGGTTTGTCCAGGGCAAGTTCGAAATCTTAGGGCTGACCGTTGGGGCGGCATTGCAGGCGGGGCTTCCGAACCCCACATGGATCGCTGGGGCGGTTGCTGGCTCCTACTCGATTTTGGGCGGGCTGATCTCCGGCTATTGCAACTTCCGCTTTACACTCGGCGAGCGCTGCACTCCACCGTTAGCGTCTGCGCTGGCAGCCGTTGAGATGATTAGCGACATCGCACCGGAGAACGGTGCGACCGATGTCTCCCTCTTCGCCGAGCCAACTGCCTTCTTCAACATTGAACCCGATAGACCCTTCGCGCTCGAAGAGATGCAGGAGGATGGCTCGGCGGTCATCAAAATCTTCCGCATCCGCGTCGGACGCTTCACGCTTGCAAAGCAGGTAGGGACAAGCTGGCGCTCGGTGCCTGTCTCGCGACGCTCCTCACGCGTCGGCGATGCACCAACGGTGGTGATCACCCCGAACGATGGCTTCCTCGAACAACGCACCCGCTACCGCGCCGAAGTGATGGCGTTTGGGCAGGAGTATAGTGACTATGCCAGGCTCGCAGAAGCTATCTTGAGGCACGGAGCAGCCCGCACAGATGAGGAGCGGCAGCGGATTGCGCGGGAAGTCGCCACGAACGAGCGGTATTGGCGAGATGTGTACAATGCGGGTCGGCGGATTGAACAGACCGTCACCACCGAATTTGTCACCGAGGCATTGCCCGACACGTTGCGGGATGTGGATATCCTCGTCGCCTATCCCCGCGATCGCCAGCGCTTCTTCTTGACCGGCGAATGCCGCAATGGTTTCATCCAACTGCGGGCGAACCGGCAAGACCTCTTCAACCGCAGCCGGAGTGGCGATACCCTCTTCCTCTACCGCGTCCGCTTCGTGGACATCGCACGGAATGAGCAGATCGAGGTGCCGCTCACCTACCGCGCGACGTATCGCCCGACCGCGATGGGCGAGTCGCCGTGTACCGGCTCAGGTTGCAGCAACCGAGCGGGAATCATCGAGTTCACCATCCCCAGCACGCTGCGTCCGGAAGCGATCTATGCCGTGCAGGTGCTGCGCCGCGATTCGGTGATTCGGCGCACCAGTACATTGGGCACGGAGAGGATCTCGGATGTCGGCAGACGCCAGTTTGAGGGTTCCGCTGGGATGACCAGCACACGCATTCAAACCACCGTCTCTGCACGCATTCAAACCACCGTCTTCAATCTTTACGGCTCGACGCTCCAGGTCTGGCGCTCCACGCGTCCTTCCGGGTTCGATGTTGCCCGCCGCATCGCCTCCAACGAGAAGCTCCTGACGGTGTACTTCTTCCGCACCAGCCGCTACGCCACTCTGGAACAGAAGCTGGCGGAGGTCACCACGGCGTGGACCGATTCCGTCAATGCATTGTTCGTGGTCGGGCTTGGGCCGGTGCTAAACTCTCCCGAGGGATTCGATGAGCACGACGTGAACGAGTACACTGTCTCAAAGCCCGGTCTGAGTAATCCGCGCATCGAGCAATCCTACAAATTCCCGCCGCTCATCCGGTTCAACGCGTGGGGACGCTCTGACCGCTGGCACACCTTCTGGGTCAACCCGCGCGTGTACGACGAGATGACCTGGCTGTGTGATCTCACCCGCTGCCCCTCGACGAGCGATCTCCAATCCAGTCGGTGGCACATTACCCGAGTGATGCGCAGGGGAGAACCGATGTTCTCCGTCCTCTCCGGGGCAAAGTCGCCGCTTTCTGACCATGAGATCGGCAGCGCTACCGGCGACCCACTGTGGCTTGGGCTTGTTCGGTATGCGCGCCACTCGATAGGGACCTTCCAGGCGGTGCCGGGTGCCACCGGCGGTGGGTCGGGCACACCCGGCATGATGCCGCCCGTGAGCGGCATGAGAGTACGTCCGCCGAACGCCATCACGTGCTCCTACATACAGCCGACGTTTGTGCTTCTGGATCACGACAATCTCCGTAATGCTGCTACACGGGCGTTGGAATGGTGCCGCAGCGGAGGCGACGTCGGCTACGATCCCGCAACATGCGATCGGTTGCGTGCCATTGCGCGCCGCACGTTCGTGTTCCCGTACCGCGGAGAGTATACGATTACGGCATCGTACCTCTACTGCCAAGACCCCGACCGACCGCGAAGCCACCAATTCCGCTTCCGTTACTGAAGGAGGATGCCATGAGAACGCTTGCACACGTGCTTGTGGGATTGACGCTCGCTGCTGCGGTGGTCCTTGCCCAACAGCAGCCTCTCCAGCCGCCCGATACGACGCAGCAGGAGACCGAGACGCTCTTTACGCCGAAGCTCCATGTGCGCGCGAAATCGTACGGCGATTCGGTCGTGCTGCGGTGGGCACCGAGTTCGCCCCCTTCGTGGAAGGTGTACAACCGCATTGGGTACATCGTCGAGCGGGCGGTGATTGATACCACCGAGAGCGGTCCACTCCGCTACGAGCGGCTCACGCCCGAGCCGCTGCGTCCGTGGAGCTTAGAGGAATGGAAGCGCCGCAGCCGACCGGAGCAGACCTTCGCGGCGATTGCGGTGCAGTGCCTCTACGGCGCGCTCTTCATCCCGAAGGCAGAATCTATGCCCACGCTGGTGGACATGGTGCAGGAGCAACAGAACCGCTACGGCTTCGCCCTCTTCGCCGCTGATTGCGACCCGCACACCGCCAACGGCTTGGGCTTGCGTCTGGTGGACCGCGCCGTGCGGCAGGGACAGGTGCTGGCGTACCGTGTGTTCCCAGCGCGGCAGGACTCGATCTTCTTCTTAGACACCGCGTACATCGTGGTGGACGTTGTGCCACTTGCGCCGAGTCCAGCACCGCAGAACTTGCGCGCGATCGAATCCGACCGCGAGGTAACGCTCCTGTGGGAGAACCCCATGCAGTACTACACGGGCTTCAACATCTACCGGCGCAGGGCGGGCGAGAACTGGAAGAAGCTCAACTCCATGCCCATCGTCCCCGCGCGCCAACGCGGCATGCCCGAAATACAACCCTCCTTCCGCGACACCACCGCTGGCTACGAGCGCTACACGTACCAGGTCAGAGGCATTGACCCGTTCGGGGATGAGAGCGCGCCGGCGGAGATCATCGCCGGTGCGGCAGACCGCACACCGCCGCCAGTTCCGGTGCTTCGCAAACCCCGTGTGTACGGGCTGACGATGGTACGCTTGGAGTGGGACATCGCCCCGACGCCAGACCTCAAGGGCTTCGTGGTGATGAGTTCCGACCGACCGCACGAGAACTATCGCCTCCTGCACAAAGAGCTGCTGCCGCCCAGCACGCGCACGTTTCTGGATACGAACGCCTCGCCGGAGCGACCGTTCTACGTCGTCGTTGCGTTCGACACGGCGAACAACCCCAGCGAGCACATGCCCTTGTACGTGGAGATCAAGGACACCTTGCCGCCGGCAAAGCCGCAGAACCTGCGCGGCACCATCGACACGAACGGCGTTGTGCGTCTGAGCTGGTCGCTGGGGACGGAGCCGGACCTGCTGGGCTACCGCGTCCTGTGGGCGAATGATTCCACGCACGAGTTCTCCTCGCGCACGAACGAAATCTGGATGGACACCACGTTTGTGGACACCGTCTCACTCAACACGCTGACTCGCAACGTGTACTACCGCGTTGTTGCGGTGGACACTCGGTACTACCACTCAGCGCCATCGGACATACTGGAGCTGGTACGCCCAGACGTGGTGCCGCCGGTGGCGCCGATCTTCACCGATGTGTACGTGACCGAGACGAGCGTTGCGCTGCGCTGGGAGCCTTCTTCGAGCGAGGATGTCAAGCGCCAGGTGTTGCTCCGCCGAGTGCGTGGCACAAGCGACTGGGAGCAGCGCGCCGAGCTTGCCCCGGCGCAGCGGTCATACACCGACACCGCCGTGCTGCAGAACGTGATGTACGAGTACACGCTGTTTGCGGAGGATTCTGCGGGATTGCGCTCGGAGCGTGCAACGCCGGTGCAGGCGCGTCCGTACGATTCCGGTATCCGACCAGCTCCGGTGAACGTGCGCGTGCGGTACGACGACAAGCGCAGAAGCGTCATCGTGGAGTGGGACTACCCCACAGTGCCGCCGAAGGAGCGGTACTGGTTCGTCGTGTACCGCGCGGTGGATCACCATCCACTCATGCAGCTCGAAGCGGTGGAGCCGACGGTCCTGCGGTTTGAGGATCGGCGATTGGTTGGGCGGGGTCGGTACCGCTACGCGGTGCGGATGATGTCAGCAACGGGGCAATTGCGCCTCTCGGAGGAACAAGTTGTCGTCGTGGAGTAGCGCAAGAGACGCACACCAACGGCTGCTCCCAGCGGGGCGGGTGCTCACCCTGCCTCGGCGCGGTCACCCTCTGCGCTCCAGCGCCCGGCGTGCGTCCTCGACATCCGAGAGCAACCCACTGACAGAGGGGCTATACGGAAGGTAGACAACCGTCACGGGACTGCCCACCTCCAGGCTATCGTAGAGCTCCCGTGAGACTACCGAGCGACGAGAGTGCTCTCTCCCGAAGGCATCGTGATAGGCGTACGTGATCTGATACCGCCGATGAGAACCCCTTCCCCTGAATGTCACCTTGCGTGTTACCGTTCCGCTCGTCTCCACGCCCTCGGTGGCAAGTCGGCGCATCTCAAATCCTCGTCGGACCACTGCATAGAGGGCGTAACCAATGAGCAGCACTGGGATGAGTGCGCCAACGTGGCTGCCTATCCCAAAGCCCACAAGTGACAACAGAAGCGTCCCCACCAGCACGGTGGCGAACACCCCAATCGCTGCGCTAACGAGGACGCCTCTGGCGAATCGCCCCGGCTCCCGCATGGCGCGGGTCACTTCGAGCCATCTTTCTTGCACGGTCCTACGTACCGCCCCTTCAGCTTGTAGGTAATGCTCCCTTCTCGGCTCACCGTGCGACTTGTTCCCTCGAAGGTGGTCTCGGTGTAGCGGTACTCGACCTTGATGCGGTACTCTGGATCCCCGCAGACGACGTCGTAGGTGACGCGACCACGTTCGGGGTAGCGAATGTTCTCGACCCGGCATTCTCCCCTCTTCGGGGTACCTTGATTTGCATAGGCATCGGCAAGCACGGGACCTTGCTTTGCATCCTCCTCCGTTACGCAGTGCTGCCATTTGCTCTTGAAGCCTCCATCCGGGGCGCCCGGCATTTCAAACACCTGCTCAATCTCCCACAAACCCGGCTTGATGGATTTCCTTTGGGCAAATGCCGTTCCGTGCATCGCCAAGACAATCGCAGCAAGAGAACACCCCGTCGCCACAACTGAGCGGAACATGGGACACCTGGAGTTTGGTTCAACAACACCGCTCACTCACACTCCGGCAGTGCGCCTCCCACAGTGCAGAGGGACAGTGTACGGCAGAAGTGTGCACTGCAAAGGTACGAAATACATGCGCAGCAGTAGCCCAGAACGGCTCCTGTGGTTCCCCGCCTATCCTTCGCCGAGCTGCACGTGCGCCGCCGCAGGCAATTGCCGAATCGCCTCCAAAACCTGCTGCCCTGTCCGGTTCGGTCGCCGCACGTAGCCGAAGCTCACCCAGAGCCTTCCCTCCGAGAGACCGGTACCAAGCCGCTCCCCAGCGCTCTGAATCCCCGTCTGGGCAGCGAATGCCTCAGGGTCTTTGAGGACAATTGCAAGCTGAGCGACCTTGTACGTTCGCCCCACCACCTCGGCAGGATGGAACTCCACAGCGGCGATGTGCTCCCAGGGGACGGATTTCAGCGTAACGTCGGAGGATTGCAGTGTGCACTGTTGATTACGACTTGATATTTGTCAGCAGGTCTGGCAGCTGTGCCTGCTCATGCTGCTGGGGGTTTGTATTCCTGCAACGTTGGTGAATGTGGTACTCGTTGCTCGTACAAGCGAAGCTGAACAATTCGCTTAATCGGGAAATTTGTGATAACCAATTCAGTGATTTTCCCTCGTTTTGCTGCATTGCAGTTGATAGCTCGATTAGCATAGACTTCATCAATTGTGAAGTAAGGGAATTCGTACAGAGTGCGAACGATTTCCGTATTGGAATTCGAAAGCATAACGTACACGTTTCTCTTGCTTAATACTACACACGTATCTCTCAAGCGTTCTTGATCGAGTAACCCGAAACCATTCGAATAATATGAAGTAAAGTTCGATGTTTGCGAGACAGGAACATAAGGTGGATCGAAATACACCCAATCGCCCGGCTTGGCTCTCTCTAAAACTGTCTCAAAAGGCGTACACAAGATTTCAACGTGTTGCAGGGCAAGGGATGCGGCTAAAAGATTGTCTTTGTCCAAATATTTTGGAGCTTTATATCGTCCAAACGGAACATTGAACTTCCCTTGCCGATTAACGCGATACAAACCATTATAGCCCGTCTTGTTCAGGTAAATCATTCTCGCAGCCCTCTCAGCAAGGCTCATAGACCAAGGGTCTTTCTCTCGAATCTGGTAATAAAAACTTTCGTTGTATGGAAATTCAGAAAGTAGTTGAATAACTTCCCCGACATGATCGCGAATAGCCAGGTAAGTATCTATCAGCTCGGCATTGATATCGGAAAGAATCGCGTGTTTGATTTTGCCTTCTCTGTATAGGCGAAAGAATAGCGCGCCACTTCCAACAAAAGGCTCGTGGTAAGTGTTGAAATAGTCTGGCATCCGCTCCAATAGGGCGTCTGTCAGTTGTGTCTTGCCGCCAGCCCATTTCAGGAAAGGTCGCGGGAGAAGCAAATTGCTCATATCACAATCCGAAATATAACCGTAGCCAGTCTTCTAAATCGCTGAACCAAACCACTTTCCCTGTAGACATCAGGTATCCTTGCATGTTGTCTGAGAACCCTTCGCCATCAATCACCACGATCCCTGGAATAGGCCAGTGCTCCATATCTTGAATGGTGGCAGGAATCTTCTCTTCTGCTGTGCCTGGCGTCGCCTGAAACTTGCACTCCACTCCCAGGCGTTTACCGCTTTTTTCATCGGTAATGACCACATCAATGTACCGCCGTTGCCCCCACAGCCTTCGTGCTGCTTTGACTTCTACTTGTGTCTTCAATCCGAGAGATTGTGCCAGAGCAGCAACTCGCTGTTTTAATTCGTTACCACTCTTAGGCGCTGTTCCTTTTCCTGGCATAGAGAATCATTCATCCTGTGGGATACTACTCACATACTGCGACGCCTGATTACTTGGGACGTCGTTTTACTTGGCTAGTATGTGCCATATTCATGGTGATATGATTTAGTAGAGTTACCAAAGCTCTTAGATTTACGCACAACGCAAACTTATGGACGGAAGCTGAATCACATATGCACAATCAGGTGTCACTGACATCACACCGAGTAGGAACCAACGACAGAATCGGCATGCTGCTTGTTGCTTCTCAAACTTACGATGCCTCGATTGCCATCGGGCGCATCATCGCTGTGATTGTCAACGCATCATAGAATGCATTATGTGAATGTGCGCAACAATTTAGAATTCAACCTAGAGATAGCTTGCAACTTTCACCATATATCGTGAGCGTCAATGAACACAGACGTTGGAAGCTATGCACCCCTACGAATGCTGCATTCTCTGAGAAAGGGTGTCTGATACGACAAAGCGCAAGACGAACGTTCTATTTTCGCACCGTGTCGAATTCCCTCCGTTGCAAATGCGTCGCGATATCGTCTCATGGTGGAGTCCTCGGCTCCACAAGAACATGGAACTTGTTGCCTATGGGCACTATGGCTTTGCCTTGCTCCTTTTTCCGAGTGCTGCAGCCGATTACCTCGAGTACGAACGCTTCTACCTCATCGAAGCAATTCGTCCGTTTATCGAGCAAGGTGTCGTCAAAGTGTATTCAATCAACAGCATTAACAGCGAAAGCTGGCTCAACAGCCGCATGCATCCGCGAGACAAAGCTCTTCGTCATCAGCAGTACAATGCGTATGTCGCCGAGGAAGTCGTGCCCTTCATCTGGAACGATTGCCGCGGACGTGTGCCGATCATCACCAGTGGCGTCTCACTCGGTGCCTACCACGCCGCCAATAGCTTTTTCCGCCGTCCTGACATCTTTGAAGGCACGATTGCCATGAGCGGTACCTACGACCTTTCGTGGTACACCGATGGCTACTGGGATGACAACTGCTACTTCAACTCGCCGGTGCATTACCTACCGAATCTGAACGACCAGTACTGGCTCCCACTGTTGCAGAGTAAACGCCACATCTATTTTATGACGGGACAAGGACCTTATGAGCATCCCGAAAGCTCAATTCGGATGGGACACATCCTCGGAGCCAAAGGCATCCCGAACTACGTGGATATCTGGGGTCCAGAGTACATGCACGATTGGCCCACCTGGCGTGCAATGCTACCAAGCGCACTCGAACGGTGGTTTCACAACGGCGTGTAGCTATGCGGATTGCCGTTCCAAATCGTAGCATCTTCAATCCGCTGGGAAGCGGCGACTCTGGCGAGCACACGGTCATTCGCGTCCGACAGTCAGAATGCGAACTGCTCTTGCGTTCCGCTCGCGCAGAAGTTGCGCTCATTTCACCGCTCGGCTACGGGAGCGCACCAACGATCAGCGATTACCGAATCGTCGGTACAACGTGCCTTGCAGCGAACGAATACACAGGCATCGCTTCGATTCGCTTCCGTCGCGGTCTCCATGCCCCACACACGTACTTTGCACCCGAGCCTGAGGATTTTCTGACGACAATTGGCTTGCTGCTGTTGGCGGAACAGCATGAACTGACGCTTGCGCCTACGTCATCGCCCGACGATGCCGATACCGTGATTGCGTGGAACGATACAGGCGAGTACACCAACCATCCTGCCGAGATCGATCTGACCGAAGAATGGGCACTTGCCTGCGAGTGTAGCTTGCCGCTTGGTATCTGGGTCTGCCGCTCCGATACCGCCGAAGAGTACGATGTTGTTTCCATTACCTCATCCCTTGCTGACCGGGCACTTGCGCCGCGCGAGCAACTCGACTCGGGCGGCGAATTCATCTGGCAGTGGGGTGATGACATCAGCGACGCACTCAAGACGACATTGGAGATGCTCTACTACCACCGCTACATCTCGTCGTTACCGAAGGTGAACGTGCTCACTTAACACCTACCACGGTAACTGTTGCCCTCGAAAGAGGACGACACCTGTCGGGGGATCAGGTGCGGTGATAAGATCAGCGATCGGACGTGCTGCTTGTTCGGGCGTGATGAGCGCACCTTTGCCGCCAAGCTCAGTTTTAACCCATCCGGGATGGACGCCAATGACCTTGATCGAGCTCGAACGCAGCGCGTGCGCCAGATGAACAGTGAAGGCATTGAGAGCCGTTTTCGAGCTGTTGTAGCCAAAGGTTTTCGTTTCGTATGTGTTCGATCCTATAGTCGCGTGGAGTTGAAGCGATGCAAGGATGGTCGAGACGTTCACGATGCGTCCATCACTACTGTGCTCGAGCAGCGGCAACAGGCGCTGCGTGAGCTCGACTGCACCGAAGAAGTTGATCTGAAATGTTCGACGGAGCACGTCTGGTGCAATCGTCGTCGTCGTGTTGACGTTCCACTCGTCTGATTCGAGCATAACGCCAGCATTGTTGATGAGCACATCGAGTACACCGAACCGTTCAGCGATGAGGTCGCGGGCAGCGGTAAACGTCGAGGGTCGCTCCATGTCGAGCTCGATCGCGTCTGCATCATACCCTGCTGTGCGTATTGCTTCTACTGCGTGGCGCCCTTTGATCAGGTCCCGTGAACCGATGAGGACGCTGAAGCTGCGACGCGCAAGCTCCTGCGCAAGCGCAAATCCTAAGCCGCGGTTTCCACCTGTGATGAGTGCAGTGCGCATCCTGTCAACTGAAATTGTTGTGAAACTCTCTGCACGCAAACATCGCATCGCATCCGAAGATTCCCTGACCTTGTCCTACGATTACTCGCCGGCGATGACAGTCGCTTGTTGGTTATCATCATTGCTGCCCGAACTGTAGCAGTGTTAACGTGCGAACGACCACTATCTGTTCATGCGATGAATCTTACCCGTGATGACCGCCACGCACTCGAACAACTCAGGAACCTCTTCTTGAGTGCAGTTCCTGTTGAAGCACCTTACTGGGCGAACGAGCGACTCTTAGAGCTCTACCACGCCACATTCGCTCAGCGCATTGCGTGGAAGTGGTCTGCCGTGCTTGAGGAACTCCGCCAATTGGAATGGATGCTGTCAGAGGGCGTTGTGGTGGATTTCGGTTGTGGTAGTGGCATCGCAGCCTCAACGGTGCTCGATGCATTCGGTACAGAGAGAGTCAGGGAGCTTGTGCTCATTGACCACTCAGAGTGTGCTCTCTCGTTCGCGACACGACAGCTAAAAGGAGCGTATCCTTCGCTGAATGTCCGCGCGACAACCGAGTGGGATATACCACCATCGAGCACCGTGCTCATCAGTCACATGCTCACAGAGCTTACTGCATCCGCTTTGGAGCAGCTTACTATTATCCTCCGACGAGCGCGTGCAATCATAGTCGTTGAACCGGGCACACGCTATGCAAGCACGCGCGTTGTCATGCTCAGGGAGAAGTTGCGCGGTGACTTCTCGATTGTTGCGCCGTGCCCACATCAGCAAGCATGTGGAATGTTACAACCCTCGA